>JGI20166J26741_11694473_pt1 | contig 22007 bp, 20 predicted proteins | sample TergutCu122P5_FD_26741 | JGI IMG/M metagenome (IMG submission 26741)
TTGTTGTTGTTGTTGTTGTTGTTGTTGTTGTTGATGTTGCTGCTGCTGCTGCTGTTGTTGTTGTTCATGAAAATCTTACTGTTTTGTCCATGCAAATTAACTATTAACAATTCCACCTAACTTATTTCATGCAAAGTTATTATGTGTGCAATAAAATAATTTCCAGACTGAATTTATTTCTGCTTAAGAACAACACATTCTGAACAATGCTGTCCCATTCAGAGTTGTATTACACTAAAGTACTATTGCATATGACACTCAGACTGTAAGCACAACAGGATGTCTCATATTAAGGTCAAGTTTGTTAGTCACTGCAACATCCACAGATGAAGAAAAGAGGTTTGGCTCCTTAATTTTTTACTTGGATGTTAGACTCAGAAAAAAATATGTCATGCCCAGGTACAAAGACGTACTTCAGATACAGGTCCAAATTTATGCTGCGCTGATTCTCCCAACTAACACCATGAACCTCTTGTGGGAGTCACATTACTGGAGGCTTCATCACAGAAAGGAGGTAACATCAAGGCTATTTCATGAAATGTACTGTGTACTGACGGAACCACAAAACCAATACGCAAGAGCATAAGTCAACATAACCTACCAGTATGTCAATATAATTATACAGTACTTACATCAGCACGATACGGTACAAAAATGGCACTCGCCAGGTTACCAGCTACTCCTGAGCCCATGTAGATGATGGCGATTCTCAATGAGCCAGTCAATTTCTCAAGGTCCCTCATCAGAAAGTACTGTATCAGCAGAGTGATAAGGAGCTGGAATATTCTGCGCAAAAGACAAAATTTCTGATACTTATTAAGCCACACAGAATTACTCAAGCATTACTCATTGAAACAAACTGAATGAATTGCTTCTATTCTTTCTCACTACAGCGTGCAATGTTTGCAGTAAAAAGGGAAGGCTGTCCCAATGGATGCAACAAGGACCTCAGCATTAGATAGAGATGAGCGGTCAATGTCATGCCTTGACTTTACCCCCAGAGTAACAGCCACTGGAACCACTCAAGAGGTGGTATGGAGGACCAGTCTGGACTTTTTGCTTCTGCCAAGAATTGAACCCCAGATCGTCCAGCCTATAGCCCAGTCAGTATTCTGACTGAACTACACTGGCTCCCTAGTTTAACAGTAACAATACCAAAACTTAACGCACTTAAACTTTCTCTGATGAAAGTGCTTCAGAAAATAAGATGTCAGGACATTCTGTAACTTCATTTTCAATGGATGCAGGAATGCACATGGATTCCACAACACCGTATCACTTTTATCATTCTTGTAAAGTTAATGTATTTGATATGTACAACTGTGAATGTGTAAACCTGAATACATATGCTCAAATCCAGTTCACAACATTATATAAGTTTTAAATTAATTACAATCTAAATCTACAGTACAGTTTCAAAGTTTGAGATTTTGACCTTCCATGATCATTCATTTTGATAACCACTGTTTCAACATCTTATGACTTCTTCCAACATGAATCAGGATGAGACCACACAGCTGGCAGGTCAGTGTCCCCACCCCCACCCCACACTGTTATGCATTTCAGGGCCAATTCTTTCAAGCTCTGTCCTCAACAATTATGGTTTGACAGCTTTCATGCTTTATGGAATGAGACTCTCAATCACTTAATGCATTTCATACTTCCAGAAAGTATTTGCACTTTATTTGAAATAAACCTGCAAGTTTCTAATGCTTTCTAAGCCCTTAGCGGTTATTTTACATTTTTATTGCTGGTACTTCATAAATTCTTGCAACCAAAGAGGTACTTTATATTGCAATAGGACTGTTAACATTCGTGATGATTTTATCAATGCCAATAAGTCATGAACTTCAGAACTCTACTGCATATAAAAGAAAAAATATTGCAAACTTTCTTTTGGCATTCCCTGATAAAAGTCAAAACTGTTCTGGTGTACACCTGAAATCAATCCTTCAATACAGTTTATACACAAAATTGTTGCTGACAGTATTAGATGAACTTACCCTGCATGAAGAAACAGCGATGTCCAAAGTCGGTAAAACTGGTCAGGGACTTCAGGTGAGTAGAAGGGTATCATTCCGCACACATCATCCAGACAGGACACCTACATAACAGTTACAAAGTCATTTTGACATCATACTTTATTCAGTAACAAAGTGGTGAGTAAATAAGTTCTGAGCTGACAGAGCCTACACTAAAATAGTGTGAAATTTGGGGTTTGTGCAGTGATGATGCTGAGAAATCAGTTCTTCTAGGCATTACATTGTGTGGGTGGCCGAGTGGTTCCCCGTGTTCCAAAGGACTGCAGTGCCTTCATGTGCAACAGTCAAGCAGTCCTGAACTGCTTAACCATGGAAGATAAAAGGAACATGATCCTTTGCAACATAAGTAACTACATAGCCAATGACACAGCATCACATCCAGAAGGATCAAAATAAAATTTATGAGAAGCTAAAGAAATCTGGGTATGATTTGAAGTTTAAATGTTGGTAAAGATTCATTCTGGTCTTTTGCATTAAGATTATATGTAACCAACATTTAAAAGTAACCTATCTGAAAGTCAGACCCTCAAAATTGCAAGGTCATATAAATGAAGGGGTCATTTGTTAATGAAAAATGTTTTTTAACAAAAAACTGTCAAAATGCAGTTCTGTAAACAAGTCGGTATTTTTTTTTAAATGACAAGTGCATCTCTCCACACTCAGAACATTTTTATCACCACTGTCGCAATTTGCTGTGAATTTGGATCCATGTGTTTCAGTTTGCAGGAACACCCACATGAGAGTACATCTCCTTCCTCTATTCAGTTCTCCTCCTTTCCTCACAGCTCTCCTCTCACAGTCTCTGATCTCATCAAATCAGTCTGCAACTATTTCTCCGTTTTCCCTCATAGCTCATCTCTCTCTCTCTCTCTCTCTCTCTCTAACACCAGTCTCTGCTCCGTGCTCCTAAACCACACACTGCTTCCCAGCGCAGCAAAGTGCTCTCTTCCTCCCTCTATCTTTGTCTCCCATCACTCATCCCAAGGCATCTTAAAGGAACGGCACATTTTAGGCCAAGCCAAAGTTCTAACTGGGGGCGGAGACTTGCGCGAAGCGCAAGTCGACGTTCCCCTGTCTGTTAGCCATATCTGTGTTTGATCGCATAGCTGGGCTCTGTAACAGACACCTTAACTCTAACAGGGGAATATGCTTACTCTAACGATTTGAAGTTAGGCTGAGGGCCTTGACTGAGCTAGCCAAAGACTAGCGCCTAGGTGTCCCTGGACTAATTATGGGAGGGATAAACTTTGGTTGGTTGGCTGTCTGGGTTCTGAGCCCAGACTGGTCCAGCTGCATACTGCAGGTTTGCGACCTTTTTTTAGGCGCTTACGTGAAGCCGCCATGCCTGGGGGAGGGGAGTGTGGGCCGTGCCCCAACTTTGCATCGTATACCCTGGCATTTGCTTTACAAATGAGAAAAATCACGGAAAACCTCAATCAGGGTAGCCGAAAGATGCTGGGCTTATCAGCGCCAAACGCGAATCGTTTAGTCGCCCTGGCCATCGCAGGCGATGGCCTTGACTGGCCTGCTGGCCCCTGCTGCCCTTAGCTTTCGCATCAGGCGATGGGGTCAACCCATGGTCAGTGTAAGTATCTCCCGAGTTGCTGTACCAAGGGGTTCCACACTTCAGCTAACTTTGAGTCAAAGCTCACAGTCAGGGTTCTGGTGTGGTCGGCAAACAGCAGAATACCCAGATCCTCGTGTATCTGCCTGTTACTTACGTACCAAGGGCACCAGTAGCAAGGCGAAGACACTTGGATTGTAATACCTGTAGCCTCTGATCATGGGAGTGGGTAGCGGACCTCCACGCGGGATACGCATAATCCATCATGGGGAGGATGAGTTGCTTATATAGCAGCACGCCGTTCCTGATGGAGAGATCACTCTTACTGTTCAGGAGGGGACACAGCATGCCCATACTCTGAGCAGTCTTCTTTCTAACCTGATCGACGTGTGGAGACCAGGTGAGTCGTGTATGTAGGGTCACCCCCAGATAATGAGTAGTGTCGACCCATTGGATTGGTTCCCCAAAGAGTGTTAGTTGTCGGAGCTGGATGAAGCAAAGTCCGGCACGCGCGAAAATTATCGCGGTGCTCTTAGAGACATTAATGGCGGTTCTCCATTCACTCAACCACCATTGAAAGTCAATGAGATATGATTCTAGGGAGCTGATGAGCAGCGTCAGCTTGTGGGACGTGGGGATGATGGCCGTGTCGTCTGCGTAACAGGGATAACTTGACGTGGTGTGAGAGTGAGGGCATTTCATTGACATACAGACTGAAGAGGGTAGTGGAGATCAATCCACCCTGAGCCACTACAGCCTGCATGCCTCGACGAGAAGACTTTGCCGTCAGGAAGGACGCTTGTGGCTAACAGACAGGGGGACGTCGACTTGCGCTTTGTGCAAGTTTCGGCCCCCAGTTAGAACTTTTACTTGGCTAGCCTTGGCCGGGTATCTTGCCTTGGCAGATACTTATGCTGACCAAGGGTTGACCCCGTTGCCTGACGCAAAAGTCAAGGGCGGCAGGAGCAAGCAGGCCTGTCGAGGCCATCGCCCACGATGGCAAAGTTGACTAAACGAACCGCGTTTGGCGCTGATCAGCCAAGCGCCTTTCGGTTACCGTGTCTGGGGTTTCCGTGATTTTCCTCAGTTGTAAGGCAAATGCCAGGGTATACGATGCGAAGTTGGGGCACGGCCCGCACTCCCCTCCCCCAGGCATGGCGGCTTCATCAAAAGCGCTTGAAAAAATTCACAAACCTCCAGTTTGCAACTGAGCCACTCTGGGCTCAGAACCCAGAGAGCCAACCAAGCCAAGTTTATCCCACACGTAATTAGACCAGTGCCACCTAGGCAATAGAATTTGGCTAGATCAGTCAAGGCCCTCAGCCTGACTTCAAAATCGTTTGCGTAAGCATACTCCCCCCGTTAGAGTTAAGGTGTTTGTTATACAGACCAGCAACGCGATCAAATGCAGGAATGCTCAACAAACAGGGGGATGTCGACTTGCGCTTCGCGCAAATCACCGCCGTTAGAACTTTGGCTTGGCGTGGCCTGGTTGGCCAAGTATCTTGCCTTGGCAGATACTAACGCTGAACGAGGGTTGACCCCGTCGCCTGATGTGAAAGCCAAGGGCGGCAGGGGCCAGAAGGCCAGTCGAGGCCATCACCCGCGATGGCCAAGTCGACTAAATGAATCGCGTTCGGCGCTGATCGGCCGAGCGCCTTTCGGCTACCCTGACTGAGGTTTTCCGTGATTTTCCTCAATTGTATGGCAAATGCCACGGTATAATATGCCAAGTCAGGGCACGGCCCACACTACCCCCACAGGTCCGGAGGTTCACCTAAGCACCTGGAAAATTCGCATACCCCAGTGTGCGACAGAGCCAGTCTGGGCTCAGAACCCAGAAAGCCAACCAAGCAAAGTTTATCCTTCCCATAATTAGTCCAGGGTCACCCAGGGGCTATTTTTTCGCAAGATCAGCCAAGGTCTTCAGCCTGACTTCAAAATCGTTAGCGTAAGCATATTCCACTGTTGGAATTAAGGTGTCTGTTATAGAGCCCAGCGACGCTGTCAAACACAGGGATGGCTGAAAGGGGGACGTCGACTTCCGCTTGGCTTGGATTGGCTGAGTATCTTGGCTTGGCTGGGTTCTGAGTATCTTTGGCAAGATCAGTCAAGGCCCTAAGCCTGACTTCTAAAATCTTTTGCGTAAGCATATTCCCCTGTTAGAGTTGAGGTGTCTGTTATAGACCCAGCTACGTGGTTAAACGCGGGAATGGCTAACAGACAGGAGGACGCCGGCTTGCGCAAAGCGCAAGTCTCCGCCCCACTTAGAACTTTGGCTTTGCTTGGCTTGGCCGAGTATTCATGGATTTATCGATCTGAGCAGAGGAGTGAGGTTCAGCGACCCGTGACAGAACAGGTTATTTGGTTGACTGCTTCATCGACTCCACTAGGACAGTGAGCGCGGAAGCTGGTTCTAACCGGTTCTGTGGTTCCTGCTCCCACAGCTGCCAGCTGGTAAGGAGTCTAGTCCCGGTGTTGTGAAAAGGAGCTACTGCCAAAGTGTGATGCTGAGGCAGGAGGAATTAGCTTTTATTAAGTAAATCTTCACCCTTCAGCTTTCACCTGCACTTCTCAGGGAGCTGAGGATGGCAATGTCGCGAAAAATGAAGCCACTGGTGCGTGCTGGGAGCTGCAGCACTACGTCTGTTGGGGGGCCAGAGCCTCCCAACGACCATCCGGGCAGCTAGCAGGCAAGTGCAAAGCCGAAGAGGTAGGAAGCTCGCATGACTCGTCTGAGCCTGCCAGCATGCGCCCAACACCTGGCGCTGGGTCCGCGCCTCTGCCCCCGACCTCTACAGTCACGGGTGAAATAGCTGCTCTCGGTAGCTGGCAACTCGTGTCCCCCGGGGGAGAGGTCACATACGCGGCTGTTTTGGCCCGGCCCGTCGCCCCTTTCAGCCAAGTGGGTCACTCAAGCCCACAGCCATGGGTTGTCCCATCTGAAAACCGCTGTCTCATCCGAGACAGCCAATATGCGCATGTCTAGCGACATGTCCGAGCCTCTGAGTGATAAGCCGGATGGCACCAATCCGAACGCCCAGGTGAACAAACCTGCAAACCAGCAGGAGAACGTCCTAATAAGACGGCCATTTTCATTTCAGGAGTCCGTGACGCCTGTACCTTCCTGGCCCGCTTGCGGGCGTCTTGCTCTGGCTGTCTGACGGCCCAACTAAAGGCTGAGAAGCTGATGGTCATCCCAACAACCGCCAAAAGCTTTAGAGCTGCGGTCAGTGCAATGTGGTCCCTCGATGGGGGTGAGTTTCCACACCTTCACGCTCCCAGAGGAACGATGAGTGCGGCTTCTGGTGAAGAACCTGGGTAGGGGTATGCCCGAGAGCGTCGTCCGGGAGCAGCTCGAGTCCCTGGATATTCATGTCCAGGGAGACACGCAGCTGTGTTCTGGCCGTCGTGACCATGACCCCGCCAAGAACCGCACCCCCACCCCCACTTCACTGTATCGGTGGCGCGGGGGCCTGAGGAGTCCAAAGTGCGATCAATCACCGAACTCTGCGGCCTGCGAGTGTCGGTGGATTCGTACCTGGCTCCAAGGGCCCATTGCAACACAAGCTCTGCCAGAGCTTCGGACACGCAGCGTAACTGCGAGTACATACCCCGGTGCGTCGCGTGTGGGGGCTCCCAAATCTTCGGTGGGTGCTCTACCCTGACGAGCAGCCTGTGCTGCGGCTGCGGAGGCAACCACACGGCGAACTACAGGGGCGGTATTAAGTGGAAAGAAGCGAAGGCGGCTCTCGCAAACAAGCGCCCGAGTGTGTCTGAAAGAAAGCCGCCACAGGCCAACCCGCCGCTCTGAAAGCTCAGCGGGCCGGGCCCTCTGCCGAGCAGATGGACCTGGGCGAGGTTTGGAATCATGTCGTCTGAGAGGGTGTGTCGTCAAGGCCATCACCACTCTACCCCCAAATCCTAATCCAAAACACTGTTCCTAACCAGTCACGGAGTCGCCCAAGAAGCTCTAGGTGACCGCCACCAGTCAGACAGCCAGGCCTAAAAAGCCCGAGCCCAAATCTACAGCAGCCACTAAGCCGGCTGCTGGAAAGTCCAAGAAGAAAGCAGCCGTGAGTGTCAAAACCGTGGTCACCAAACCCACAACACCCGACCTGGTTGTCCCCACCCAAAGTTCCACCTCCCAACTGGAGGCAAATTCTGATCTCCTCGATAGCCTCACCCTCCAAGCATGTGTGGAGCTGACTCGTCGGCTCCTCATGTCAATCTCCCTCACTGAATGGGCAGGAAGCCTGAGGGCTGCTCTGAAGACCGTTATTCTGTTCGTGGTCGAATATGGCAGCACGCCCAAGGAGCACGCTCGAGTGATCCCTACACTTAAACCAGGGAAGGATCCAGCACTGCCCTCATCCTATCAACCTATTAGTCTTTTGGACACGATTGGTAAATAATTTGAAAAGATCCTATTAGCTAGGATCTTACATGAAGCAAGAAAGCGCGGATGATGCGAGACAAGAAGTTTCGGTTCAGACCCAGGCATAGCACGTCCTTGCAGAAGGCCCGCCTCGTTGAAAGAATTACCCGAAACTTTGTCAAAAAGAGGTTAACAGGCGCAGTTTTCCTCGACGTGGCCAAAGCCTTGGAATCCGTCTGGATCGATGGCCTGCTCTACAAGCTAATGCTCCTAAACTTCCCATCTAACACAGTCCATACAATCTCATCATACCTCCGGGGTCGGACGTTCCAAGTGTCCTTTCAGACGGCCACGTCGTCCCGTTGAGGCATGCGGGCTGGGGTTGCTCGGGGTTGATTGATCTCCCCTGTCCTCTTCAGTCTGTACGTCAACGAAATGCCCTCACCCTCGCACCATGTCCAGTTAGCCCTCTACGCAGAAGACATGGCCATCATAGCCATGTCCCGAAAGGCCGACGCTGCTCGTCAGCTACCTGGAGTCATAACTCAACGACCTTCAATGGTGGTTGAGTGAATGGAGAATCGCCATTAATGTCTCTAAGAGCACCGCGATAATCTTCACGCGTGAGGGATGGCGCTTCACCCAGCTCCGAACAGTAACCCTCTTTGGGGAACCAATCCAATGGGTTGACACTATTCATTACCTGGGGGTGACCTTAGATACACGTCTCACCTGATCGCCTCACATCGATCAGGTCAGCAGGAGAACTCCTCAAAGGACGGGTACGCTGGGTCCCCTCCTGAATAGGAAGAGTGATCTCTCCGCCAGGAACGGAGTGCTGCTATATAAGCAGCTCATCCGTCCCATGATGGATTATGCGTGCCCCGCATGGCAGTCCGTTGCCCGCTCCCATGTCCCGAGGCTACAGGAGTTACGATCCAAAAGTCTTCGCCTTGCTACTGGTGCCCCCTGGTACATACGTAACAGGCAGATACACGAGGATCTGGGTGTTCCGCTGTTTGCTGACCACATATGAGCCGTGGCTGCGAGCTTTGACTCAAAGGTAGCAGACGTGGGGAACCCCGTAGTATGGCAACTCGGCAGATACTTTTGTTGACTGAGGGTTGACCCCATCGCCTGATGCGAAAGCCAAGGGCGGCAGGGGCCAGCAGGCCAGTCCAGGCCATCACCCGCGATGGCCAAGTCGGCTAAACGAATCGCATTCGGCGCTGATCAGCCAAACGCCTTTCGGTTACCCTGACTGAGGTTTCTCCATGATTTTTCCTCAGTTGTAAGGTAAATGCCAGGGTATATGATGCAAAGTCGGGGCACGGCCCGCACTCCGATCCCCCATGTGCGGCGGCTTCACCTACGCACCTGAAGAAAGTCGCATACCTCCAGTTTGTGAGTGAGCCAGTCTGGGCTCAGAACCCAGACAGCCAACCAACCAAAGTTTATCCCTCCCATAATCAGTCCAGGGACACCTAGGCGCTAGTGTTTGGCTATATCAGTCAAGGCCCTCAGCCTGACTTCTAAAATCATTAGCATAAGCATATTCCCCTGTTAGAGTTAAGGTGTCTGTTATAGAGCCCAGCTTTGTGGTCAAACACAGGAATGGCTAACAGATGGGGGATGTCAAGTTGCGCTTTGCGCAAGTCTCCGCCCCCAGGTAGCAATTTGGCTTGGCTTGACTTGGCCAAGTATTCATTCGACGCTCGCTACAAGAATTGCACATCAAGATAAGAGTAGGCAGTTCGAAGACATCAAGAAGGAAGAAGGTATGCCTGACTGCCCAGCCACAATGCCTCATGGACCGGGCACTACACTGCTCAGCAGAGTATGCTTTCCAGCGGCACTCAACACCACAACTACACCAGCCTCAGCCGCTACAATTCACCGTGGTCCTCCACACAGTCAGCTGCGCATCCAGCAGTACATCATCGCTCATGGCCGACCAGATGCCTCTTCACTGCACAGCAGACCTGATCTCCGCCCGCTGCCAGCACCGGTGGGGAAAGCCCAGTAACATACACAAACTAATCTCGGCAACAGAGCGGCAATTCATACGACAGCAACTGTACGACTAAGACCATAATAAATATTGTTATATGTGTTATACTGTGATTGTCACTGAACAATCCCACAGAATCCCACAAGTTTAATGTACTCCAGTTGATATCACATTTGTACTCACTGTATGTAAGGGTGCTGGAAATGTCTTCCCTTGACTTGCAGATGTGATGTATTACCCAAACACACTGCTCATTACAAGTCAAAGTTCTGCTGGTCAAACTGAAAACTCTACATCTTGACCCCCCCCCCCAACTATCTTCAGTGTGAGGATTACTACTATACACTTTGTCTCTTAATAAGCCCCACCAGTACAAGTGGGTTCAGCTCTGGCAAACAAGGAGGCCACAACCCCATGCTTATTATTTTGCCACCAAAAACACAAGTAGATCGCACAGCACTTTGAGCTGCTAAACTGTCTTGTTTGAGAAAATCACTGGTTCTCTCATAATTGTGCACAGTTTAAAAATGGTGTCAAAATATGTGTAACATATCCATGTAAATTTATGGTCTCACAGAGAAGTAGACATTGTGTCCAATAATATTAGCAGCACCCAGAGCATACCACACACCACCTGTAGCATCATGTTATGACTTTTCAAAGATTAATATGGAACTTTCTGTGGACCAATGCCTGTTATTCTGACAGTTAACAAATCCACTGAGATGAAATCAAGCATCACTATTGAACGAAATGAATATGATGTCAATTTCTCCAGCATGCATGCCATGAATGTACCTTGCTTCATGACATGTTTCATACATTTTCTGAATGCAGTCATCTTCTATGGACGAAAATGCAGCAGTATGGTTGCATGCTGTACTGATGAAGCAGACATCCATTTGCTGTGCCAGGAGAGCCACTGAGTTTACTGAAGACCAGTCCAGCCCCATTACTGTTCAGTTTTTCCTCAGTTAGCATGTGTATTCTGCATGTTCTCACACTGCTTAGAATGCACACAGTTGATCAATATCTTCTCAAAAAACTTAGAAATTTTTGTCCTGTTTGAAGCACGTGCATCAGGACAATTTTGTCTGAATTTACAACGACAATGCCTGTAGGAACTGTACTGAGCATATGTAGCACACCATAACACACTGCTCCACTCTTCCACTGAAATATGTGTACCAACTGTGGATCATTTAGTGACCTCACAATATCTAAAATAAGCAGTGTGGCTATCAGCCAGTCAACTGAGTTGGTTTACAACGTATGCAACCCAACAAGAAGCAACTATCAACTGTGGGCTCTTGAAAGAATGGTATCTAGCTGCAAGTGATTACAGTGACAGGTAGGTGATCTACAAATTTGTGCATGATATTAATCTTAACGCCGTGGTTCAAGAACCAGAATGATCTTGAAATATATTTAGAGTTCTTGATTTTAATTCAATCTTAGATGAGAAAGCAGTTTTCACATCGCTCACCACATAATGAATGACAGAAGGCTGGACCCCTGTATCACTGTCAGATGGTATTAACCCTTGTGACGAAAATTAACCTGCATTACACTTAAAGATTCAGTCCATACCACACAGTAAACACACTCCTTCTTGGTTATAAAAACCAATTAGTTACTACTGTATCGGGAAACAATCACTGTTGGTTCTGGGGTCCACACAAAACACAAAAACACACTGTGTGGGCAGAACATAGAATTGTTGAATGTTAAACCTGGTGGTTCATAAAGCAACCAATAAGCCTTAAGTGTTAAGGGGAAAGTGCATGGAAATTGTTGGCATTACTGTTTGTAAGTCACAGAAATATGAACTGATGCAGAACTTTGTGATGGTGGTTTGTCATGAACCCAAATTTGGTACAAAACTCTAGACATTATACTAAGCATGCTGCACAGTCTTTTTTGCCATGCTATGGCTTGGGTGATTAGTCAACAGCCTTTCCACGCAGATAACCTGGTTTTATCCCAGGCCAGTCTGTGTGAGATTTGTGGTAAAGTGGCACCAGGACAAGATTTCCTTTAAGTACTCCGGTTTACCTGACATTATCATTCCCCCAGTACTCCATATTATTCATTCATCTGTCACTACTGGCACATGACCTTAACATGTAACAACAGTTCTCATTTAGCATTTAGTTGGCAAAACAAGACCAGTTTAGTGTTGTGCTCAAAGTCTGTGCTTTTACCTACCAACAGTCATGAGAGTGCAAAGTGCAAGTTTGGTTAACCAGCTTCTAGTCCAGGCGCTCAGAGTACTTCAGGTACGCAAATAGCATAAACATATCACAATAACAAAATAATGTTATCGATCAGGAATGCATCTGGATCAGGTAACCCCATGAACACCCATCAAATGTATCAACAAGCCAACGCGCAATGGCAACCAGTTAAGAACAATCCTGTTGTACCATATCCAATGTTACAACCTACATCAGGCCAACAGGTGCCTACAAACTACACAGTGCGGTCCAAAGTTTCCCACATTGAATTTTTTACCACTTTCCTACCAACGGCATCTACCGGGCCGCGATTGAATTATGTAATTGAAACCGTTTCTCACAAGAGTGCAAATTGGCGTTAGTGTAGTTGCAGTTGTTGTTAAGACAGAACGTCTTGCACTAACTGTTGCTGTTACTCTGTGTCAATGTCATGAGATGGATGTTAAGGAGGAACAACGTGTGGCGATTAAATTTTGCTGTAAAGTCAATTTTTCGGCTACAAAGACTGGAACTGATTCAGAAGGCTTACGTGATGCAGCATTAAGTCGAAAAACAATTTTTGAGTGGCACAAATGGTTTTGAGAGGGTAGAGAGTCAGTGAAGGACAATGAACGCAGTGGTCGGCCCACAACAAGTTGAACCGATGACAACATCACCGCTGTCGACAAAATGGTGAAAAAGATCGAAACGCGACGTCTCGGTTAATAGCAGATACACTCGGCATCCCGAAAACTGTGGTTCTACGGATTTTAAGAGAAGATTTGAAAAAACGAAAACTGTGCTCAAGATTTGTCCCGCACACACTGACACGAAAGCAAATGGATGAGCGAGCTGCTGCATGCCAAGACCTCTTAAACATGATTAACGCTGACAAGAACTTTCTGGACAAGGTTATTACAGGTGACGAGAGTTGGTATTTCACATACGATCCTGAAACAAAGCGTCAGAGCTCCAAATGGGTTGGTGAACATTCTCCATGACAGAAGAAACTGGCTTCCAAAAATCAAAAGTGAAGACGATTCTGATAGTGTTTTTTGACAGCCAAGGCATTTTGCACAAAGAGTTCGTGCAAGAAGGTTGCACTGTTAATGCAGAATATTATAAAGGTGTGTTAGACCACCTAATTTCGCGCATTCAACGACTTCATCCTGCCCTGTACCGCACTCGTGATTTTTTCCTCCTGCACGACAACACCCCGGTGCATTCGGCAGCAAAAATTCGACAGTTTCTGACTCAAAAACAAGTCGCAACATTGAACCCCCCCATACTCACCAGATTTGTCTCCTCCTGACTACTTCCTGTTCCCGAAGGTGAAGTTGCAGCTGAAGGGTGCAAGATTTGATACAAGTGAAGAGATTCAGAAAGCCGTGACCGACCAGGTAAATAAGATTCCTGCAGAATACTTTTCTAACGCCATGAAGAAGTTTGAAACATGTGCTAACCTGTGTATTACATCTAATGGATCCTATTTTGAATAAATAAACAGAAAAAATAGCCGCCCCCTTTTTTTAGTTTTTATTGCCTTAGTCTGGGAACTTTTGGACTTAGCTGTGTATATCATTGCACCAATGCAACACCACAAGATACCACCAATACATAACTATCCAAGTGAAGATTACACTTGCAAAGAATGACATCTACAAGCGAGGAAGAAGAAACACAAAATAACATAAAAAATGAATGGCAAGTGATAAGACACACTAAAAGGAAGAAAATACACAGAACACAACACAACACCCCCAAAACAAAAATATAAACACATAACCAATATGGCTTGTTAACAAATGAAACAAATAAGGATTCCATCGATGGAAATCTAAGTTCAACAAAAATCCATAAACCTCCTCCAATAATTGTACATGGTGTTATAAACTATGGAGAAATGATAAAACGAATACAAGACATAGCCAAAGATGAACAGTATTGCACAAAAAGTCTGGCAAACAATGTTATTAAAATAAACTGCATGGCACCAGAAACATACAGAAAGCTAGTTAAGTACTTCAAAGAAAACAACATATTTTACTACACATACCAACTAAAAGCAGAAAGAGCCTATAGAATTGTCACTAAATATCTACATCACTCAAGAGATACTGAAGATATAAGACAGGAACTATTTGAACTAGGACACAATGTCCGAAACACGATCAATGTACAACACAGAACTACCAAGGAGCCGCTCAACTTGTTCTTTGTAGACTTAGAACCTGCAGAAAATAACAAGGAAATATACAACATAAATGCATTATAAAACAAAATCATACAAATACAGCCTCCTTGAGTAAAAAAGAACAATATCATAAATATATGAGATGCCAACAATATGACCATACAAAATCATACTGTAACAAACCACTCATGTGAGTTAAATGTGGTGGGTCTCATAATAGTAAAGAATGCAAAAAAAGTAAAGAAACACCAGCAAAATGCGCATTATGTGGAGGCAATCATCCTGCCAACTACGAAGGTTGTGAACATTATCATAACCTAATTAAAGGAAACAACACATTTAGAAATAATACACAACGCACACCACCAGTAAATACTAATAAATATAGAAACAACATACAACATAGTGTTAAGTCACAACAACAAAGAAGTTACGCAGATGTAACCAAAAGTAACACAAATCAGGTCGAAGACACAGCCATCACATTAACAAAATTTTTAGATGAATTCAAAGGATTGTTTAATCAAATGCTTCAACAAAATAGCATGATACTGAACATGCTTACAATGTTAATCAATAAGATCAATTAAAACAGATGAGTTTCTGAGAATAGCCCAATGGAACGCACATGGTTTGCCAAAACATGAAGAAGAAATAAAATTTTTCTTAAAACAAAACTTCATAGTCATACTCCTAATCAGCAAAACACATTTTACAACCAAAAATTACTTTAGCACACCAAGGTACAAATTATACTACACCAATCATCCTGATGGTACAGCGCACGGAGGTACTGCGATACTTATAAAAGAAACAATCAAACACTATGAACTGTTAAAATATGAAGAAGACTCTATTCAGGCTATGTTAAATGAAAGTGAAAGGATTTCCATATTAGATAACCATCACACCTGTCTGCTGCCCACCCTGACACAATCTAAAAAAGGAACATTTTGAGACATTCTTTCAAATGCTAGGACCAAAATTTATAGCCAGAAGTGATTACAACAGCAAACACACTCTATGGGGCTCACGTTTAACAACAACAAAAGGCAGAGAATTATCAAAGGTAATCCAAGAGAAAAACTATTCATTTCTATCAATTGGAACACCACATACTGGCCTACTGACGGAAACTAAATCCCGGATCTACTAGATTTCTTTGCAACCAATGGAATCTCCTCAACATACACAGACATCCAATCAAGTTATGACTTAACCTCAGACCATTCTCCAATAATAGCAACATTAAACACATCAGTAATTGTCAGAAAACCAACAACACGCACAACTCACAAACAAACTGGGATACCTACAGACAAATAATACAAGACAAAGTAAATCTACCAATAAAACTTAAAGAACACAAAGATAGAGAACTAGAAACTAACAACCTACTCAGTTTACTCCAGCATGCTGCCAAACAAGCTACCCCAAACAACAATCCCCAAAGAACAACAAATAACATACCCTACGAAATTAAGAGACTAGTAGCTGAAAAGAGAAGAGCCAGGTCAATGTGGCAAAGAACTCACACACCAGACAGCAGAAGAATATATAACTGAACAAGCAATAAACTTAAATCCAAATTCCAAGAAATGTGGAATGAATGCTTTGAAAAACATGTTTCTAATCTTAAAAGGAAAGATAATTCTATATGGAAACCTATAAAAAACAGCAGAAAACCCAATACATCACCACCCCTAATACGCAAATATTCAACACCTCGGGGACCATGGGCAAAAAGTGACAAGGAAAAAGCTGAACTATTTGCAGAACATCTTTCTGAAGTTTTCTCTCCACATAATAATGATGAAGACCAGGAAGTGGAACAAGACCTAGCTACACCCATTCAATTGCAAGAACATCTTAAAGCACTTATTTTAAAAGAAATAAAAGATGAAATCAAAATGTTAAACCAAAAAAAGGCACCAGGTCTCGACCTTATTACTGCCAGAATGCTAAAAGAACTACCAAAAGAAGGACTTTTAAACCTAATGTATATATTCAACACCATACTACGACTCAAATACTGGCCTAAATCATTAAAGATTGTACAAATAATAATGATACCCAAACCTGGGAAAAATCCAATGGACATTTCATCTGACCATCTAATCAGATTACTACTGACAATTTCAAAAGTACTAGAAAAGTTTACACTCAAAAAAAAATCAATAAAGACTTGAACCCCCAAGACTGGATCCCTAACCATCAATTTGGAATCCAACAGGCTCACTCCACAGTGCAACAATGCCACTGCATAACAGACATCATCAATAAAGCTATGGAAAACCAACAGTATTGTACAGCCGCATTTTTAGACGTAAGCCAGGCATTTGATAAAGTATGGCACCCAGGGCTACTATTCAAAATCAAAAAGAATCTTATCCTCAAGTTATTTCAACCTGCCGAAATCATACTTAAATGAACACCAATTCGAACAAAATTCAATGCAGAAACTTCAAGCCATTGCCACATCCATTCTGGTGTACCCCAAGGGAGCATTCTTGGTCCTCTTCTCGATGTACTATACACATCTGACTTACCACCACCCAGGGAAACTACATTAGGCACATTTTCGGACAACACAGCAATATTTGCAACTCATGAAGACCCTACGATAGTCCCACTTAATCTTCAAGAGCACTTACACATCATCAAAAAATGGTTAAAGAAATGGAAAATTAAGGTTAACGAATCCAAGTCATGGCACATAATGTTTACCCTCCAGAAAGGCCACTGCCCTGCAGTCAATATCAACCAAACCATAATACCTCAAACAGAAGCAGTAAAATACCTAGGACTACACTTCAACTGCAAGTTAAACTGGAAAGAACACATCACCAGAAAAAGAAAACAAATCGACTTAAAAACAAAAGAGATCAACTGGTTAATAGGAAAAAAAATCCCATCTATCTATAGAAAACAAATTACTCATCTACAAAGTGGTAATAAAACCTGTATGGAGCTATGGAATAGAACTGTGGGGTTGCGCCAGCAAGTCCAACATAGTCATCATGCAGAGATCCCAATCCAAAATTCTCAGAACCATAGCAAATGCACACTGGTACGTAACAAATCATACATTCCACACAGACTCAACATCCCTTACGTAAGTGACGTCATCCATGAAAGAATCAATAAACATCACATCACACTGGAAGCCCATCCCAGTCCACTATTAGAGCCACTACCATAATCTGTAAACAATAGAAGACTAAAACGATGCTGGCCCTTTGACGTGCAAGGCACCTGAGGTAACATCACTGGACAAACACCCTACCATGACATTGTAATACATCATCACATCAGCTTATAGACTGTTTTTCTTCCTGATTGGCGAACAGAGACAATAATACTGAATGGTGCACACATATCATCCGTACGTGTAGAACTGTGCAATTATACCCATAAGAATAAAGTAAAATACCTGAGAAACATTTCTCAGACAGCAACATATGAGGACTGATCATTTAATTCTGGGACTGATTTTTTTTCAGGGAAGCTATAATACGCAGCGAAGTCGCAACAAGGCAGGACAGGTGGCAAATGTGCGCAAGTGTACTTGCATAACCGGAAGCCTGTATCTCCCCTCATTCACTCTGTGGAAGCCTCTCAGTGAACATCTACCTGCAGTGTGCGTCCCATCTCACGATGGAAGAGAAAGTTCAGCAGTGTGTGTGCATCAATTTCTGTTTCCATCTGGTGAAAACTGGTGCTGAAACGTACAAAATGCTGCAAGCAGCTTTCAGAGAGTCCTGCCTAAGTTGACTGAAGACATTTGAGTGGTATTACTATTTCAAAAGTCGATGCCGATCCTTTGAAGACGACCCCCACCCAGGCAGGCCGTCCACCTCCCACACCAAGGAGATCATGGCACGTTTGCAAGAAATAATTCACGCTGACCGATGTCTGACTATCAGAGATGTTGCAGAGGATGTTGGAATAGAATTCGGTATGTGCCAGAAAATTCTAACTGAAGAATTGCAAATGAGACGTGTGGCAGTGAAATTTGTGCACCATCTCCTGACGGCAGAGCAGTAGGACGATCGCGTGTCAATTTGCACTGACCTCTGTGAGCGAGACCAAAACGATCCCAAATTCATGTCCTCAGTAATCACTGGTGATGAAAGCTGGGTCAATGGGTATGACCCAGAAACAAAGCAAATGTCCTCCCAGTGGAAAACTGCATCATCTCCTCGACCGAAGAAAGTGCAGCAGGTGAAGTCCAATGTCAAGACCATGTTGATTGCGTTCTTCGACACTGACGGGCTGATTCATCATGAGTATGTACCTAGAGGGTAGATGGTAAATAAGGAATTCTACAAAACAGTCCTGCAAAGCCTCCGCAATGTTGTGTGCAGACATCGCCCTGAGAAGTGGCGTTCTGATAATTGGATCCTGCACCATGACAATGCCCCTGCTCACAGGGCTGTCACCACAAATGAATTTCTGGCGAAACACAACATTCATCCCTCCCACACCTCCCTACTCCCCTGACCTTGCTCCGTGCAATTTCTTGTTCCTGTAACTGAAGAAAAAAATGGAAGTTTGCCAATTTGATGATGAAGAGATTCAAGCCAACGCGATGAGACAAATGACAGCTATTACAAAAAGTGAATACCAGAGGTGCTTTTGTCAGTGGCAGGAACGCTGGAATAAGTGCATACAAGCACAAGGACACTACTTCGAAGGAGACAATACCAACTAGCTGTTAAGTCTAATCCTTCACTCACAAAAAAGTCAGTCCCAGAATTAAATGATCAGTCCTTGTATGGCTACTTTGTATGTTTGTCAATTTTTCTTATTAATATATACATCAGAAACAATAAAACAATAGTATAGTATCAACAAACAATAATTCATCAAACCTAACTTGTCTAGCTATGCCCATGATTTCCTTATGAATGACATCTTTGAATTCTTCAAAAATTCATGAATGCGCTTGGGCCGAAGCTTACTCCTGGTGCCACTCATACAGCACTCCATTAACAACTTCCCATGCCTTGGCAATATTACTAATGGCAATAAAGTGTGCTTGGAAGCCATAATGTGGGGGTAAAGCAAACAGTATACCATACAGAACAGCACTAAAAACAAAAGTGCATGCAGCAAGAGACAAATAGGAACAAAGCCGGCAAGTCTGCCCATTGAAGATCCCGCCAACAGAAACAGTGTTAATCCAAGTAAAGGCAACATCCATCAGATGTTCAGTCACTAAAATTTGTCAACGTTAAAGCAAAAACACTGTAAAGTGCAACCTTAAATGAAGAATCCTCCAAGTTTAAAGCTGTATTCCTACATTATACAGTTGAAGGCAGTAAAGGGGTGAATTATAGAACACAATGCTGAACTTGCAATCTACATGACACTTCAAAACTCACCTGAGAACAAAGAGAAGCCTCCTCATGAAAGTAGCCCCTGACAAAATCACAGTACTCCTTGGTTGTTATGCGACACATGCCATGTATACCAATACAACATGGGTGGCCAATCACTTCACACACCATGTGCTCAGCCATCTTGTCTTTGTAACGGAAGCGTTGCTGAGAGATGGAATTGGTCTTACGACAGATTGGCCACTTCGTGATGTCATCAGGCCATTCGTATGGTGCAACAGATGCTGGCGCCTCACAAAATCTGAAGCAGTTTACTTTCTTTGTCAAATATTCCTGTTGTCCAGATATATACACCACACAAAACAAAGTGTTTTGGTACTCAACACAGTACTTTACTATTGTCTTCACATCACAGAGACTGTTACATTATGCAGGTGATAACACAGCAGTGTCTCGATTTGTAAACCGTGATGTGTTGGGACTTTGACCCTTCCTAATCACCAACTTTAATGTTGCTGTTGTACAAGAAGAATGCAAGATTCTTCATGTAAACCTCAACCCCTGAAGATCAAGGCACTATTCTCCTTCCAAACAGTGAGAAATGCCAACCCAGTACCACCACACCACATCACATCCTCAACAAAAACCACTGTGGAAACGATTCATGGTAAATGACCAACTTGATGCACAATTTTTTTCTATGTATTTATTTCAATTCTCTACATGTTTCGAGCAACCTCATGCTCCTCATCAGGAGAATCAACTGTATCAATACAACCTCTGGTATGACTTGTATAGTTGTATAGTTATGTGATTTTGTATCATTTAAGGCTTGTTGTAAGTCATTGTTTTATAAAAAGTCTTTAAAATTCTTTAAAATGTTTGGATATATTAACTTAAATTCTTTGTTTGTTGAAGCTACAGAAAATGCAATAATATTATTGGTATAATAATCTTACTGCACTGGTACAAATGATACAAAATCATATAACTATACAACTAAACAAGTCACATTTTAAACATTTTACTGAATTTTACCATCCATAAACAAGGCTTTTAATATATACTTTTGTAATTTTGACTATTCACCTATTTTCAGAGTGACATATACCAGAGGTTGTATTGATACAATTGATTCTCCTGATGATGAGCACGAGGTTGCTCGAAACATGTAAAGAATTGAAATAAATACATAGAAAAGAATTGTGCATCAAGTTGGTCATTTACCAAGAATCATAACGAGATGCACGGTCAACAAAATATAAAATTTCACTGTGGAAACCTCACACCTTTCATGCCTAAGTCTGACAAATTGAGGCAAGACCATGTAGCTGGTAACTCAGCCTACCCCACTCACCCTCTTATGTCACAGATCACTCTCAGCTCAGTCAAGGTTCTGCCTTTCATTAAATGAGGCTGACTGCGTCAATGATTTATGGAATGAGATTCTCCTTCCTTCATTTAATGTACTGCATTCTTCCAAGACATGTTTGTATTTTATTGCAAGCAACCTTATATGCTTTTTTTTTGTTACATATTTTTTACCAGTATATTCAAAGTTCTGTAAACAGACATTTTACACGAAAAATGGGGTCCAAATTTTCATGATTCCGATGTTCAAGACTGTTTTATGAGTCCCAATTAACCACACCATGCAGACTCTGTTGTATTCTTCACAATGTTAAAAAACTTGAGATATAAAAAAACAGATAATATTATCTTATTCTGCATATATGTTTACAAAGTTTCTACCATTAACAATACCACTACTATGCCCATGCAAACTGTTGTGGTGGGACCACAAGCACACCATACAAACCATGGCTCTGCAACGTTGTATGATGCATGAGATTTAAAAAATATTAAACTTCTGTTCAAATCATACCATGTAGTCTGCAAAATTACCTGGACTACCATTTCATTTCCTGGCAATATTTGCTGTAAGAGCTACTGACAGTACAGACAGAAAAAATAGTGTCGGTTACCATCTAGTTACATGGTAAACATCAAATGTGTTGAAAAGTGTCCTACACTTACCAGTGACATTCCTTGCTTTACACTACAAAGACGTGGGGATCAGTTCACAAGTTTTGTTAGAACTGTATGCATGTACATGCATGTGTGTGACATGCAGGCGTTGTGTAAGACTTATAACATTAACTTTAACCCTTTAAATCCGGTCTTGGTACTAGTACCAAGCAGCCTCTCACGCCAGCAATCCGGACTTGGTACTAGTACCAACACGATTTTCATAAACTTC
>JGI20166J26741_11695584_pt1 | contig 21990 bp, 18 predicted proteins | sample TergutCu122P5_FD_26741 | JGI IMG/M metagenome (IMG submission 26741)
AAAACAAGAATAGTTTCAGCAGTAGAGTGATAATTTATTATAAGTCTTTTGGTTTTTCCAGTGCAGTTATGCAAAGCATCCTGATATCTGAGTGTACTGCGCGGAGGAAAAACATAGTAACATTCTGCTGGTTCCAAGCAAGCTGAAAAGACATTCTGCAACAAAGCATCTATCTTTGGCTTGCAATGGCATGTATTTTCATTCGACAGCACAAAACAGAATGCAGGTACATTTTATGATTTAATTTCCTCACAATTTGACAAGTCTTGGAAGCGAGCAGTAAAGTACAGAATATATCTAATATAATTTCCTTAAGGTACTTATTGTCTGAAGTATGTAAAAGTGGTTTTGTTTGGACATAATTTTTAACATACAAAAATAATCATATTACAAATTAAACTCTAAAAATTTATAATGGACTTAATGAGAATCTTACCATCGATGTCTGACATGCCACATGTTGAGATATTTTTGTCAATATCCATGGATTTTTCATGAAACAGATTCACGTATTCATGCTTCCTTTGGCCAGTATTTGCCTTCTGTACTCTATCTGTCTGTGCTGAATGTGCTGTCTGTTCATCATACACACCATTTATTTCTGTAACTGTTTTAACATCTCTACCATTAGCTCTAACAGTCTTGTGTTCAGACAAATTTAAACAACATAATTCATTTCCAGAACTACTGAACACAGTATTCTTGCTTACGTTTGAACTGTCATTAGCACATTTTAGAGAATATGATTTCTCTACACAACCAGAAACAGAAGCAAGTTGAACAGCTCCAGCATCACTAACTCCTATGCCATACAAGAATGATCCATCACACAGATGATCAGGAGGGGTGTTCATTGTTGAAGCACTTACAACATTTGTGTAAAATGCTTTATTCAGTTCCCCATATGAATCAACACTAGCAGTACTGCTACTGCTTCCTCTCTGTGTTGACATTTTCACGCTATCAAGAGGTGTTTTCTGAACTGATGTCGGGCCAGTGTTCACTGAATTAATTTTTCCTTGTTGAAACATCATTGGGAATGCTGCAGCAGATGCATTCATATCAGGAATTTCAGAAGCAGGTATAACAGTCTTCTTTGCTGCAGGGGAGGCAAATGAAAGCAACTGTAAATGCTTGTGTGAAGAATACATTTGTGGCATAACAATTTTCTTATCTGGAGTACAGGAAGTGATATCAGAACTTAAACTGGGATCAGAAATATCATTTTCTCTTGTAGACAACTTTGACTGTCCCAGAGCATTTTTAATACAAGCACTTATTCTGTTGGTAACAATTGCTTTTAATTCTTCATCAGTGTGAGAATTAGAGTTTATTGTAATGTCTTGGCATTGTGACACTACATGTGTTTCAGCTGTGCTGTCTATACAACCTGCACTAAAACAATTCTTATGCTTCTCATTGTGTCCATTACAGAATGAATTTCTTACATTTAGAAACAAATTATTTTCACCAACTCCTTTTACAACTTCAAATAATTTTGTTTCAAAAATTCCATCACCATCCTTTACAGCCTGATGTACATTAGATGTATCAGTAATATGTAAAAAGCCTGATTCATTTCTCCTTTCTACTGCTGATGACTGTTTTGAAGCATCAGAAAGACTTAGGTACATATGTCCAGTAGGATCTGTGATGTCTTCAATACAAATTAATGAATCCTCTCCACTGAATTTGACAATACTGTCACTTAAATTCCCTTGCACTTGGACCACACCATTAGAATTAACAGCTTTTCCTTTAATATTCTCAATAGTAGAACTACCAGTTTCTTGCACAGCTTTAACTGTTTTATTTGGTACAGGAATTTCATGAACTTCTGTAATGTTTTCATTTGTCACACATGCATGTGCACTTCCATCATGTTCTTCACAAGAAGTGTCAGTTTGTAAATGATATGCTTTTTGATATACTAGTTCAAATGGATCATTCAACATCCTCATATTCAAGTCTGTTTGATGAACTACTAGGTCAAAGGGATTATTGTCCACATCCGAATCATTATCATTATCTAAAATTGTCTGATTGCAAATAGATATGTTATTTGGACAATTTGCTGAACCAAGTGAAGATGGCACTAATGGTATTAGATGACCAGAGTTGAGAGCATCCAGCTGTGTTGGCAAAGGAACACTAAAATCTATGAGCAGCTTACTGGTATCTTTGTTGTAATGGCTGTTATCTGCAAGAAGGAGTTTTAGAATTAGAATATCTTTCATAAAAACAAATATCCTCATATATTTAAACATACACACATATGTGCATGCATGCAAACAACTTACCGCACATATTTGACATCAGACAGCAACTTCCATAAAATTATAGAGACTCCCGTTTGCTATGAACTAAACATTCAATCTGCAAAAAACACATTATCAGTATGTAACTAATTAATGAAATTTGAATTCTTATTACATACTAATATTTATGGTTCTCCTAGTAGTGACTGAACTTAATTCCTTTATTTCAGTATGAGTACAAAAATAAATTTCGGCCTATAACTTGCCATGAAGGCACAGAGGTGGAGGAGAGGTATCCTGTATTCTTTCTTTAACCTCAATGCTAGATGGGGTGAATAGTTAATGCCATGCTCCAACCACTTTACCCCGAGGAATGACCTGGTAGCGACTGTATAGGAGGCTGGGTTTTCAGTATGAGTACTTGTGCAGAAGTATAGATTTTAAAAAGGGATGCCAATATTTGTGCCTGGTTCAGTAATTTTGCTGTTCAAGGATAGTCTCTTCTTAATCCTGTCTAGATATCAAGGAATCATTTTAAATGATTTGTTGCAGTATCAACAATGTCATATGGACATGAAATCCATAATCTTGTGTTCTGGCCAGAAGTAATGAAGCAAGCTATTCTGGCATTACAGTTATGAACTCTTTCTCATATTATGGGATAAACACGTTTTTCATTATCAAAGCTCTTGACAATTTTCTAGTACCCTGCAACCATTTATGTGACTGCAATAAAATTCTGAGTTAAACAGTATTTAACGTATTATTCTTTCATCAATTCTTCCTCTGTCTCATCCTTGTTTGACTTTGATTCATAGATGTGCAGAGTTGAGTTCCATTTCATACAGAATTATATGGTGATCCACAGTCTACATGTCATAGGCTGGCATAACCTAGTACCCTTGAAATCACAGTGTTCTGAGTATCAACACTGAACTACCTTGCATAGCAAGATAAACTGGTATCTGCTCTACAAAGTTCATTACTAAAAACAAGAGAAAGAATCTTTTAATGCCAATTCAAGCATAGGCAGGTAACCAGAATTTTGTAAGAATAAGGTGAATCAAAACTAAATGCACATGGCACCTTAGCAATATAAACATACTCTAAGTGACATAACATTACAAATGTGAAAATCTCACAGGCCAGAGACAAACTCATTATAGCTAGGGGAATGGTTCACAATTCTAAATTTAATCTTTATCATAGTTAATCAATGACCTTGTTTTTACAAACTCAAAATGTGACATCTATAAGAGAAATCAGAGCACAGTTCACAATGACACTGCATATCAGGTTTGTGGAATTCATTGATTTTAGATATTGTAAGACAGAATCTGTGAACTGTTACACATGCAATCAGTTATCTCCTCTGTAGTTGATACAGGCCCATTTGCATCTGGTTACTGCTTTGGTAGGTAAATGTTGATCAAAATGCCCCACAATGCATAATTCTCTTCTCCAAGTGTTTGGAAATAGAGATGATAAGCAGAAAGCCTTCAGATCCACGGATCTTGAACCAGGTCTTTGTGGCAAAGGTTTATACCACACATGAACAAGTGTATCTTAAAAATCATCAGCACCATTTTTACATAGGATACTTGTACTAAGTCTAGTGCTTCCTGGTTTTTCATCACTGGGTGTTCCCATTCTCCAACACACATTGTAGTTTTGAAACAATTTTAACACTGAATAGCATCACTGTTGTTCCAAGGGGCAGTTGTGCTAGACAACAGAGTCCTGCAGTGCTTTTGATACAGCTATATTTTTTCCTTGAAGTGTTCCCTAAATCATGTTCTGGTAGGTTCAAGCCTTGGGTCCAGATAATTAGATGTGCTAACTACATCAACATTTCCTTGCTTCAAGAAGACTGTCATTCCCCTCTGGAACAACCTTCAAAATAATTTTCCCTTGACTGAGTTTAAAGTAAATTGTTTATAAAATCATTAAAACACTATTGTAGTTTTATAAACCTTGACCAGTCTACATACACCTAACTTATCCATTGCGAAGTAACATGGGAGAGGACTGAGCGGATCCCCCGGCAGCACCCCATTCGACTGCAGTTGCATCCCTTACCTAACGTTCTCATGTATTACAATGTAATTATTGTACATTACCATGCCTAACTCATAAACACTGCAGTCCCGTCAGACTTCTAGAAAGAAATGCTTCGCACTGGCATTTTACAAGAACTTCTCTTGCTCAAAGAAAAAACTCACACTAACGGAGAATTAAAACGACCCTCTTCTAAAATGATTTATAAGCGTAGAATGGCAAGAAGAAATTTTAGGGACTTCAAATACCCACATCCGAATCACACACCAGAGCTCCTTCCACTAAGGCCAGATTCTCGTATCAGATGATCTGTAGCTCACATAAACCCCGCTGTCTGTAACATGCTCTCACTACGGGGCATTCCTTCTTCTTTAAATTCAAACTTGTTACAATCACAGATCATTTACCACTTGCCCCCTCTGCTTAACTGTCTTCTACAAGTTGATAACTGCAGACGTTAAGTTTCCCTCAAGGAGCAGAGTTTCCCTTTATATGACATCAAGAAATGTCTAGTGATGTACAGGGATACAGATTGTCTAAGTTCCCTGTCCATTAGACCAGTCGGTAACAGAAACATATTCCGTTTGTACGAGAATATTTCCATATCTTTTCAGTGACTGCAATTGCAGCAAAGTGGAAATAATTCCCTTGGATGCGACAGCAGTTGGCATTAAAAACCGTTGAATGCCACTGGCTGCGAACACATCCAAAATGGCGTCTTTTTCTCTTACGGTGCATGTTAATTAATAAGTTATATATTATTGTACATTTAGCAAGAATTACAATCGTGTTTTCATTGTACACAGTTTAAATCAGAGTTTTTCGAATAATACAGCTTGCAAATGTATAAAGCAACATGGAAAGTAGATGAAAATGATGAAGGTAGTATAAGGTTATGTAAACATACTTATTAATTATAACAAATATAATAATGGAACGAAATTTGAATACTGTGATTATTAATTGTGGTGCACATTTGACCAAAAACTTCTTTGGGTACAGTAAGCTAATGCTGGTATGTAATTTTCGGCGATATGTGGGTGTTGTGTACTTGATTTGTATACGTTTTATATTTTATTTCAGCCCAAGGAATTAAGCCGTAAACGATTTTTCGTACGTAATTGTGTCACACAGTTTCCTATCGAGGATATTAATTCATTTTCTTTCAACTGATCATGAAAGGTATTAAAATGAAGCACACAGCTTTACAAAGTGGCTAAATAGCTCCCTTTCGTTTGCGATCGTCGAGTATTTCGTTGCGAACGATCCAGTACCGTCGAGACTGGTGTAGCAGTAGAACTTTTAATTTGTATTCGGACGTTGCTCACCTCAGATGCTGGTGAGGACACTGGCTAGCCTGAAATTTGTGTTTTTCTTCAATCCCTTGTCAATATTTGGTCGGCAGACCCGACCCCACAAGTTATCCATTTGATACTAATTTGCCCGAGATACTGACAGGATTGTAATATAAACGACTGAAAATTTTGATAAGAAAACCCATGAAGCTATAATGGTGTTTCAACACTGTGATCTCATGCTAAATTTAGCTTCAGTCCCAGATGATATCAGCACCTTACCTGAACAATAAAACAGCAAGAAACACTGCTCACATGTATGCCTGTTAGGGAAAACATGTCATTAACCGCTAGAATATGTACCCATTTTTTAAAAACCAAGAACTGGGACACAATAACCCATTACACAATGCAGAATACAGGAATGTAGTAGTTATACAATGCGAAAACCCAGATAAGCAGCTGTTACAAACAAATACAACAGGATGACATAACAGTAATGATAAGAATAATAATACTAAAAAACTCACACTCACTTCACTTACTAATTTTTCTTTACACATGTTCCTTTTCCTTTGCAGTCTCAGCCCAGACTCTGTAATCACAGATCGATGTTTCTTTCTCTCCTGCTTCTCTTCTTTCCTTATAGTGGCTGGTTGATGGCTGTCCTATTCCTATAGATGTTTTCTTCCAATGTGGAGTGGTCAGATTTTGTATGCATTGTCAGAAGTGTTGTAATTTTATTGCTTGAAAAAATTCAGGACATTTGGCTTCTGAAACCAAGTCCTATGGGACACCAGGACAGAGCCCTTTAAAAAGCTGATTGAAGTGGCACTGTCCCACAAACACTGTGACAAATGGGATCCCTACACCAGAACAATGAATGAGTGCATGTAGAGCGAATTTTGGACTAACATTTCTTCTCAGCTTTAGAGTTATATGTTTTATTGTTTCTATCATCTGAATCTTAATTAATAATTTACTTATCACTTTTGCCATTTCTCTTTCGGTAGTCAGACAGTTAAGGAGTTGTGGTAGTACAGTTAAGTAAAGGTGAAGGAAGGATTAAAATATATCAAACAATTCCACAGAATGTAACTTTCATTATTAATCTGTTTTATGGCAGTGAAAAAGATTTTACATCGCACATACTGCTTCCCTGGCTGTCACTAGATAATGCATATAAGTGAGTAAGGAAATTGTTATTTAAATTTAAGCACTAAATAACTCTGGAGCAAATGACAGTTCTTTAACCGACAAGCTGCATGAAATATTCTGTTACCTTACAGTGTATTGAATTATGTAAGGATCTCAGAATATATAGCATCAAATAATAAAATACTTAATTACTAATCAGTTGGAAGGAAGCAGTTTTGGCATGATATGATGTGCTATCGTGACACATTCCTGGAGAGACCAAGAAGAACCAGAGAAAACCTTTGTCAGGATAGCTGGTCTTCAGGCCAAGGTTTGATCCTGGGATCTGCTGAACAAAAAATAGGAGCACTAACCATATGACCATGACACTATGAGTATGAACTGTTTAAGAATTTTGTGTTAAATATTAATATCTATGTGTGCTGCATTCTCATACTCTGTTTTTATATGAAATAATTATAAGCCATACTTAACAAGTACCCCATCCCTAAAATTAGAAGATAAATAGCATTGTTAATTACACAATAAATGTTTTTTTTACAGCCGTGTTTATTGATGCTGAGGAAGAAACAAATGAAAACAATGGGAAGTGTACCTATAGTAGGTGGTCATATTTACCAGATCTAGTACTAGAAAAAGTGTTTTCATATTTGTCCATGAGGGAGCGTTATTATGCATCAATGGTGTGCAAGTCTTGGTACAGAGCATTTCATCTCCCGTATGTCTGGTCAACTTTTGTTTTGGATGATTCAACTCTTACAAGGAAGAAATATAATTATTACTATGGTTGGCAGGTACTGTAATTACTTCATAACAAGCATTTATGTAGTCTGCATTCCACTCTTTGAAAGTGTTACTGGAAATTTAAATTAAATAGAATATACAAGACTTCTCTACAAGAAAGTGATGGGCATACCCACAGACATGTGCAGTGCTTTTCTTTACAGAAAAGAACGTGATGTATTGGTGGGGAGGTATACTGTTTCAGTTGAACCTTATTTCAATTCCATTACTTTTTCATAACATTTGTGTGTTTACAGTATATGAAAAAAATGTCAGTAAAACATACTGATGCATGCCACAATAAATCCCTCATACATGCCAGTGAGATATCTTTGTAATATTCACACATTTATATCTTGGTCTCCCAAGTTGTCTCTGTCCATGCAGTTGCCCAGCAAGAACTGGTTCCTCAATACATACTGTAAGCCCTGTCTACCTCAGTTATCCTGTATACATGTGTGACAATAAATGTTAATAAAAGTAAATATTTATCATGTTCCAGCATGTACTAGACCACATGCGAACACAAATGTGCATCACAAATGTTGGACGTAACTTCCGGCAACTTGTATTTGGACCCATGATGAATTTTTTCAACCTTTATGAATTTATGAATATGCTATCATATTTTATTGAATGGCCTCAGGGAGGTCTAGAGATTGGTACACACATCCGAATGCTGAGATTCATTTTTCCCTGTAACATGGCTGCCCGTGATGAATCAGAACGAGAAAGGATATTTGGAACTGGAGGTTGGAAATCTTTGATGATACTTTTAACGATAACTTTTAGTATCATTGAGGTATATTTCCCTTTATTCTTGGTAAAATGCAGTGGACCTTTGATATGTATGTTTAACTAACTTCATGTTACAGGTTTTTCCTTAATAGGTTTGTGGCCATTTAGATGTCAAGAAATTTGCTACTTTTGTGGGAACCTGCAGCTTCATTTCTGCATTCACAGCAGTCCATCAGTTGCTGTAACCTGCATTTTGAAACAGGAGTTAATTAACTGATCAGCAAGAACTGGGCAGGATATTGTGTTCTTGGACTCTATAAGAAATAAAAATTCATTGCTTTCCCAGGACAATTCTGCATGTATTTCCTTGAACAAAATGTCCATTGTAGACACACAAAACCCACATCCAAAACACAAAGCAATGTATTTACTTTCTGAATGCTGTAGATTTAACATTTCCCGCTGTTGCCATATGAGCTTCCAAAGATTATGCTCGAGTATCTGACTGAACAAATGATATTGCGGACACGATGTGACACTACACTGCTTTACCTGTATGACTGTACAATGTTCTGTTGTATGTAAGGGAAAACTTTAGCAGTCTCTGTACAGGCCTGGACAGGCCCTGAGGGTTCCAGGAGGTTCAGTCTCCCAGATTTCATACCAGTCGGCACAAGAAGGTGGTAAGGTTGTCAGCTGTACCCACCAGCTGCTGTTAACCACCCACCCACCCACCCAGCCCAAGAAAATATTCCTGGTACTAATTTCTATTAGAGGCTGAGTCCAGCCCAGGGCCATAGTGTGACCGGAAGGATTATGTCAATGAAAAATTCCAAGGACACCATCAGTAATCAAACATTCTGTTGTATGTGGATACAGATAATATAAGGCACAACTTTACCCCACCTTTTAGCTTCACGTTGTATGAACTGTTGTTTCAGACACACTTAAAATATGTGTATATTTTTAATTGTACTGCTGGTTCATCATCATACTTGTTATTTGATATGCAGGCCGACTGCTTGAAGCACTGAAGACACTAATGGGCAACTTGCCAGCATTACGTCATCTTGAATTGATAGATTTGATGCTAGAGACTCCTGAGGCTCAACACCTTTTAGATGAAGTGTGTTCTCTGTGTTGTCTTACACTTCAGACACTCATCTTAATTAACACAACCAAGCTACAATACCAACTGCTGCATGCTGGGGTATTTTTAAACTTAAAAGTAAGAGAAATAAACTCTTTAAAGTCACTGATGCATTTAAGTGTAATTTCAGTAAATATCCAATCAATACAGGCACTGTCATGGTCTTCTTTTTTTGGTTTGTGCAGGTACTGATGATCAGCCCCCAGAACCTAGGTGAAGATCTGGTGCAGTTGCTAGCACACACAAATCTTCGTCATTTGCACATAATCCAGAACCGATACACACCGGGAGATATTAACATTAGGCCAGTATCTGGCAAAATTTGGAAGCAGTGTAGACATTTAAATTCAAGTCTTGCTGTCCATTTGGAAGTGAAAGGTGCCAGGCATGGAAATGTTCTGTGGCAGGAACGTGCCCCTGTGCACTCAATACTCTATGACTCTAGTTACATTAAGGTACAAAACCTATTAAATTATTTTAATTTAATTTGTACATTTAAAAATGCTTGTGTACTGGAAGTTTATCATCTGTCCTAAACATTGAATATGAGCCTGATTGGTAAAGCCCTGTGACTGATAATTTTTGTTTTCTGAAAGCTGCTCCAGATCAACATCAGAGCAATTCTTTAAAATATTTATTTCACCCTAATTTTACTGACAAGCACTCTGATGTTGTGGTACTCCTACACTTTCATATAGCTGGAACCTGGTTTACTGCCTGTCCTGACTTCAGGTTACTAGTGGCTTACCTCAGTACTGTCAGGTGACTTCTTTGGATAGTACCTTGAAAGAGGCTACAGTCAAGAAATTCACCTACTTGCAATTTGTGATTATGTGTCAGTCTTATGAAGTAGGGTTCTAGGATTGAATGGACAACAGTGTGTTATTTTTAATGAAATTGCCTGTCTTGACTTGGATTTGGTTAGCCAGGCACTTGAGAAGTAGGTACTCCAATCACATATAAGAAACTTACAGTTGAAGAATGCAAGACACACATTGGGGTGGTGATCAGTAATTTTGTCTGTATAATTCTCTCTCCAGATGACATCAGAATCAGTCCTTACAGCTATTGACCTGTACCGGCTTGATCTTCATGTTTATGCTCACCAGGGACTTCCAAGGTTCTACATGCCAAGGTCTTTCCACGAACGTGTTGACTCCTTACTTCTGCTACTGTGTCGGCAGTGCCCTTACCTACACACACTGGTACTGCAGCCAGGTTGAGCCAACCCAGCAGTCTCACACAGAAAGCTGCTGCCTAATATACCACTTGTCCTGCCTTCAAAATTAACACTTTTTGGTTGTGAGAATACTTTGTGTCCTGTACTAACAATAAGTTCTCTTTGTTTTTGAAATGTACACTCATTACTACCATGCATATTAATGTTATTTCTTCACCCATTTCCTTTCTTAACATAAAAGTCAGAAATGACAGAACACCTAAGCAGAGTATGGGTTTGTATGAGACAAACTCATTTCTCATCAGTGGAATAGCTTCTTCCTTTTTTTCATTCCACATGGAAATTTACAGTGGACATGAACATTACAGTTTGTTTCTAAGGATAGTGCTGCAAGAAGTGATCCTGTATTCTGTGAAGGAGCTTGAAACTTGTATTAACAGTTATACCATTTTCTCCCTTTTACATTATAATCCTTTATTTAACTTTTGCCATTCCAACACCTGATTGTCATCTTGTGGTTGCAGTGTTGTGACATAACCAAGCCTCCAAGATTAGGTATGTAGTAACTGCATTTGCAAATTGATGATAAAGCCTTTCATTTACATTTTTTTCCTTCAAAATATCCTAATTATGCATGCAGGTTAATGCTTTAAAAAATAAATTAACTAATAAAGTTAGAAACGATATTTATTGGTTGTATCAATGGTGTAGGGAAACGGACAAATCAGTTTCCCAGAGATGGTCTCTGTCAACCTTCCTCAATCCTGCAATAGTTACTACTAGATTTAATGAGAGATGCATGTGTGATACCCAAGATTTGGCACAGTAACTAGATCATAACAAACAAACAAAAAAATGCGAAATATGTTTACTAGTCTTTCCACATCTGCCCATATGCTCACATGTAACAAGTCACATAACACAAACTGGTTATCATAAAATTTTATCCTGGGGGATTTTACTAAAATTTGTCAACCCATTCTAAATTTGATGAAGATGAGAAAATAATGAACACTTCATGTAGAGACTTACATGCATTTCTAGGTGCACTTGCAGTGTAACTTGCCACATACTGATTGGAATGAAACAGATTTTGCACAAAATTTGTAGATAACAATAAAGTATACATCTTATGGATAATACTGTACATTTTTTCTGTTAAGTCTTTGTCATTTTCAGGATAACTGTACAGTGGTATTTTTAAGCTGCCCCATGTCATAAATTTAAAACTGTTGGACTGTTATTTTGTAAGATTTTAGTTTTGAGATCCTTGCTGTTCTGCCCTGCCTGTTTTATGCTATTCAAAAGTCAGCATCAAAAGTTAGCATTCATGGACTTAAAATCGAGGCAGTAGCATTGAGAATCAAGAGCCAGTAATACAGCAAATGTGCCAGAATTATGCTGTTTATACATTTAATGTACAGTTTATGTGTATGAGCTGCCTTGACAGAGGCTTCAGACACTAAAAGGAACTCCCCAGTTATTCACTGATACACGTCCTTTAAATTGGTTGAAAGTTGCACTTAACTTACTCAGATTTGAGGTCATAACCTCAATTTGGCAACTTTGCCTGAGTTACTCTGTTGTAGGTCCAATATGGCATTTTTACAGAAAATGTACAGTAGTCCTATGTAATGTGATTAATTTTTAGTAATTAAACATGGCCAACTAAAACAAAAAGGAAACGTTTTTCAGGCTTAATATTAAAATTCAAATCTGGCATGTGACAATGAGCAGCATCTTCATTCTTAGAGTCAAGGGGTCTTGATCTCCTTGACTCTGTTGACACTAAGGATGAAGACACTACAGTACTTTGAAACATAGGAAACCACTTGCCCATTGATAGTGCCATATCACAGAAGACTTGAATCTTCAGCAACACTGCAGTGAGAACCTCAATCTTGCAAGATTTAATGAACTGGGTGTAAAATGTCAGTAGCTGTAATAACAAAACTGTTAGTAAATACATACCCTTCAGTATTACAGTTCTCTGTGATATATACATATCAAGTGTGTGCCTTATTTTTTTCAGACATTTGTTTTTAATGTGTACTATAAAAACACATGATAGAAGTTGATGCTTACCTTCCTTGTGATTTCTTTTTAGATGGTGAGAGAGCGTATTTCAACAGCAACTGTGCTGCTCTTGGCCCACACTGCACGCAACCTGCATTATCTGTTTATACGTCGCAATGCTGTCATACTGCGGTGTGACTGGCCACGAAGTCCTGACTGGAGCTATGAATTCTATCAGTGGCTTCGCTCAGCTTCGAAGTCATATAATGCTACAGAAAAAGAAGTGTCACAAATATTAGGGTACACTTGGTTCATGCTGTCAGATAGACAGTTTAATCTGACACATGTAAATATTCACCACAAACCTTTCTGAAAGGGGAATTTGTTTCTTGCTTAAAGAAAGGAATGTCTTCCAAAAATGATCACTGAGATAACTGTATGATTTATATGATCTTGCAGAGCTAAGTCTTATTAGCCTATTTAAACAGAAAATAGAAACGGCAGAGTGCTTTAGTAAATATGTTATGCCAGTTGAAGATCCAGTTTACTTTGCATACAATAGACTTCCTTTCTGGTATAAAATAACAAGTACTAATGAGTATGTCTTGTCTACTGTATTTTTAAAAGTTGTGAATGATGCTTCTGTCTTACACTTTTTGTAACTTTAGAAAAGCTGTTGTCAATACTAAGAGTAATTTACATAATTCAGAAGTGTATTACATTTGAAGAATCTGCATTCTTTATTGGAGTTCAGACCAGATTTCTGGTACATTTCCTACATTTCCTCCTGCTCCAGGCTTCTTCTTTCAGTAAAGAATTCTCTGTGTGTAAGGTTACCTTGATTTATGACCAAGTCAAATGTGCAACAGGAAAATGTCTACTGGAAGTTCCACTCTGTATGTCCTTATACTCCTTTAAAAGAATATTGAATGAGTACTATTTTTTCTTACATTGTAAATAAGAGTTCTGAATTTGTAGAGCTTGCAGGTAATTGAACATAATTTGTTACTGAAGTATAACACTAGTTATGCTGACAGGATCTACACAAGCCTAGCATTGCACCACTTCTGATATGATGATAATCCTGTATTAAATTAGTTAGGAAGGATAACTCACTTTTTGGTCTGTCATCTAGTATTCCTTTGGAATGCTACAGAATGAACAAGGTCCAGAATGTGCTCTTCTTGTTACATAAGTTCACTGTTTCCAAAGCAAATGCTGGCACACCAAATTGAAAGAAGACAGACAACCTAAATAAAAGTGGCAACATGGCAGGAAGAAGATGCATACTGTGTACTACTGTTCTTAACCCTTTAAGGGTAGAAATCAATTCAAACATTACATTCCTGCCACTAGAAGAACAAATCACAGCTCCATTACAGATACTAATTCTGTGAATTGTGTTTAGGAAAGCAATTACTGTTTGCTCTGAGAAACAAACGAACAAGATTTTTTCATTATCTACTAAATACATTTTTACTACAAGGTTCTCTTTAGTATTACCTAACTGATTGAACTCTTGCTTAAGGATTTTCCACCATTACTCACCAAAGCAATTGGAAGACATCTAGGATCTCTTTCCATGATATTTCCCACTGCTATCCTAAAAGTGTCCTCCTCCCATGAGGTTTCAAATCAAATTATTCATTCCTACACATTTTCCCAGCAATATTCTTCCAAGTGATATTTTTACATCTACTGAGTCTAAATATACCACCAAGCATTTTGTTATGAAACACCTGGCATCACCTCAGTAAAGAATTAATTTTCAAGCAACTCATTTTGTTGTAATACCCCTTGCAGTGTAATTTTGGAATTACACTACATGAAATACAGAAGGTGATAGACAACAAAGTGCTGAAGAAAATGTTTTAACCTAACAGGACGGAGAAACTACATAATGAGTGAGTTTCATACTTTGTACTCTTCATCATATATTACTAGATCGAAGAAGAACGAGATGTCATGTTTCATGTAACATCATGCATCAGGAGATAAGAATATGTACACAAAACATTAGTCAGAAAACCATAACAGAGGGGTCTACTTGGATGTTGATGGGTGGGTAGTAATAAAATGGACTTTGCGAAAGTCAGATTGTATACACATATACAGTCAGCTATTTTAGGACATGGCCAATGGTGGGCTCTTAAAAACACAGCAATGAACCTGGTTTCTAAAATGGTGGGCAGTTATAGAGCAGCTGAGCAACTACATACTTAAAAACCCTGAACTACAGAATGAATTGGTTTAATTGTGAATTAATGAATACATGAACTCAAAAGTTATATTGTAAGATTTGTTTACACAAATTGTTGTATCAAATTCGTGACTAATAATCTGAAGTAGAAATAAGAAACAGATCAATCATTTTGACAGCCAGCTAAAGCAGGAGGGAATAACTGGCTGTAAAGTGTTCCTAAACACTGAATGTTATTCTGCATAGTGCTGCGCAGCGTATTGGTGTACTGAGGTTCTGGGCGGGCTAGAGTAGCATCTCGCCACATAAGACCATTCTCATCACGAGTAAAGAGAGCAGGAGATGGAACATGATCACGCATGTAGTTCCACACACAGTCACGCAGAAGTTGAACAACCTGCAAAACAGAGAAGTTTGAAAAAGTACATGAAAGAGCACACTAGGCATTCTTCACAACAACTGAACAGAAGCTTGGTCCAGTTCAGTAATTATTTTATGACAGGAAGTTGGTGTGAAATATTACACAAATCTGTCAGCTGGTTTATGAAAGTTGAGAACTTTAGTGTGTAGTGAGCAAAAGTTAAAAAAAAAGACACGGCAAAGAAAGAGAAGACGAAAACAAGTATACAGCTTCATCCGTCACATGAAGTTCAATACCAGTCATGAAGATACACTATGTTTTCAATCCAACTGGAAGGGAACAATGATTAGAGATGCCCACTTAACAGATGTAACTACTCTTCCTTCACTATGAAGGTAAACAACCTGTACACAAGCAAACTGGTGCCTGACCAAAACTCTCATAATCAAACAGAACACAGTCCCCTTCATAAATGAATTTTTTGCAGTTAATCCTTAAGTACTTAAAAATACTGATGGATAATTCAAATACCCTGCATGTGGCTCCAGCACTCATATACACACATGGTACATCCCCAAGGACTCAACCTTCCCATTCACACCATGCATTAATCTGGTCAGTACAATGATTACTGAATGCAAAAATGTCAGCAAGTACAATGCTATCATGGCTGATGATGTTGCTAGTCCTACTTAAGTTAAAACACACTGTAAACAAATATTTGTAAAAAGCACGGAAAAGTAAATTGTGTTCAATATATTTCTTTATAAGTTTGTCGGAAGCACATAACACTTTCAGAAGGAAGAAACAAGGATGACCAAGGAAATGCTGGATGACATATGGAGGAAGAGCATCCAAGGTTGGTGAGTAAAGGTCCACGATCAACAGGATTAGTGGAGGATTGTGCAGGAGGCCAAGGTGCACACTGGACTGTACCAGACATGATGATGATGATGATGACACAATGTTTTCATTTTATTTTACTTTACAGCACTGAACACCTTTAGGGCATGCCAGTAACATGCTAATCACAGCAGCCCCACATGGCAGGACACATACCGCATTGCATATGTTATGATCTTACTTACAGTCAACAGAGAATAAGGAACAGATTTATTCCACTTGTTAGCAGTGCTGTGATTTTAAATGTGCACCTGAATGTACAAGTATTGTTTTCACATATTGTAAAATAGGTGATAATGTTGCAGTTAAACTAGATGACAAATTTACCTGTTTTACAGAATTCATTGGAAGGTTACAATTTTATGGTATAACCTTTAAATGACTGGGTATTTAAATTTTAGTGCATGGTTTATGAAAAACATGAGTATTATTTGAGCAGAGAAAGATAAAATTGTGAAATAAATAACATTTTATGGAAAATGAAACCGAGATTATGCACCATGTCTTACAAATGCAGTAAATTTCCTTGTTGCCTAAACATACAACAGAATTTCTAGGGGTTTTTTTTTACGTGCATTTGCATATGCAAAAACAGGTTGTTAAAGGTTAATCAAAGATAGGCAAAATGTGTATCAGTAGAACAAATTTGTCATAAACAAATTCTACAACAAATACCATATGAACATCAAAATTTTCAAGTTCCACTCCATTTATGGTTACATACAAGGACCTCTAAATTATAAAACCTGAAGAGGTACCTATATAAAATCTTCTATACAGACAAGCAGTCTCAGCTGGCTTGTATGGATGTGAAATTAAGGTAATCAGAGATACTGATTAAAAATATACAAACTTCTGAAATGAGGTTCTGAAGACATGTTGCACGGAAGAAACTACTGGAAAAATGTCTGAGGGAAGTAAATGAGGTTTCTATTCTTCTGGGATATGACACCATGTCAACAGGTAAGAGGTTCCAGAACCAGTTACCCCGCAACACAATGTTGTATCTCGGAAGAATGGAAATCTCAGTTACACAGATGCAAAAACCTGAAGCTTTGCATCTTTGAAGCGTGGAAATGAATATAAGGTATAAGACAACGGAACTTAACACATATGAAAAGTGAAGGCTAAAAAGACATGCACAACAAATGAATACAAAAGACAGACCTCTAACGTGATGGCCACATTAATTATGAACATAAGCATTAGAGTAGGGAAGCTCCTCCCAACAGTACTGCCTGAATAATAACATATATTTATAAGTTTCAGTGTCAATAACAATGACATTGCTTTGTCAGATGCAACACGATGCAAAAATATTTAATTCAAAACATACAAGTTAATTTAATGGCAATGCAGTCAGTCAGGACTGCCTGTAAGCTGGGAACTGCATTTCGGACCTCCAAAATATGAAGCAAGGCTTCTAACTACTATACTGTGATGTCCAGTGTGTATGAACAAATGTGCGTATTTTTTCTCTAATACTCTATTCATGTCAGATATATATGAATTTTGTAGTCTCAAAACACACCTCTTGTGGCTGCAAGTAAGGTATCACATCTCTCAGGCTTGACAGTGGAGGTGGCAAGAGTTGTCCCAGTGCCATCAACTCCAGAACTTGTGTTGTGGTTACAAGCAATCTGTCATTGTGTTGTGCTCGTTGAGCTGCTGAACCCCACTGTGCCAGAAGAGTTGCTATCAAAGCACGGAGAAGAACAGAGCAGTAGCAAAGTGCAGGACGATACATTGCTACCAGTGACATCAGATGCCATATAAGCGGAATATCGTCAAACAACCTTCGAATATGGAGGTCTCGCTCAACAGTTACCTGCAAGACATTTCATAAATTTATAAATCTTACAGACATTCTGAATGTTTCACAGCTTGGCAGCTTGGAGCTTCAGGATATCCATAACTGTCCGGCATGTCTAGCAGTGACTGAATTATGGAAGAGACTCTGTATCACACAGGCAGCAGTATGTAATGAAAACAAAAGTGCATGTGATACCACCCCTTATAAAATTTGGAGCAAAAACGGAATAATTTATAAAACACAACAATGAATTATGGACACAAAAATTATAAAAACAGACGCACTGGCAAATAATAATATGGTGAACTCTTGATTATCTTGGCAATGTAGGGGACAAGCGTCATGTATAATTAAAACAACAGATAATAAAAGATATGGAAATATGCATTATCCATGCTACATTCAACCCAGGAAGTAACTTAACTATTACTTTGAAGTGCTTCTTTAAAAATAAATTTCACTTAATGTTCTCTAAGTGTCCTGGAACTTGGCATGCTTGATACAAATATAATTTAATAATGAATTAGTGAACACACTAAAAAATCAATATACAAACAAGCAAACTAACAAACCAACCGACTCTATGGAGCAGAGTTCCTGAAAAGCTAATTTCTTGGTTTACAATTTGATTACAACTTAAATTGGGAATGTATTATCCCCAGAGTAAGTTCTGCATGCCATGCAATGAGGACAGTATCATCATTCATGGAAACAGACAATCTAAAAGTAGTTCATTCTGAGTGCATTCCACCATGTCATACAGAAATTAAACTTACATAGAAAACATTTACATTCAACAGAAATTTTGAAGAATGGTATTACAGGAAGTAAACCTGCCCTAGGCATATGTGCAAAGGTTGCCAGGGGAGTAATTAGAGGCTGAACAAGCAGGAAACACAAGTACTGGCAGTCCATTCATGGACAAAGGCAGGCTAAGGGCTCTCTTAAAAGACACTTTGCTAAAAGAGTTGGGGAATTACTCAACTTGAGCAGAAACTAGCTAAGAATAATTATGGGGTTGCTAATAGGACATAGCCATTTAAAATGACATTATTTCAACTGGGGTTGGTAGACAGCCTTGGGTATGATAGATGCAAAAAGGCAAATGAAATGGCTACACATGTTCTTTGTGATTTTGAGACAGTGGTGATATTACGATTTAGGAATCTGGGCCATTATGTCTTGAAACCAGGTAACTTTGCTGACATCTCCGTCAGCAAGGTACTGCACTTTGTTCAAAGTGCAGGACTGATGAATGCTTCAGCAAAGGTTTGCACAAAAAATTTAAAATGGTCGAGGTGAAGGTCCACCTCAGTTCCCACCCTATGTACTCTGGTATACTCTACTATACTATACTCTAGTAGAATAATGGTAGGCCCTAACAGGGAAGTTTCTTGTAGGACATTATTTAGGAATTTGAATCTTACTCGCTTGACAGTGAATTCTTACACTGTATTAACACTTGTTGTGGTCAGCATGGAAAACTTTCAGACTAATTCACATCAACACAACACAAGCACAAGCTGCAGATATGACGTACATGTGCTGAGCAACAACCTCCATGGGTATTAAAAAAGTGTACTATACAGAAATGAAGTCATTCAAGCCTTCCACCAATCAACAAAAGTTTAATCATAGTCTATGAGTATTCAAGCCACTGCTTAAAAAATGTATCTACTCATATTATCTCACTCTGACTACTCTGTACAAAAATTTACTTCAAATGAAAATGAATCTCAAAAACACTGTCAATTACGAAATATTTTCTTGGATCTCCTTTGCTGAAACCATGCACATAAAATCCTCTCCTTTCAGACGTTTTTTTTTTACCATGCCCCACATTTCACATCAACTTCCCTGTTTTGAGCATAATTTTACTCACAGACAATTCTACAAATTCCAAGATGGATGGAAATTTGTCCGCACTACACATTTAGATTGGCTTACACTTCTTAGCTTATATACAATTTGATAAGAATTAGCTTTCTCCCTTTTTATGCCAATACATGTTCTAATTTCAGCAGTGACATTTCCAGTACACCTAAGTGTACAGCATATATGCAAATAATCACGCCTTACATAAAATTTCAACACAGACTATATATATGTTATGCTAAAATTACCTGTAGAACTACAGAGAGAATACAAAAGATATATAACAGTGTTCTGTTGCTTATACACATCACTACTGCCTGCATTTGGTCAAGGTTGACAAGACAATGTATAAACTTCAAGTCTCTTTGAATAAACAACAATGCTATGTGAATACCAGTATTAAATCAAGGTACAGATGTCACATACACAAAATTTTTGTTCACTAATTTCAGTTTAACATTAATGAGAAACGCTATTTCTGTGAGGGTTATATATTATTACATGGGGCTTTATTGGAAAAGAAAAAAATGAATGCGAAGTGTTGAAATGTGTTGGACTGAAAAAAACTGAAACTGAAAACAGTCATATTAAACAGGAAACTGTATACAGCCAGCACTTGTACATGTGTAAAAGTACCTTGCAAAATTCTTCCTCTGGCCAAGGCAGTCCATTGTACATTACATCTGGAGATATTAGTTCAACTAATAGCAATGACACAGCCGTAATTGAATCGAGGGATACAGGGGCTGCTGACTGTTCTGACCCAGTTTCAGATCCTGGAAACAAATCCATGACACTCATTATGCTCTTCACCTTTCACTCCTGAATTAGTGTTCTATGTGAATGACAATGTGAAAGAATTCATAAATGTTAGCACCATTAAAATCCCCCAAATTCTTATTTGATGTAGGTAAGGTTATGGTCGTATATATCAGAAGAGTCTGTGTCAGGTCTCCTAACTATAAGAAAAACCTCAATTCAACAATATATTGTGAACGGCAGGGTAGTTTACAAGTATGTGATTAGGCTTAGTTGTATTCTTGATGCACTAAACATCAACCCCAGTGCTTTCAAACAATCAGTGTTCCTTCAGGCCCCCAGTGACAATGAATGGAGCAGGCCATTGTAAATTGGTTCCATGGGAATTATAAGTACAAAAAGCGACAAAGTGAAAGTAATTTATCAAATCACATGGTTACCAAGCACCTCTTCAAAACTAATGGAATGCTGTAGCTCAGAAAGCTCTCAACTACTGCCTTCTCATTGCACAAGGATGTACTCTATCCCGGGCACTTTAAAATAAATTTTTAGTGCACACAAAGTGGCAGCAAGCCAGGATTTTTTCCAAGTACTTCAGCTCTATCATCAGTGATTATGTCAACAATGTACCTAGCATCATCCACATCATCTGGGATCAGCACAATAAGTACAATTCAGGCCAAAATACCAAAGAACTCTAAAGTGCTTGTATAATTCAATGAGCCATTTATGTAAAGGTGGTACAAGCCACCACAATGTTAAATAAATTCACTTTTCAAACCATGCACCTCTAATATTAAAGAGAGAGACAGAGAGAGAACACCATCAAGGTATACACAGTCAGTAACCTACTGCCTGTTAGCCTCCAACAATTTCAGTACCACTGTATTTATAACACAAATATACCTGTCCCACCAGCTGAACAGCATGCCTTTATGACTTCAATGAGTAACTGTGTCCTGTGCATCACCGTATCAAGTTCTGGAGACTTGTTAGGTACAGTTTTCCTTGGCCCATCACCAATTACCCCAGCATGGAATACAGATGAGTGGCGCTGTGCTAGCATTACACTGGTACTCTGGAGACAATTCAATGTATTAAAAAAGTATAATAATGAAAAATAAAAACCTGTTCGTAAAATATAAAAACAGCTTAACTCCAATCTCGTTTAACCCTTTGACACCGGAATTAAATCCCTCCAAGCAAGGCTGCTTGCTGGAATTTTTTACTGGAGATTTTAAATTTTATTGCACACTCTTAGAAAAAAAAAGCATATCTCATAGACTTTTCCTTCAAATTTAATGAAATAAAATTTTGCACTCTGCTTATGAATTCGTTAATTCGGGAAAAAATGTTCACCTATTTTTATAATAAATTTAGGCCTGTGAATCGCATGCATTATATAAAATATGGTGTAAATAGTTCATTACTCACATATTTCTG
>JGI20166J26741_11696695_pt1 | contig 21975 bp, 20 predicted proteins | sample TergutCu122P5_FD_26741 | JGI IMG/M metagenome (IMG submission 26741)
CTTCAAAAGCAAATTGGTTACCAAATATTCGAAATTAAAACTGTACAGATCAGTAATAAGACCAATAGTGACCTATGCCTCCGAAACGTGGGTATTAAAAAAAATCTTCAATCCAGAAACTGTTGTTATTCGAAAGGAAAATCCTGCGGAAGATATTTGGTCCCATGAGAGAAAACCAGTTATAGAGAATTAAAACCAATGATGAATTGGATAAGCTGATAAAACATCAAAATATAATCAATCACATTAAAGTCCTAAGACTCAGCTGGTTCGGCCACGTACAAAGGATGCCAGATTATAGAACAGTTAAGAAAATATTTAACTGGACACCTCTAACTGCACAATCCAAGGGAAGGCCCAACCAAAGATGGGAAGACAATATAATACAAGATATCCATCAACGGAATATAAAAAATTGGGCAGTTTGTGTCCAAGATCGAACAAAATGGAAAAACATCGTTGAGAAGGCCAAAACTTTTAATAAAAGAAGTTAAGCGCCTGATAAAGAAAAAGGCGAATATTAGGGTGACCAATCCAAGAAGTTTGCAATGGTCATGTAATGCGGCATATGCAGGCTAGAAGTGCATGAAGTGTTTTGGTCCAGGAAACTTGAAGGAAACAGACCACTTAGGAAACCTATGCATAAATTTGTAGATAATATTAAAATGGACCTTGAAGAAACAGGATGGAAGGATGAGGACTGAATTCCTCTCATTCAAGATAAGGACAAGTGAGGGTGGGGTGGCTCTTGTGAAGATGGTAATAAACCTTTCAGTTCCATAAAAATAATGGCAATTTCTTAACAAAGTGAGAAACTATGAGATTCTCAAGAAGGGCTGTTCTCCACAGTCAATTATTCATTTTTCAACCACGGTGGGTTCTGTGTTTGTTAGCAAGTACCAATTCCCAAAAATCAGTCAGCAAACTGTTATCTGCATAAACAAGAAGTCAGCACACATCAGTATCTACGCAGTAATGTAAATCTCTATGCAGTGATGTGTAGCAAATTAGCCCATTAAAGATGAGGCTGTAAGAAATAGTCTTACCCCTTACATCCTTTGTTTCACTAACAGGCCTGTGGTCCAACAGTACCAGGGCAAAAATCCAGTATCCGATCATTAGCAAATGACCAGATATAAAAAACAGCTACTTAATTGGCATGGTGAGTAGGTAACATTTTCTTCCACCTACAGAAAACACAACCCAAAATGGTGTGTGCATTTTTTTAAAGTGGAGAATCAACAATGTCTGAAGAAAAAATTCACCCATAACAAATGACCAACTTGGGTGATGCTGCTTTTAGTGTGTATTATCAGAAACAACAATACAAAGAGAAAATTGCTCAACCACGATACACCCACTTGTTCATAATGTTTAATACAGTATCATGCAGAAATTAGAGTACTGCAAAATATTCATACAATTTATTAAACACACAAACCAACCTCTGAACAGTCCCTATCCTGCAACAATCTTTGAAAAGAATCATTCGAATTTTGGACTAGGTCATGGATAGACACTTCCCCAAGTTCTTCTTCTTCCAGCAATGTCATGAGCTGGTTTACTGAAAGCATACACACACAAAAGGAACTCGTGTCAACCTTCTGGTATGATGTATAGTTTGGTAAAAACATGCTATTATTTCAAATCCAATGTCAAGTCTCATTGTAGTAAGGATGGGCAATTGACAACAAAGTTATTACAGTGAGGTTTTTGTAATACTCAGATGACAAAATGAACTCTGTCCTCAACATACAGCACTTGATGGAATGTACAGTAAAGTCCCATTATAATGAAGTTCTATCCTTCTACATCATAAACACAAGATTCTACATTTACCGTGAACCATCAACATGCCAAAATTTGGTCTTTCTTAGAACAGAATGTCAAAACCATCTCAAATATCAGGAATGAACATTTTATCATATTTCAAGAAGTTCACTTTTTATTTCATTATACACGATTAATATACTTAGGTATCTAAAATACTGTAAATACTGTATTTTCCTTCAACTACTTTCGAACCATTATCATAACGACGAGATCTCTTCTTGCCCAGATGCTTTCTCTGGGTGCAGAATGACATCGGTACTGATGGTACTCTATTACGAAGCCGTCTTGGGGCATGGTTAACTGACGTAAGAAGATCGTCATCATGTGATGATCCCGCACGATCATCATCACTTGAATCAGGAATACTGTAAAAATAAGTTGCTGACAACAACAAGTTCACAGAGACAAAAGGAGAATACTGTGTGTTTCATCCTCACAGCAAGCTTTCTTCAGGAAACCATGTGGATGAATACAGCTAAGCAGAAACAAGAGAGCTCCTCAGATTGGTTTTATAATCACATAAAAATGTTACTATGGTATAAATGCAATATTTTTCCTGGAAAGTAAATTTTTCTTGTGTATTCTTGATTTTGAAAGCTTTTATGTAACCAGCCTGGACACTCAAAGGGAGGATGGAAGGTTAGGCTTCCATTCTTACTCTGACATTTGGCACAACTAGGATGTCAGCCCTACGCACTGGTCACTCTTCACCCCCAAAAAATTCCTTGGTACTCATTTCTGTTAGAAGCCAAGTGGACCCCAAGGCTACTGAATGAGAACAGAAGGATCAAGTGACATGAAAAATTTCCAGGGGCCCAAATGGAAATCAAGCCCAGGACCTGCCATGTTGTGGCTCAATGCCTCAACCAACCTTTTCATTATAACACAATGTATTACAAAGTCATATTTCTCTTAAGTGCCCTGTGTTTATTGCACCTGTACCTGACCCAAAATCATGATCAGGATTCCCAGAATGAATATTATCTGATGCATATGCAGGTATATGGAGTCATTCATGATTTGATGTCTTAACATCAGGAGCTTAATCCTGAAGTCAATCCACATCAGAAATGTTACATACACATGGGTCAAATTCTGAAGGGTTTCTGATTTATCATTACCTGGATGTTGAAAATGTAAAAGTAAACAATTATAATTTTGTGAGATAAACAATAAGAAATATTCCCTAAGTCATAAAAATTAAATGTGATGTTATCACAATGTGAAATACAGCTCACTTATTTCACTTAAGCATAATTAATTTTCAATATGATTCCCAAGTACATAGATGCATTTGTGCTACCATGCCTGAGTTTAAAAATCTCCCTGCAGTAGATATTGGGCTTTTGCATCTGCAACCATGGACAAGCAGACATTTAAACTTCATTTCCGGGGAACAGGTAACCTCCATAATATTGCTTCAGTGGCCAAAACAAATGATCTGTCATGAGGTGTAATTCTTCAGCTGACCCCCACACCCCATACAACAAACCTCACATAAGAACATGAAAATTTATGAAAGAATTTGAATGTTTTACCATAATATTAATAACGCCAATAGCCACAAATAACATGTAAGTGTACACCTCATTTACTCTTGTACCTTTAAATAAATGTAAAAAAATCCAATTTTGCTAACCAACATTATTTGATATTCATAGTCTTAATTACAAACTTACTCAATGAAGAGGAAGAGTAAATGAACCCTTATGACTTCTTATTTGTCCTGGTATCAGTGACAGAAAAATTCTCCCTGAATTATCTAAATAAAAAGACATCTAAACAATAAATACGAAAAGATATTAAACACTAAGAAAATGAGAATGTAGTTTGCAGATTCCTTATTATCACACACAACGTGTGATCAGAAAGTTTCTGGACTGCCCACCAGACGACACCATTGCAACAAATCTCTCAATGCAACAGTCCATGATCTCCATGCCCAAATATTGCTGGTGAAGTTTGTTCCAGTGTGAAATAATTGCTGATCTTATTTTTAAATGCATGGAATTGTACATCATTTCATACAACAGAAACAAGCTGTCAATGAAGACTGCTACACAGATGTGTTTAAAGAAAACCTGAGATGTGACACACTTAACACTAGTTTCTCCACCACAATACTCCTGTGCGAATACTTCTGGTCAATAATGGTATGACTAATTTCCCCCACTTTTACATTTTGACTTTTTCTAAAACTCAAATTAGCAAGAAAAATATGGAGATTTCGTGTCAGCAGGATTCAAGAATAATCACAGGCTACACTTGCAGAGTTCCAAACAGGGGATGTTAGCAAATACTCCAACCATGGCATAATTCCTCAGCTTAAACGTATCATGTCACAAGGTGACAGCATGTAATACCAAGTAAATCCTGTTAACACTGGGGGGGGGGGCACTCTTCAGAATTTTCTGATCAATCCTGGTACATTTCATAGAATTCACTTCACTATCCCACACATAACCCTCCACACCAACTAAACTGATAAAAACTGTATGCTTGACATTTACGTGTTCACTTGAAACAGCAAATACAACCCACATCACATGCAACTTAAGCAGTTCTAGCCTTTATGTATGTAAACCACATAATTATACAATTGTCATACACATCTCTTCCAGTGAAGATACTAATAAGGTACAGAAGGACCTCCTACATCATACACAAATTTAATTTACACTAGTGGTCTTAGTTTATTTTTTATTTACTATTAGGAATGGAACAAAACAAGAATAGGGTTCTGGGCTATGACAACATGTATCTGAGGGATGCTGCCAACATTTCGAAGAACCTGCTACCTCCCCATCTTCAGGGTATATCTTTCATGAGACAGCAGTTTGTTCCTCCAAAATACTTGTAATTCATTACAAAACTACGTGGCATAACAACCCACAACAGAACAATATACATTATGAAGGTATGCAAAACCCGAAAGGCGCCCCTACATCTTATCCAAAATCTCCACTAGAATTAATATATTAATAGTCTACAAATACAGGGGCTAAAAGTGAAGAACACGCATATACCGTAAGAGTATGATCTAAATCTTCAATGCTGGAACCTCAAACCTTTTACACCTTAAGTACCTATTGTTATAAGTTCGTTACTTTCTTGGGAACCGGTCACATTGCCCCTGCTGTGGCTGACAGAACAATAGTACAATTACATAATCCACAGAAACGGCGGTAATGTATATCAAATCTACGCTGGTGTTATGTAATCTTTCCTTATTTTAGTACCTGACAATTTATTTACACATACGAAACGCTTAACCTTACAGGACAAACGGTACGTTGCGGCACTCAGATCAACCCCAACCTTTGGACATACAGCATGCATAACTCCAACGAAAATCCCGATTCACTGAACCTAGAGGTAAAACCTATGTCATTTGAATAACTTCAGTAATATCGCAAAATGTGAATCTTACTGAAGAGATTCTTCTGATGAAGCATATACTCCCAACTTTGGATCGCTTTTTCGAATGACACCCATTCTCAATTTCAAGACACAAATTTCTACGTTCTCGCAGCTCCAAAAGCTCGAATACCACCTTCCAAAAAAAAAAAAACATAATTCGACACCGTTCACATCCGAGGATTCGAGAGATAATCTGTGGATTCGAGCACCTGAAATTGGTGACGTCACAAGTATTGCACGAGTGTAGACCCATGGCCATATCCCTCATCCGTGACCAGTATTCACGGACGACTTTGGAACGAAATTACAGGTATTAAACTGTGATCTAACTAGATAATCTATGGATCAAGTTAACCAGTGCGATCTTGTAGGCAGGGTTTGCAGGGCATTAGCCACAGAGCATCATCCTGTTTGTGTGGCACTGATTACGTTGAATTACTCCCGTCAGATTTGGTTGTCTTGTAATTGGTAGGGATTACAGAGATTTATATGCAGAAATGAGGGAATTTTGTTTATAATATAAGCCCTCTTAGCACAAAAGGCTAATTTTATATTAAATCAACAATAAATAAAAACCATTTCTAAAAGCAGTTTAAAATCCATCGTATGTTGCGCTATTGGTACTTCGCTTGTTAATATTTCGCAGCGTGATCAGTGCGCCATCGTACGTCACATGATTGCGGACAGAAACTAGAAAGTTGAGGTTTTGAAAGCAAGAAATTTGTTTTTGTACAAGTATATTATGTTACGCACACGTCTTGCATATACGTTCATCGGAACTGTGTCATTTGCATTAACAGTAATAAGTAAGTGTGTGGTTGCATTTGTGAAAATTTTCGCGATTTCATAGGGATACACCTAATTATTCTTGCACAGAAATAAAATTATTCCTGTCGTCAGTATGACACAATTAATACCATTTTTTCAGACATTTGTGTGGACGTTAGCACGGATGTTTGTAAATTTATTATGTTACAATGGTAAAAATGTGTTCCTTTTGCTAAAGTCTTAACTCGAGGGGGTAGGTCATGATCTCCTTACAATTATGTTTAATTCGTTATTGCATTGTTGTAGCTTATTTCTAGCGAAACAGACTATGATAATTTGAATACAGGATGATTATTTTGCCTTGCTATTATAAAGCAGGCCAGTTGTTGGACCTACCATTATAGCCTGTTTCTGTATTGTAACACTTGATTGGTAATTTTTTCTTGACTTCTCGGGGGATCACTTTACCGCTATTTTTAGGGTGGTCTGAGAAGAATAAGCGTATGAGACAATTGGCTGAAAGTTGAACAGAGTCGTAGAGTTGCATTATGCTCAATTGTCACTTAGTCATTTAGTCTGCATGTGGAGTCTGTCTTAGGGTTCATGACGAGGTCTTAGTCTGTCAGTCTTGTGGCACCACTTTGACAAGAGTGTCATTCTGCCTGGTACAAGTGATTGGGATAATGGGTTTTGTGATAGGAGGAGAGTGGTTGAAGTGATAAAATAATAGCAGGCCAATAGTTTGTTGTCACCATAATTTACAGTATTATTGTTTTATAAGAATGTGATGTGATACACAAATATGCTGATATTTGTGTTTGCTGATCAGAATTTTTCATTCATGAAAGTTGTAATTGTAGGATTTGAAAGAACATTAGGAGTTAATGTTAAATTTATAATGGACAGTGATAAAGTATTTTATCAATTAAAGTACTGTATGCAATTTGAGATGCATGGTAGTACCTTAAGATTACAATCTTATTGTAAGTGGTGCCCTGTAGTTTTGTAGGTGAGCATCAGCATTTTTTATGTACATACTGGTTTGATCTTTAGTTTCAGTGCTGTAGGTGGGAGCAGTACATTTCTAAAATGTTGGTACCATCTATGAAACTGTTGGATGTCACACTGAACAGTAATTTTAATTAGAATATAATGTCTATTTCCAGCACCAGAAAGATTACACAGCTGAGTGGTAGCCTTTATTTTTTCCCACCCAAAATTTTTATTACAAGTAATATAAAAGAGCTATACTTTGTTACAGTTGTCTATTATGTCCTTACTGGGAAAGGAGAACGTGTTAGTCTTGGCTGGTAAGTTCAGCTACCAAGAAATATAATAAAGCTCCAAGGCAAACATGATCAGTGTTCAGCACACTGAGAAGTAATCTTTTTTCTTTTAATGCTGGTAAAAGTTTTGCAGTGAATAATGAACATGACTGACACACAGTTTTCTTGGAATATGTACCTACTAAAGGCATGAATACTTTGTGTACCTAATTTAATGTGTCAGTGCAGATCAACATGTAGGTTTGAAACTGTAGTTCACAGTGGAGGATTTAAGTACGTATGTAAATTCTAAAAAATTTGGTTTTCACAAAATTTTGAATGAAACATTAAAAACATGCCAAGTTGTATAAGCATGTAAAATATTTTATAGAATCAAATTTTACTAGTAGATATGATTCTTGATCCAGTAATTGCAGGCTTAGGATGAGCCATTTTCTGTCACATGGGTTATTGGTTTTCAGGTTTCTGGAAAATACCAGTCCTTACATGTGGGCAACAGTTGGGATTGGCCTTTCCGTAGCACTGTCTGTAGTTGGTGCTGCTTTGTAAGTTTTATCTTCATAATGAGCTAGTTGATTTAATATAGGGGTGAATATATTCTTACTCTATTCCTTTTCCTCATTTTTCAGAGGCATCCACACAACAGGTGTGAGCATTGTTGGAGGAGGTGTGAAAGCACCACGTATAAAAACGAAAAATTTGATATCTGTTATTTTCTGTGAAGCAGTAGCAATTTATGGTCTAATCACTGCCATCGTTCTATCAGGAATGCTTGAGGTATTATACTAAATAATATTCTGATGTTAGGAATGGTGTAAAATTAACATATAATTGATAATATGAGAAAAGTGAAAGAACAAATAATGATGGGTAGAATTATGACCAAGTGTTGAAGGAGTTGACAAAAATGCTTGCACTGATACTCATAGTTAACAGTTGAAACTTTATATTGAGAACATAAGTAAAATTAGGAAAAAAGTAAAGTTGATGAAGTGTGACCAACATGATTTCAGGCTTCCGCTGCGAAGTAGTTGAGAACTGCACTCTTCTGGCTTATTACTCAGCAAGTAGTGGTAATTTCCACTACTTGCTGTGTAATAACCCAGAAGAGCACAGTTCTCAAGTATGACCAACTGTTGAAGGAATTAACCAAAGTGCATGGTTTGGTACTAACTTTTAAGCTTGGCAGACATCAAGATACTATGAAAATTTAATGTTTCTTTTCAGCCATTTACATATACAAGAGCTATGGAAATTCCTGAAGTTCGCGATCAGAACTGGTTGTCTGGTTACTTGATGTTTGGTGCAGGTGTAAGTGTAGGACTTGTGAACCTTTTCTGTGGCATAGCTGTGGGAATTGTAGGTTCGTGTATTTTATATATATTTTTGAAATTTTAGTTCGATTATGTTTTTAAAGAGAATAATTTAATGACCTTAATATCATTCATTTCAGGTTCTGGTGCAGCACTTTCTGATGCGGCTGATTCTACATTGTTTGTGAAGATCCTGATTGTAGAAATTTTTGGCAGTGCTATTGGCCTGTTTGGTTTGATTGTTGGAATTTACATGGTAAGAAAATATATGAAATGGTTAATATTAACAGTAATATAAGTATATAAATTGCAAAATGTATAGTCTAACATAACTCAATTAATGGAAAATTTGGTTAATTTTAATTTTGTTTCATGAAAGGAAAGACTTATTAGAGATATGTTAACAACATTATATCAGTTTTGTTGTGAAGTTCATTATTTCCTACCTAAAATATACACAGTCCCATCTGTAAGTTTCATAGCAGGAACTAGATGCAAATGCATTACTAGGTAATGAGAGATGAAGTAGCCCTTGTTGTTGCATTTTCTTACAAAAAACAGGAGTTTGTACTATTTCAGAAGCATTTATTTTACTGCTTTTGTTTCTTAGGCTCTTGATATTTTGTTGAAAGTTATTTAATGAATTTAAAGCATTTTACCTTAAAAAAGACTGGGACATAACTCATATGCAAGAATTATAAGTGTATCATTCAGTATGCATTGTCTGAGAGTGGTTTTATTACAGATCTCTATATGATCACTTTTCTATAAAATTGTTAAGATCCAAATGAAATTAAACAAAACATGTGCACTCAGTTTCATGGCTACACATGTTGTCAGCTGGTTATGAGTACAGAGAATATATAAAAACTGGTATTGGTTTTGTATGGGCTACTGTAGGTATGTATTCTTGTTAAATACGAGTAGGAACCACATTAGTACACCATATGGCATGTGGCTGGTTTATAAGAGTGATATGAAAAACACTGTTGAACCACATGCTACTGCATTTTTTTTTATATACTCTCCTGTTATTTTGAGAAACATGCAACTCTTTGTTATGGTCAGAAGTGATAGGGTGTTATTGACGGTGTATGTCCTGTTGCCGACATCTGTCAGTGTCGCAGTAAAAGAGTATCGGTCTCAACATTCACACTGAAGCTGACATACTTGATTTACCCAATGTCATAAATTCTCAAATGAAGTCAGTACATTAATAGTAATTTTCTCACTGCAGTAATACAACACTTAATCCTATTTTAACTTTAAAAAACAAACTCTTGGCATGTATGAGTGTATTGCCCTGTTGCTGTGTAGAGATTAAACTGGGACAATAAATAGGGACGTGGAATATCATTCTAAATATTTACCATTTTTAAGAATTTTACAAACCTATTTGTACATTGTGCATGTACAGATTGAGTACACTATAAGAGCTTCCAAGTTACTACACCCCATGAATACTTTGCTTGAGAAACAGAGGCCCACACAGCTTCTCAGTAGTTGAAGGAAATGTCATACTGCAAGTGACAGTGCAAGAAATGTGACTGAGAAAAGTGTGTAGTCTTGCTACAGTTATCCCCAGAATTCTGTCTTGGGTATAATTGTGGCGTAAAATAAAATATTTTATAGAATCGAATTTTACTAGTAGATATGATTCTTGATCCAGTAATTGCAGGCTTAGGATGAGCCATTTTCTGTCACATGGGTTATGCTGAACTTCTTCACTAAAGTGGAAACACTAAAATACAACAAAATACGGAATATTCCTCTTTTTGTTTCATGACACTTTCCGTTACTAATCCTATATAACGTGACAGTAGGCATATGAATTCAAGGATGGAGAACTGATGGAATGATTGTGGCAAGGAAAAACAAGTATTCAGAGTAAAGCCCATTCCATTGTCACATTGTCCACTACAAATCTTACTGGTCTGTCCTGGGATTGAACTGAGGCCTCCATGGTGCGAAGCAGGAACTAAGTGCCTGAGTAATGGCATGGCCATTCTTATTGTGTGGACTTGTGTTGTGTATACGTGAATCTGCAGAATGAGTTACATTATTTTGGAGACACATTGCACTTGATTACACATATCAATGTAAATTTTAAAAAATTGCATGCTATTATATTTCCTGGGTATGGTTCAAGTACTAATAACATATTTGTTCCTTTTTTAGACTTCCAAAGTAAAGATGGGTGACAAGCTGTAAGTCTGCTGAAGAAGAGTCACAGGGACAAAATTCATGTAATGTGTATAATAGTGTATATTTTTAGTTGTGTGATAGGGTATTGGTTGACTTCCAGATCTAAGATGTTGGTGTATGTCTCAGTGTATATAGATACTTTAATTGTCATACTCATTATGTAATATAGCTGAAGCACTGATCAGAATACTGTGTGTGTCATGACAGCATTGCATACTTTATTTTTAATAGCATAAAGTTATTGAAGTTGCATATATTTGGTATGAATCTCATTTCCAGGTATCTTCATGTAGGTTATACATATTCAGATCAATGCTTCAATTGCTATTGAACTGTAAATATTACACTCACAACTTGACATTTGTTAAGTGCATACAAAGTCCTTATGAAATCAGTTCACAAGCTGATGATAGAAATTGTCAGTTTTTCAAAAATTTGAAAGATCTGATGCCTTGCAGTCGTTCCTGTGTTACGTACCCTTCAGATTAATGCTTCTCTGCGTTATAGGGTGGGTACCTAAATTGACAAGAAGCTCTCATAGAGTTCCATGGGAACAGAATTTGCTTAAATTATTGTTTACCGTTCCCAACAGAAAATACTCTGCTCTTGCATTTATTCCAAGTACTTGTTGTTAGCTTCTTGTGTTAATGTTTTGATATTAATTGGTGTGTCTTCTGTACTTAAATCATGCAGTCTGCACAACATGGTAAAGATGAACTGTTGTTTTTTAAATTTGTGTATATTTTTCTATTTATTCTGTCAGCTGTCATTGTGTCAAAAGCACTGCTCACCTTTGTTCTGTCATTCATTTTGCATTCACGTGTCATTTGATAAGAGTATTGGCCCACCACAGACTTCATTCACATAATATGAAAGTTTCTGTACTCTGTGTATATTGTATTACAGTCTGAACAGATGCATAATTAACTTAATACTGTAATCCCAGGACAGTAGAATTTATGATGTAGGGTTTGTTTCTGCATTTAAGTTTTCTGATATGAGTAATTGCACTCAGCAATGAAATGTCTCTAAAAAAGTGAAATATATTTGATCTGTGCACATTCTTGTGTAATTCTGTTTCATGTGGCTAGTTGACATAAAAAATATGCTGTTGTGAATTTGTACAATTGTTAGAATGTTAGCTGAATACTTATAGATCTGAAATGTGACATTGTCACCCAGTTTATACATGGCCTTTGGACCATTTGTAGCATCATTGTATCCCATGAATTATACCTGCATTATGTGGTAAAAGACTCTTCCATGTATATGCTACAAAACCATTAATTAGTTGGAAGTTCTAAATAAAGTAGTGCTCAGTTCTTTGCAGTCATTTCTGGAAGGTGTTCCCAGGATCAGATTTCCTTAATACCAATGACAGAGAGCATCCTTACACACCTGTGTCCTCAAAATCCAGCAACTTTGAATTCCCCCTTTTCCACTAATCCCTCATTATGGGTTTGTCCAACCTCTACAGCTAACTCTATTCATGCCTTTTGTTGTCCTTGTCATGTCAGTACCCTTTCTGACCATCATGACAAGCACACATCACTGACCATACTTGACATTCATGGTGGGTTATCTCAAGTGGTAAGATGCATAATTCAAATGAAAACAGTACCACTTTTATACCACATACAGTACAGTGTCTGTACACAGAAAATACTTTAAGAAACAATTGTCATTTCACCTGTGAAACATTTCCTTTTTCCCATACATAAGTGTGATTCGGGAGTTGGGATAGTGCCTAAGCTATGAGATGTACAATTCAGGGTTTGAATCCCAGTGGGAACAAGAGATTTTTCTCTTTTTCAAAATGCCCAAATTGGTTCTAGGGCCCAATGCAGTCTCCTGTTCAATGGATATGGGAGTTCTTTCCCAGTGGTGGGGTGGGAGTGAGGAGTAAGGCGGTTGATGCATCAAGTTCACTGTCTCCATCTAGTGCAGAGGTTAAGGAACAAGTGGTGCTGTATTTCTATTCCTTGTATCCCCACACTGTGGACAGGGACAACTGCACTACTACATATGTGTCAATGAATTTCTTTAAATGGATATTATCAAAACATTGGGCTTTAGCAAACGGAATAATCAGTACACTGACCAGGCTATGCACTGGAAAACCAAGCAATTTTGGTTTAATATCTGACCAAAACATACAAGCTGGCTCTGGAGCCAACCCAGCTGCCTATTCAATGGCCAAAGCATGAGAATGACCAAGTGCTACCACCTAGTGCTGAAGTTAAGAATGTATGGCGTTATTCCTCCTTTTGCCCGTTTTCCTTCAGATGTGCACAGGGACATCTTCACATTTACTATTTCAGTTTAGCAAACAGCTTGGTCATTCGGTGAAGTTAACACAGACTATTCAACATGTGTAACAAAATGAACAATTTGAACAGTAATACCATATCATGTAATACTTCTTTCATTTGACATGTACTGTATCACAATAGTATGACCATATTCAGTCGTACAGGCCCCTTAATTCAGTTCTGTGACCTGTGATCTCTAATTTCATATTTTTAATGTTGGTGAGTATACTCTTTAAGGGGAAATATAAACAATTTTAAAAGAAATGAAGTACCCAGGGAAACCTTAATTACATACATGATGACTATATTGTATATCTAATATAAATTATACACTTAATTTTATTGCAGTGATTCAATAAAGTTTCCATAATGTTGAGGGCAAATGCATAAGATAGATAGCTACGACAAAAAGTAACTGACAAATTCAGCTGAAATTTTATAGAATTTCAGAACATTCCAAACTGAGGGAGAGAGAAAAGCCAAAATGAAGTGCTCAGTAGTCTACATATTAAAATGTAAGTATTACTATGACAAAAAAATCAGTCTGAAAGCTTCAGTCTGGTATTGTGTCGTTCTCAAGACATGTATTGTAGAACTGCTCAAAGAGTTCAATTGGAAACTAAGTAGTAAAGGTCTGGACAGGGAGCAGCAGAAAAATGTGGATAATGTTTACAGATAGAGATCATCACAGCTATGAACAGTATCTGGATAGCCAGTGGGTGTTGACTGTAACTTGTTCTACCAGACATTGCCTAGGTACAGAAGAAAATTACTGCAGAAATGAACTGGAACATGCTTCCCAACTCTCCCATCATTCCTTTTAGTGCAGAATTCACTCCTGTATAGTTTTTATCTCTTTGTGCAGCTGAGGGAATCTATGGGATGCCAGATGTTTCAAAATCAGTAAACCTAGCAGCATACTCCATGGAGCAGAGTCCTTCTTGAGAAGCTAACCGGTGTTCAGCCAGTCAAGAAATTCCACACATTTTATTGAATCCAAAGGTTCATTACCGCATTCACAAGTGCCCGCCACCTGTGCGTATCTCCTGAGCCAGCTCGATCCAATCCATACCCCCACATCCCACTTCCTGGAGATCCACCTTAATATATCCTCCCATCTATGCTTGGGTCTCCCAAGTGGTCTCTTTCCCTCAGGTTTCCCCACCAAAACCTTGTATATGCCTCTCCTGTCACCTATATGTGCTACATGCCCCACACATCTCATTCTTCTTGATTTTATCAACCAAACAATATTGGATTAGGAATACAGATCAATAAGCTCCTCATTATGTAGTTTTGTACACTCCTGTTACCTCATCCCTCCTAAGCCCAAATATTCTCAACACCCTCTGTCTACGTTCCTCCCTCAATGTCAGCGACCAAGTTTCACACCCATACAAAACAACAGGCGAAATTATAGTTCTGTATATCTTAAGCTTTAAATTTTTGGATAGCAAACAGGAAGACAAAAATTCTGCACAGAATGATAGCAAGCATTCCCTGACTTCAATCTGCTCTTAATTTCCCCCTGAATGTAATTTGATTTGTTAAGGTTGTTCCCAAATATTTTAACTCTTCCATCATTTCAAAAGATCTATTATCAATCTTCGTATTGTGACTGCGTCCTGCATTCTGATCTCGAGACATGAACACGTACTTAGTTTTAACAGCATTTACTTCTAGTTCCATTGCCTTATTAGCCACTATCAAAACTTATGCGTTTTCCTTTATAGTATGGACGATTTCTCCTAATATATTTACATCATCAGCATAAACCACATATGGATGTAAAAAGGGAATGATGCACCTTTTGAACACGGGGTGAAAATTTCAACTTTTAGGCGGATTTCAGAATTTGTAAGAAACAGCACATTTTTACACGACACAGCTTGTAACAAGTTCTGTAATTCTCACCCTAATTTAGCTAGAGATCTCTTTAATAACAAATAAAATGACACTGTCCTACATCACATCACATCACATGCCTAGGTGTGACACAGCTTCAGCCACCACCAAAGTTGCTATCTAACAAATTATCAGATTTCATTAAACTCTGAAGGGGTCAAGTTCAAAATGTGACTTCTGTGTACTGACCTGGCTCCAGTGTAGCTTTGTCCTTTATTCTGTCTCACATTACAAGCCACTTTATACATAGTCTCCATAATGAGAGAGGCTGTACATCAGGAAATACCAGACTGAAACTTTCAATTGTATCAAATCTGGGAGTATTTTTGTTAACATAGAGTATAATACCGATTGTCTGTTGCAAAAACACTGCTTCAGGTGAGTGTGTACTGCCACCTGAGCCTGTCAAAAGTGGGCGAGCATAAATCATTCTAGCCAAAGATCACTGAATTATATTTGATGTGCGTACATTCCGAGAGCAGACAGGGGACTATGAACCAGAGGGAAAAATCAACTTATGTAGAGATCAGCAAGTTACCTGACAGCAAGCCTGCAGTTCAGAGCCCTTGTAAAATATGGTCAAAACTGAAGGAAAAGACTGACATAGATGAATTTGTCAACTAGTGCATAAATACCACCTGTCAGAAAAGTGACAGTGAATGACAAAAGAAGCAGCGAAGGTTTTAAAGCACAGACACCTATCACATGAAACTGCAGGCTGTGCTATATGCATTGCAACATGACCACTGGAACAAACCTCCCCACCCCACCACCCAGACAGAGCACAGAAAAGAGGTACGGTTTGACCACACCTTCGGCAGGCACTCCAAACCTCACCTCAGACAGGTCAGTATGGTGCAGAGAGAGAATGAAAGCATAGTTCACATATTCCACTATTTATGTAAAACTGGCAGGCAGAGATAATCTGAGCACACACAGCTGGTATTGTACTGTATTCTGTAATATACAAAAAAAATGTACAAGAATTTTTTTATTTTATTCATGATTAAGTAATAAGCCATGAAGATAACAGTGATAATGTGACAATTCTGTAGCTTACTTTGCAATTGAAATTATCCAGAGCACATAAAATGTCTTCATTTCATGTGTGTGATGACTTCAAGATTTCAAAAATATCTTGAAATGCAGCTCTTAAACAGTCTATGTAGCCTGGACCATCTCTTGCTGGCGGGTAACTGGTCACAGCAGCACCAAGAGAATCATCCCATATGCAGTAGCTGAATAAAACACACCACAAGTAAACATGTATACCAAGTATATCAAACATACTCTTAAGAAAACACACCATACTTTGCAAGATTTGAAATTTCATGTCTCAGGCATGATGCCATGTTGACTGGTAGAGAGTTACTGAAGTTTTAGAGGGGTCTGCTGCACCCACCTTCAGTGTGTAAGCAGTCCAACAAGAGTAAACGGGTTGATTAGACCCTGAAGATAGATACAAGAAGCCCCTCCTAAATGTTGGTAACTATTTTTAACACTCGACTGAGTGGCATATCACAGAAGACTGGAATCTTTAACCCTACAGACTTGTTGCCCTTCTTGTTATTGCGCCCCTTCGAACTTTCACCTTTATGAACTACACGTTTCCTTTACTGCATATGATATACTTTCTTGTTCCTATTATCTCAGTCCTTTCTGCAATCAGTCTTCATGGCACAGTGTGACCATGCTGTGTGATGCACAGACAGGTTCAACAGCACTGTGCATTTGTAGTAGTTCACTGAACTACTGGATCTTCACGCAAATGTACACAGAAAACACCCATAGAAATTCATTTGATATATTCAGGCAACAAGGAAATTTACAGCATTTTTACAAGACATGAAGCATTATCTCTGTTTTATTTTTCACAAAATGCCGTTTATTTCATAATTTTATCTCTTCCTGTTCAAATAATACATTTTTCATAAACTGTGCCCTAAAACTGAAATACCCACCATTGTATAAATATTAAAATAAGCAAATGAAGGGCAATAATATTTCCAGACAATGGTGTTGAGGTCGCCGCATAATCTGTTCAGAGAGGGAAAGAAGAAAAAAAAGAAAGGGAAAACTGAAAGATGAACAAGAATATGGTGAGTATGGATGGCTCCAGAACTTGGCATGAAAAATATGGAGCGAGGTCAGTTTCGTAGGGCAAGAGAGGAGTAATATGAACACAGTGAGATAACACAAACTGATCACTTACAATACACCATTCACCCTTCCTCCAATTTAAAATCCTGGCAATTAATGCTAGACAGGACACATTTCTAAGAAAATTGTTGGCATGACTTGCACAATTCCACAGGTATAAATCACACAAAGAAACTACATTTTGGTAAAATTAAGCCTCGCAATTATAGAGTTTAATCTCTATTCACAAATTCATAAGGCTCTCATAGTTAATAATCACCAGTGAAACAATATATCAAAATAATATAACAATATAACAGCCATAATAAAAATATTCCTTTAAACTTACGCTAGACCAAATCCATCTCTAACAACTGGTCCAAACCCTCCAGCTCTGACTGATGGTGATGTGAGCGTAGAAGTGGAAATTATATTGTGATTTATGGCAGCATACGCTGGGTCTTGGAAGATAGCTGGCAATTTTCCTCCAGACTTCTCAGCCAATTTATGAAGTCCATACAGATGGCGATCAAACCCTTGACCTATAAAACACAGAAAATATATTTGGATGAAATAAATTATGTTACTTTATATATGTTACTACACATGTGTGTCCAGAATTTACTTCTCTACTTTGAATAATATGGCAGACTCAGGACACACACTGAGCTTCAGGGTAACTAAGTTATACAGCAGCCACAATACAGTTGTAAATTTAACACATTTACAAGCCATCAAATTCACATGTTTCCCTGAGAAATGCTGTCTACAATTGCATGTTCTGTCCAAAGGTACAATAAGACAATATAGAGAAAATGGCATTAAGCTACAGTAAAGGTATGAGGGTCTAAACAAAAAATGAAGTGGCCTGCCTTCTAACAATGTGTGACCAACGCAAGACACAAAACAGAGACAATGGGACACTTGTGGAATCACACACACACACACACACACACACACACACAGCTGTGATTCCAGGAGGTTGTTGGAAAACTTCAGCCAAAGATTATCTCAGTTAGATAACCATTAAAATATTCATGTATAAGTACACAAAATTGATAAGATACTCAAAATTAAGGGGCACCAGGATAGCAGAGCTGGTATAACGACTCACTGCAGGCTGGAAGATACAGTGATCGAATCCCAGTGGGGATGTTGTCCTGCTATTCTACTTCAAAATACTGGAAAGTTTGAATATTACCATGGCAATAAAATGCTATTTCCAAAACACCGTCCTTAATAATCTGCACATACCTCATTATCTGGAAAACATGGTACCACAAAACATGGTACCACAGAAGCACTGCAGCATGCCAAGTGCTTACATAGGCTCACATCTATTTACTTACGCTGTCCCTTCCAACCACACACATTAATTTAGAACTGTGAAGTGGAAAATATATTAAAAATTTCAAAATAAAAATCTGTAATAAAAATAGGCTAAAGATTTAGCTCGATAAAACCTATTTAATTTACAATTTTAAACCTGCATACTCAAGATGAATTACATGCAACTGAATTTCAATCAAACTGTAAATCACAACTTTCAAACATGATTCTCAAGCATGTGATAACAAAGGTTCAGCATTGGAAAAGAAAGTCCAGAATGTCTTTGAAATTAACACATATGAATATTACCCATAGCAGCTTCTTTTGTGAGAGTTACATGAACTTCTGAACACTTCTTAATCATAGCAGCTAATTCCTGATTACTTGGCCGTTTAGAACTATTCACAGCTTCACAGAATGCCTGGAAATAAACATACTGCAGTTGTAAGGAATTTATGCACCACTCAGCTTTGACATAAATCTAATATCACAACCAAAAAGAAGGGAAATTTTCACATAGCATAAGGTAAGAGAGCAATTAAAAAATATGGCTTGATTCACATTTATTCCATTTTCAATTTCTTAATCACACACGTTAATATTAAGTACAGTAAAATTAACATATTTACAGAGAAGTGTATGATATTTACAGAGGACTGTATGAAACAATAATTCTGATTACTGAAAAGGAAAACTGTGGAGATAATCAAGTAGCTGGTTGTATCACTTTTAACCTGCTAACCACAGAATATGCCTGAAATGACAGGCAAGTGTCCTAAAGAAGGAAGGTATACCTACATAGAGAAATCTGGTTCATAACTGTTTCACAGCTATGCCAGGATTCTGTAATACTGCACTACTTTTATTCTCTACAACTGCAATTTCCCCCACTTCCCACATCAGTTCCATTTTTCCATGAACAAAAAATACCATATTACTTTTAATTTAAGATGCACCTCCCCCCACCCCCCCTTCAGTTTTCTCCAAACTGAAAATCAGGGTGCGCCTCAAACTCCAGGTATAACTTTTCACTGTTCAGAAGTCTTGAAAACATCATTTTGCTCTAGATCAAGTGGATTCGCTAAAAAATTGGTAACTTTTATGGACAGTGAAATGTATTAGCTCGCAAAAACTATTGAGTCAGACATTTTTAATTTGTTAATAAACTCCTTTAAAACCCACTTAGTCCTTTCTAATTAACATCCTTTTTTTTTTTTAAACCCCTCTTTAAAAGTTGAGTATGTCTTAAATTCAAAGTAATACAGTATGTAAAACTTAATATACGGTATGTCCAGCAAATGTCCAGTAAAAGGTATGTGCATTAACAACACAAAACAGTAAATTTCACAGTACCAAAGAAAAATAAGAAAGTGATTATTACACGTCATTGTACATATGAATTAAAAATAGAAGTGGGTGAAGTTCATTAAACAATGGTCTATAAAGAAGTTTGACACTTGTCACACATTTGTGAAGTATTAAGAAAGACGAATTGCTAATAAAGTCCTACACACGAACAAAATGTTGCAATTAATAGCAAATACAATCACGTAACACAAAAAACTTCAACTCTTTATGTCTCAATTCCTTCAGAAATATGGGGAGGGGGAAATACATCAAACTAATAAATAAGAAACCAGTTTAAATTTTATTTTGACCCAAATATTTTGAAAACTTCAGAAGCTATGCACACATATGCTTTCACTAAAGGATTTTACTAGAACAAAGTATCCACAAAAGCCAATAATATAGTGTATTTTCCTAAAACAAAGACAATTGAATCTAATGAAAATAATGTCTAAAATAAAAATAAAAATTTAGGTTGCTTGTGGAAGTCCTAGTGAGTGATTGTAAGTAAACCACCTTTTAACCCACAAAATTAAAAAAATAAACAGTTCTTAGATTACATAAACAAAGAATGAACAGTATGATGTGTAGTCAGCTTCCTCAATCAAATTAAAGCCCATCTCAAAATCAAATGTGCCAACATAACCAATCTCTGTCCCCCCCCATAACACACTAAAAATTGTCCTGTTGTTGAAATTTTGGTTTCCTTTATTATTCAAAATACATGTATTTGTTTAAAACCCACCTTTGTAGCCATTGTGCATGGTCTGAGAGTTTCTGTTCTTCCATGTTTGAAAGCTGCTGTACTACTAGACTCATACGTGGACACAGTCCTCCCCATTTGCTTGTGGAATGCCATCTAAAAGTTTCAGAAATAAAACTGGTAATCAACTAAATCTAAATATCCCTAGATGTAACTTATAAAAATGAATATCACCAACGTTACAAAAAATAACTGTCACACATTACACGTGGTACAATGCCAACTCAGTTTCTGTAACACCTCTTAAAACTACCACCTTCAGCACACACTCATCCTAGCATGTATGCACATGCACACACATTTGCAACAGTAGCAGAGATCACACACCCATAACAAACAGAGCAAGCTGCAGCTACACAAACTTTACAAAATTTATAATTTCTCTTACCTGAAAAGTCAGCTGCATGAGTGAATCTGGACTAACCGCAAATTTCCTGCAGTCCTTTCTGCCATACTCCAGAACCTCAATGTAATTTATGTCAAGTGAACTGCACAATGCCTCAAAATTTTTCTTACCTTGAGATATGTAAGCTTTTGCTTTATCATCCAATATGAATTCTGGTAACAAAACAGAAATAAAAAGTGGAATTAAATACACCGAAAATAGTATGAAATGTTACAACACAATGGTCCAAAATCTTCCAGCTGTGCAGTCTCTTCTACAGACACAACATCTACAGTTCATGGGACACACATAACTTTTGATGCCACATAACCATGCAATATTAATTGAGATTTAAAGTCCCCCATTCCCAGACAATAAATCTTAGCCTCCTATTTCAAATATGACCATCAACCCTGCAGCAACAAATTTAAAAGCCCCTAGCTCTGGATGTTAAATTTTTATTGCAGTAGAATTGCAGACCATCTAATGCATACCATAACTGCTCCACTTTACTTGCATTACATAAACTATGCTTTGTATGAGTGTTTGTGTGCCATATAAAATCAACCTGCAAGCCTGCACTTGACCACCCAACAACAATAAAAATTACAACCAGGAAACAAGATCAAACTGAATTAAAATTATATTAAATCTTGTAAAAGTCAATATATCATAATGTGTTTCAGATGTACTTCCCAGTATAGAACAAGATGATCACATAATTGGTGAAAGTGAGATTCTGCCAGGTGAATTTTCAGTTTTTGGTGTCTGAGACCAGTGGCATACCAAAGGGGGGGGGGGTGTTCAAACCCCCCCCCCGAAATTGCGAAGATACCGGTGGAGACCTCCATCGCACAACCAAGAAGAACTGGCGTCTCGATTTCCTTTTGTAGTTCAATGTGTTCTCATACGGTTGTAATTTATTAAATAAAGGTTTCTTTTAATACAAACTGTCTTGCAGTGGCGTATC
>JGI20166J26741_11697806_pt1 | contig 21947 bp, 32 predicted proteins | sample TergutCu122P5_FD_26741 | JGI IMG/M metagenome (IMG submission 26741)
TGAGTATCACTGCCATTATCTATTAACTTTGATTACTCTGAAATCTCTAACTTGTATTAAATCATTATCTGTTTTTAGATATGATTCATCATGTGCCACCTTACCTCATTGAAACTTAATAAGCCTTTTAATAAAGTGAGGTTCTTTTCACTCATACTTAGTGGCTATATATACTTGAAATGAGGCAGTCATGTGTAGTCTTGTATTTAGCTTTAATTGCCTCAGACTATCTGTTTCAGCCTGTATATCAATAGATGTCTGTTTATTCAATTCCACTGTGGTTGAAAATTCACAACTATCATTTACCTGAATTATCTTAAAGGTATCTTTATGTATTACAGTTGTAAAGTTTAAGGCTTCCTGAAGCTCCTTATCTTTAATTTTGAGTTCCTGTCTTCCTTTATTAAGTAGAACATTAAGACTGTCTTTTGATTTATTAAATTGGTCAACAGTCACATGGAAGACTCCCCTAATGTTATTAAGGGAGTCTCTTGTGTACTGTGACTCCTGCTCATAAGCATATATATTGTTTCCCATAGTAGCTATCTGCTTATTAGCATTATTTAGTTCTACTTTTCAGTAGATAGCTAATCCAACCAGAACTAATACTACTGCTATAGCTAATCCTTCTAAATATTTAATCATTTTATTTATCTTTTCTTAGGGCTTTATTCTCTTCAGTTAATAAATCTACTTTATCTTCAAGTACTTTTATTCTACTAATAAATTTAGCCCTTTCTTCATCAGCAGCTTGTATATAATCAGTGAGTCTTTTAGTCATAGATTCAAGTTCAATTCTATATGAAGCCATAAGTCTTTCATTATTTTGAAATTCTATAGAATCTGTTTCCTTCATATATTTTCTTCTACTAAGTAAGTAGGTTAAAATTGAACTTATGACTGCCCCACCAATACTTATCAGTGCTAAATGAATACTCTCTCCCATTATAGTAAACTAATTAATCATGTTATAAATCCAGCTGTTACACTGCCTCATACTGCCCCTTTAACTGAATTAATAAAATCAGTTGCACTTGGTAATACATTACTATGTCAGTAAGGGTCTATCAGTCATTCTCAGGCTCACCATAATGTTGTACTTCCTATAAAACTAATAAAGGCAGCTCATATAAGGTCTCCTGATTCAGAGCTAAATAAAACTGATGGTATATAGAATAGTAGAAAGAATACTACTGAAGCTATAACTCCACCAGCTATATGCAAAGTTTTTTTAGTGTACTTTGCATGTAATCATAAATAAATATCTTCAAAAAATTTCTTCATATTATCCTAATGCTATACTTCAATTATTGTTACTCTGCATTAACTCAAATCTCATATAACTTTTCTCTATATCTCCTGCCTCAGCTAATCCTCTTATCTGCATTAAACTATCATAATCTATATAAAAAAATAGTACAGCTCCATTATTATAACTACCATATGAATCTAAAAGTCTAATTCCACTATATTCTGACCATACTTCAGCGTTCATATAACCATCTTTAGGATTAACTGTATATAGAGTTATATCAAAGTTATTAGTAGTAGTATTTCTTGTTACACTAAAAGTTCATCCTTGCAAAGTTACTGTTAATGTTAAATCATCTGTTATATTTCCTCTTGCTATACTTAGAGTTTTTATTAACTCTTTTCCATTTTTTACTATCATAATTTTTATCTGTCTGTACATGTATATTGTAATATACACCTGTTATAATTATTACCAGCTCTGGCTAAATTGGCTTGCACTTCTATATTGGTTCTATCTGCATACATTATAATACTATTAGCTTGTGTTGCAGCAGCAAATTGAAGTGGTAACATCTGACCATTTGCTGATTGAATAGTAAACCCACTACAGCTAATTATCTTATCTATATTAGGTATATTATGAGGTACTGTTTTCATAGTAGTGTTTGCAAAAGCATTGTTTGGCAAAACTACCATTGTTTGATATATCTTGTGTAAAGCATTATCATCAGTATCCCAAAATTCAGAACCAGTAAATGTTTCAGTTACATCCAAGTTAGCACTTGAGCATATCTTTTTCCCATTATGCGTTATCATATGTCTGTGATATTAAGGGTTAAAAGTCTGAGGTTACTACTAAGGCATTAGGGTTAGCTAATGATATATTAATAACATCTTGAACTGTAGCTGCCTGTCCTGTAACATCCATTAATGTCATAGGTACTTGGACTGCAAGATTTCCTGATGAATTAAGTCCTACTGGATATATATTGGCTCCAGATATAGTACTATAAGATGCTAAATTTGCCTTATAAGCATAAGCCTCTACATCCAGTACTACACCATTTAAACCTTTTGGTATTACAGCTATAGGTACTCCTGTAGAAGTATTCATTAGTAATTCTACTGCTAAATTACCTCCAGTAAGTAGTATTCCTGGTGTACTACCATCTGCTCCTGCTAAATTGGAAACATCACCTGTTGTTTTTATTCCACCAAGTACACTTGAAGATGCTTGTGGCAATGTAACTGATTTAGAATCTACATATGCTTTTGTTGCTGCATCCTGTGCATCTACTGGATTTACTACATTCTTTATCAAGTTGATACTTGCATCTATATAGTTACCACCTGTTGGAGATAATACTACAGTTCCTGAATCATTTACTCCCATGAAACTACTAATACTTCCATTAATGTATTCAAGAAATGCTCCAGAATTTGAAGCATCCAATACTGCAAAGTTAGTAGCAGATGGATGATAACCAGCTAATAATTGATTAGATACTGTACTAATATCCCAACCTAAACCAAATACTCTTGTAGCTTGAGTTGCAGAAACTGTACCTACTGATGTATACCCTGTTACTACATTTGATAGATTAGCTATTAAAGCTGAGTCTAATTTAATTTTATCTGCGCTTGACATAACTCCATTTGCAGATTGGGTAGCTACTAAGAGTCCTGCTTGCACATTTGGAATATTTACCTTAAGCCCAGGTGCTCTATCGGAATACATTGACAGGTCTACAAAGCCAAGTGTATTATCTAAATGAATAGGAAGTACTGCGTATGCTTCCCCAATAGTTGTCCTTGCTATAGGTATCCCGTATGTTCTGCTTGAATTAGGAGACCCAGTTCCAGATGGATTAAATATTTTTTGAATATTCATTCCAATGGTACCTGTATCCCAATAATTCTCAAGCATATTTGTACCTACTGTTAAAATACCACCTAATGTACTTCCTGTGGCTGGATTTAAATTAAGTTGTGATATTTGACCACTGCTAAAATATGGATTAGTAATACTAGTAAAGCTGAATGAGTTACTAAATCCCATCCCAGCATCTTGCTGTGTTATAAATGGACTTCCGGGTTGCTTTCTGAAATATGTCAATGCTTTCTTAGCAGTATCCACGTCAATCATCTCTACCAGGAATTGCTCCATATTTGTCATCGCATTCTGTATAAAAGGTTCACTTGCAAGACTTATACCTAATGTGAATGGTGGACTATATGTCCCATCAAGTCCGGTAAAGGTAAATATGTTTGGGTCAAATAGTAATACGCTATTACTTACCAAGCTAAATGGAGTATCTGGGTCTCCAGAAGGATTAAGTCCTGTATAATAAAGTTCTCCAATATCAGGATTCACCCCCACTCCGCCCATAACAGGGTATTCAAATGAAAATAGTGTATCTAATGGAGGACACGTTATATCTATACCATCATCTTTATTTTCTACTTTTATACTGTTCCAACCGGATGAATAAGCATTTACAGGAACACCTATTGTGCCATCAGCCTTATTGACAACACCAAACATATAATTAGTGCCATCTAATCCTGTTTGAGTAGCATTAATAACTACCTTTGTATCATCTACTGCCGTAGATTTAGCTATACCTGCTGTAGTATTCGATATTAACGGAACATTTGCAGATGCAGCCTTTGAGTCAACATATGCTTTTGTTGCAGCGTCTTGGGCTAAAGTGGGGTCTTTTAGATTATGTATAAATTGATTATTCATATCAAGAAATACATTGTTACCACTACTTAAGTCAACCAGTTTTACACTGTTTGTAAGTACTTGCCAAGATGTTCCTGAGCTTGCACTTGCAAAATTAAGAAGCTGTATGTTGTTACTATCTGCACTAACAAACTTAGGAGTTAGCCCAATATTTCCAGGACCCCATCCAAAATTTGCCTTACTGTTTAGTAGTTGCAGGTATCCACCATAATTAGTAGCACTCCCTGCTGCAATAATTAAACCAGTAGTGGCTGTACCAGAATTAATATTTGTAGTATTCTTTAATATACTATTTATATCTAAATTATCAAGTTTAATTTTATCAGCTTTAGACATTACTCCAGATGTCGTATTAGTTGCTGAGGGTAGCCAAAAGTAATCATCAACACTAATTCCTGTAGCAACACTATAACTATTAAAGCTAATACCAATCTTATCTGTATCTATTGAAGTATTTCCTACACTTGTTATAATGTACGATGGTAAATTAGGCTTATTAAGTAAATCAGTATAACTGCCAGTAGTTGCTACTGTAGCTAAACTATTAATAGCTGTAGTGATAGATGTATCAACAGAGGCATTAGTTGCCATATCTGTAGTGGCTGTATCTATTGCATCTTGTGTTTGTAGTATATTTCAATAGTTCGATAAATCTACACTACCTCCTCCTGTTGTAAGTAGCTTAAATCCACTCTCAGTTCAATGCCATACTTCATCAGTAATAGGGTCTTGCCATCATGTATAAGGGGTCTTTGGTCCACCCCTGAATATTGTCATTATTTGCTCCATAATTCTCTTGGTATTTGGTTAGTAACATCACCCTTTACTGTTCCCAGAGGGTCTAATGGGTTGGGTATAATTTGGGGGGTATGAATAGACAAACCAGTAAGTGCTGAAGAGCCTCCAGTGGTTTCTCATATTCTTTGCTCTACTTCTAAAGTTCTTTGCCCAAGGTTAATTAGTGTTTCACTATAGTTAAGCATATTAAATTCCTTTTAATTTGTTTCAAACCTTAGTTCCTGTCTCAAATCTCTTATACCATTGCCCTTCAGCTCAATTAAGATATAAGTCCCATAGTCTTCCAATAGTTTCATCAGGTTCTCCCCACCCTGCTCAAATTGTCCCCAGTATAGGGAATCTATTATCTATTACCATTGTTTGTTGGTTTATTAGCTTGTATTCTTTGTATATTTACCTGTTGCTGTTTAATCTTCTTATCAGCTTCAATCTTTTGTCTATCTAACTCCAGCTTTTTATCTTTTAGCCCATAGGTCATATTAAACTGCCTGATTTTCTCACCCAATTCCTGTTGTAATTGAGGATTGTACTCTTCCCTTGCAGCATCCTGGGCTTCCTGTTGTACAGCAGCCTGTATTTGTGCCACCTGTAACTTAGTCTCATTATCTCTTTGATTCAATAAGTCTTTTAGTTGAGCTTCATGTTCTACTTGTGCAGCCTGCTGTTGCAGTTGAGCCTGTACTTGCTGTTGTTGCTGTTGCATTTCCTTTTGCTTAGCTTCTTTAGCCTGTCTTTCATCATCTTCAACAGACCTTGTAACATCAGCAATAGAACTTCCATTCCATACTTTAAGAAGAGTAGATAGTGTAATAGTTTGATTTTGAATCATAGCCTGTGCATAACTATTAAACTTCTGTAGAAAAGCATCAATATTATCAGCATTATCTATCATTAAGCCATAGTCACATTCAGCAAATTCATCACCATCTATATCAATTATCTTGGCTGTACCATCTGTTTGAAGATATTGAAACTTTTGAGTTTTACCTTTCATAGCTGCTTTAGCTGTCTCTAAAAAGCACTCTAAAGCTCTCTTCTTTACATCATCATGCGTTAAGAATAGTCACTCGGTAATATGACTTGATTGAAGTACAGACCTTTCAACACCACCAACTGTCTCAGTAGAGCTTATTTGACCTTCTCTTTGAGGGCTAACCCCCATTACTTCAGCCATCTCCTGCTTCAAGAATTGAAGTAGATTGATGTCTTGCTGTATAATATCACCCTGGTTTAAATCCATTGGAGGAGCCTGATTATTCATCATGCCTGCCAATTTACCGGTTGCCTGTCCTTTTGAACCTTCCTTAAAGCTATCTCTTACAGCTATATGTGATGTTTTAGCATAATACATCCACTTATCTATATCTCAAGTTTGTGGTATAAGTGCTAAATCTAAAGTTGCTAATTTACCTCAGCTTGCTGCCAAGTTCTTATTTAGCCTGTCATGTATTACATCATATAAGTAATTATAAGGCTTAGCCATATCAACCAAACTGAATGGCTTATTATCATTTGAGTTATATACTGAACCTACTATTCCAAAGTGACATCTTGAAGGATTTGATAATCTGTTATACTGAACCACTCTGGGTCTCATATTAACATAAATATCTTTACCTATTCTTGTACCTTCCCAGGCTTCAAGTATTCATAGCGGTTGTACTTCTTCACCAGTAGTTTCATTAGCTATATAAGTCTCTGGGTAGAAGTTAAACTCTTCTTCACCAGTCTCAAAGTTATATGATTTTACTTTAAGTATCTTTCTATATGATTTTCAATATAATCTTACTACTCTGACATTACCAAAGTTATCAGTAAAGTTAGTGTTAAATACTACATTGTTTGATATAGCTGGTCCTTCAACAATAGCACCCTCGCCATAGGGTGTATCCAGTGGGTCAACAAATGTAAAAAACTGTCTTGGGTCAATAGTATCCATTTCATCTTGAGCTGCAAGGAATGGTAGCTTATTAATATACTCCATATCCTCATCAGTCAGTACATCATAATAGGTATCTATTACCTTACCAGGATTTCAAAAGTCCCAAAGAATAACCATATCAGCATCTTCAATTCTGTTTGAAAATCCTGATTTAAGTACAATCATCTTAGCAGGGTTAATCCTTTCAAAGATAGGTTCTCCACCTACAATATCACACTGGTAGGCTTCTTCACCTACTACCATAGCATCAAAGAATCCTCTATTGAATTTCAGTGGTATGCTTAACTCTTTGATATAATGATGAAGTACATAATTACCTCTAAGCTCTCTTATATCTTTTCACTCATACTTATTGTACTGTTGAATCTTTTGAAGGTCTTGCATAGCTTCCTCTTCACTTTGAGCACCTTGTGTAGCTCACTGTTGAAGGTCTTGCATCCATTGTTGCTTATGGTTTGCCTCAATCTCTGATACTGCATCAGGGTTGGTAACTATTAATCTTCAATCAAATCTTCTTTTAGATTCTTCACCTAAAAGTACATTAAGTTTTGAATTAATAATTGGATAGTGTTGTATTGTGTCAGGTATAAATGCAGCTTGAATGTTATTAGGATTCAAAACCAGTTCTATATCCTCAAGACTGATTTTACCATTGATTAAATTATAGTTAACTATCTTATTCTTGAGGGATTTTCTAACCCTTGAGTCCCAACTTCAAACATAATTTTCAGCCCAATTAACACACTTGGTTCTCCACTTAACAGTCTTCTTTGAATATGGAAGTTTCTGAACTGGAAAGTTTAATGTTTGACTACTCATGTTGAAATTTATTTATAATACAAAGATAATAACTTTGTTTCATATATACAATAGTATTAAGATAATCTTAAGATTTGGGGTATGATAGCTATAACAGTATTAAGGATTGATATAATCTTTTCAATCTTTCATATAACTATCTTCATCTCTTGTCTTATCTACTTTTTGTTCTCATAAGCCCAGTTTCTTCAGGTTTTCAACTCACTTATCCTCCTTACCTTTTGGATAATTTCTATTGAAGTAATCATCATAAGCAAGGTCATCACCTGAGCCTTTATTATCATCAAATGAATTATCCCCAAGCATCCTTAACTTGTCCTCTCTTATAAGCATAAGCATAGCTAAGGCATCATGTCTATCAAAGTTACCATCTATATTCCATAGAGCTAACTCTTTAATTAAGGCTAAAAACTTAAGTTTAAACAGGTGAGGTACAAGAGTAGTTACTTCAACTCCATCCTCTATCTTAATATCCTCTATTGGTTTAAGTAGAAAGTCTCTGATACATCTTCTTGCATAGTTTTTAACAGGGTTGGTAGCTAAGGTCCCTTTGGCTTTATTCCCATAGGATAGTTTTGCCATGTCTTTATCTCTCAAAAACTCAAGAGTATCAGATAAAAGGTACAAACAGTTATGCTTAGAAAAATAAGTAAACAAACCTTTTTTATTGTTTTCATAGTTACATTCTGCATTATAAAATAGCAGTAATCTTCTTCAATTCTCATAAGCCTGTTCTGCAAACTCAGGTCTCCCTGTGTATTCAGCTACTATATCATCAGTTCAAAGGTCTAATATATAGCCTGAAAATAGTGATAAAGTACCAGACTCATCATCATCATAAGGGTCACAACCAGCAACATATCTACCTCTTGGTGGAAAATCCTGTGATGAGGCTTTCTCTGGCATTACTTTTATCCATATACATCCCTCCATCTTGTTATCCTTATGTGGAAAAGATATAATAGGCTTTAGAGTGTCATCAGGCTTTCATTCAACTTTACCATCTTTAAGCTCTAATCTACCTACATACATATCTCTAAGAGATGATAAGTCATTTTCTATTTGAAATGCTCTATCATTCAAGTCAGCTACAGGGTATAAAGTCCCTGACCTTCTCATAATAGCATCCTTGATAGTGAAGGCATATTCAGCCTTCCTTTTGGTTAGCTTATTAACATCAGAGGAGTGATACTTAAGTTCATGTCTGATATTAAGTTCATAAAGCATGGCACCTATTACATCAGATACACCATCTCTATTATGAAAAGGTTTATAATTTAAGTATGCAGGATAAAAAAATATAGTTTTAGCCTGTGTATTGCCAGGGTCATATACATTTGGAAGACCATAGATATGGTTAGCTTCAGGTGAAGTAATCATATCTAAAGCTCCCATAAAGTCTGAACCCTCAGTACCACCAGTACCTACTGAATAGCCTAATCCAAATACTAAAGCTCCTTCCTGTACATTAGCAAAAGATGTCTGCCATCAATCCATATATTTAGGAAATGTACCAAACTCTTCTGCAAACATTCTATCACTTCTTTTACCTCTGGACTTATCAGGGTCATCACCAATAGCTACTCCCTGTACTGTATTATTAGGTGGTTGAATATTACCATCTTCTTCTCATCCACATATTCAGGACATATTAGTTAAACTGTCCTGTGCCTTATGGCTTGGAAACTGAGTATGCTTTGTTATTCAAGTTAAAGCATCCTCAAACTTATTTAATGTACCATCCTTGGTTAAAAACTCTTTATTATCAGCAACTATAAGCCCTGTTCTACCTTCACATGTTTCTGATGTAAGACCTATAGTAAAAAGTCTTACAAGCATTGATGCCAAAGTATATGATTTACCCTTACCTCTACTTGCTATCTCAGCAGCATGTTGCTGACCTACTCAATCATTATATAAACCACCATTCTGTGCCTGGTCTAAGTAATGAAACCTTAAATAGATTCCCTCCCAACACTCTGGAAGTTCATCTACTCTTACTATATATTTCCTTTTAGTCTTAGGATTAACTTTCTCAACAGTTTGAGTCATACAAAGATAATTCATAAAGAAGTACATATCTCCAGTAACTCATTCACCATCAGACTCTCTTACCATTCCATTCCAGCACCTGTCAAGTTCTCTTAGAAACCACTTCATCCATTCAGACTGTGGGTGCATATTAACCTTTAACTTAGTATAGCACCCATGCTCCTTAAAGTATAAAGCTGCTGGTCTAAAGTAATCCATATCCTCAAGTATATGAGGATTAACTAAATCAACTATTATTCTTCCAGCCTCATCTCTTGGTCTATCTTTAGCATAAGGTCTTGAGGGGCTTACCAGTCTCTGTATAAAAGGAACATCAGTATAATACTGTATTAACTCATCTATAACTTCCTTTGGGTATTTAGCTACTATCTCTGGAGTTAATTGAGTCTGGTATCTATTGAATGTTGGATATATCAGCTCTTCCATCTGTAAATAAAAAATATAATATACTTAGTTCCAATTCATTATCTATCTTTTCAATATTACCATCTATAACAGTTGCCTTTGCTTTTACTATCTGGTTCCCATCATCATAGTCTATTATTCTTATAGACCTTTCTCTCATACCTTTTACTAACTTTGATACAGGCTCTGTAACTCTGACTAATACCCAGTTGGTATGCTTAGCTGAATTATAAACTCTTACTACATCTTCTAAGGTCATACTACTTTATTTATTTTAATCATTTTCCTGACTCTTAAATAGTTTCTTAAGTCCTAAATCCCCAACTGTATGATTAGTATGTTTAGACATAAGTTTTGATGAGTGTTCCTCTACATCCTTATATATATCTTTCTCAGCTTGAGCTATCTTTACAGCTAACTCAGTAGAAGCCTCAATAGCTTTGTACATGTTAATAGCCACCTGGGGTTTTTTATCTTCATCAATGGAGTCCAGGTTCATTGCATCCATCATCAGTCTAATTTTCTCCACATTAGCTCTGTTACTCTCAAGAATTTTAGCAGAAGTGCAATTAGTATAATACTTAATCACAGGTATAGCATCCTTAAATAACTGATTAGGTTGCCAACTTTGTGGTAGCCCAGTCTGCTCCTTAATAATTCTCAATCTTTCATTCTCATCAGTTTCAAACTGATAATCACTCCTTGGGTCATACATAAAATATAGAGTCGATAACTCCTGTATAGCCTTTTCTTTTGATAGTGATTTATCAGAATTTCATATCTTTCTAAAAGCTGATATAGCCATAGCTTCAGGAGCTATCTCTACTCTCAATCCTCCATTACTTCATCTTAATAATCCTTTCTCCATAGCCAATAATAAAAAAGGGTGAGTATTTACTCACCCATGAACTTAAACTAATAAACTCTTGTCAGGTACTATCAGTCCTGTTACAGGGTCTGGTTTTACCTCTACAAATTCATATTCCTGTATAATATATTTTATATCATTGTCACCTATCTGGAGGTATTCTACACCATCTATAATAACAGCAGGAATATGATATTCCAGCTTGGCATTATAATACTCATCCATTGATTGTTTCAAGGTGTCTTTCTTTTGCACTGGATGTGCATATCTATCAAGATTTACAGCTACTAACTGCCCTGGTTCAACAAATGTAACTCTATCACCTACTGCATATACAGTTTGATAAGGTTTTAATTCCCCAATTAAGTCAGCTCTTATTAATCCATTGTTAACCTCAGCTAACTCTTCTGCCGTATATTTTTCAGCTGTTATAATTACATAATTAAACAGAGGTTTTATCTTTTTTATATTTATTTCCATATCTTTTCTCTACAAACTTTTCTACTTTTACTGCCAGACTATGATTAGTATAAAACTTACCAAATTCAGGTATGTTAAAACTTAATCTTAACTTTGAGCACTCTTCTTCACTAAGTGTATTAAGTAATGGATAACTGCTTAATGTATCATTAACTCAATTTCAATATTGATAATAAACAGCATGTGCAACTTGCAAATTTATATTAAGTTCTCTGGCTGCCTGTGTTACTATCTGTTTTATTTGACTTTTCAACATTATTATCCTTTATATCAAATACTACTATAAAATCAAATCTGTTAGTCCCTCTGCTCATATCCGGTATGTACTTTTTATTTAATTTATTAGTTTCTGATAATACCCCTTTAGCTCTGAAGGATGCTAAAGTTACACTAAACATAACTCCATCCTTCATGCCAAGGTCATTTATAATCTCCTTTTTACTCTCTCTTGAAAATAAAAAGGTATCAATAACATCATCATCACTTATTACCAGTGAAAGTTCATATCTCTTTTTTAGTATAGCAGCCAACACTTCTACCTCCTTTGGAGTCAGCTTATGTAAGGGACCTGTAAACATAAGCCAGTATTGAAAGAATTTCTTCAAAGAGCATGGTATCTTTGTGACGCTATTATTCTTCATAAATTAGTTTGCTGATTCTACTTCTTGAGTTTCTTCTTGAGGTTCAGGCTGATAGATTGATGTTACAATCTCATTAACTGCTTTATCTACTACATCTTTAGGGAACAACTCTCTTGCTTTCAAAATCTCGAACAGGATATTTACTCTAATAATAGCCTGATTATTCTTTAGCATTTGATTCTCTTGTGCAAGTCTTGTTAATTGTTGATACATTTCTGTATTAGCTTGCATAATTTGTTCATACGTAGGTTTTTCAACTTTTTGTTGTGGTAAACCTTGACCTTGTGGATACATTTCTTTTACTTCTCCCATAATTTAATTTATTTTTTCAGGCTCTCCCAATCTTTAATGTTGCCTGAGGTTATATCTGTTGAATAACAATCTCCACAGTAGCATGTAATATCTTTATTATTAGCTACCTCTATATTCATAATTTTTAATGACTTGCAAGTATTGCACCAATATACAGGTATATTGTTATATCCTTCAATTTTCTCTTCATCTCTTGGTGGTAATACTGCCTCTATGCCATCATTTCAAACTTCTTTAGCCACTACATGTTCCATAAATCCTTATAATCTTCTAAATGTTTGTGCCTAATCCATTTATCTTCCACTTCTTTCATCTTCATCAGTATCTCTTCTTCTGTATCACCATATATTTCAAGTATATCTCTAAACCAAGGCTCATTATTATCACCATTATTTATGTGAATCTGCACAATAATAGTAGGTATCTTATTAACTCTAAGCCCATACCTTAAGTGATAGGGATAATTGATTGGATATAATGCCTCATTAAAGAACTTAATATAGTTTTCAATAGACATTTGCTTTACTTTACATTTATACATATTTGAAAAATAAATAGGGCAGGTTTAGTAGTGCCTGCCCTATAGGTTTACTACTTTTTCTTTAGTTTCCCACCACACTTGAATTTGCCTTCTTTGCCTTCGTCTTTAGCATTTTCTTTAGCATGGATTCTTGTAGTTTTCTTAGGGGCTTTCCCTACTCCACATTTTGCCATTGTTTGTCGTAATTAATTAATTAACACTTTTTCTTTAGTTTACCACCCTTTTTCATCATACCTGCACCTGGCATCATTGGAGGTCCTGCTGGACCAGCTGGTGCTGGGGCTGTAGGCATAGGTCTTGCTGCTCTTACTGCTGCTGTTTTAGCAGGCTTCTTACTCGCTTTCTTTGCCATAAAATAATTTATCTCTTAGTAACTTTAACTTGGCTGTATCACCAATTATATCCCATAATTCAGGTGCTCTTTCCTGGATAGTTTTTCTAATTAACCTCCTTGAAGGATTCCCCAGCTTTAATTGTATCTGTCTATAAGTATCTCCCTTATAAACACATCCCATAATTTTATCTTTTATATCTTCTCCCATGATATATTCTTTAGTTGGAGTGGTGGGGCTTGAACCCACAACTTTGAGCTTATGAAACTCCTCAGCTAACCATTTGCTGCACACTCCGATATACTTGGTGTTAGGTGGAATTTGAATCCACATATACTACATCCACAATGTAGTGCGTTACCAAGTCTGCCACTAACACAGTGCTCACTACAGGAGTTGAACCTGTAAAATTATGCTTCTAAGGCATACATGTCTAACCAGTTGCATCAAGTGAGCAGAGTTATCCCACGTAGAAAGTTACCACGTTTATCCAGTTAATTTCCTGGTAGGAAGTCCCTTAAGCAGGATTTGAACCTGCACTTTATAGGGCTTAAACCTATTGTGTCTTCCAGTTGCACCACTAAGGGATATGTACTCCCTATTGGAGTTGAACCAATAACTTACACTTTAGAAGAGTGTTACTCTAATCCATTGAGTTAAGGGAGCAACTAATCTAAAACTATATTAATCAGTCCTGAAGGTTTAGGGAATGATTTAGTTTCTTCCTCTTCTCCTTCCATTTCTTCTCCATCTTTTTGTGCTAACCTATACAAGTATAACAACTTAAGTAATTCCTGTTGAAAATCATTGACTGCATTAACTACTCCTGCCAGTTCATCATCAGTCTTAATAGACTTATGAAATAATCCTACTTCCTGGTTTAACTGTAATAGTGCCTGTAATGGGTCAGTAGCATTAACTTTAGTACCTGCTACATCACCTACTTTATATTGAATACCCATATACCCCTGTGAAGTTTCAGCTATAACATCCTGAAATTCTGATAAGGCAGACAGTGCATCATCTATAATCCTGTGATAAGTAAGAGTAGAAGCACTCCAATGGAAATTCTTAAATGAAGTCTTAAACCCTTCAAGCTGATTAATAAACCTTAATGAAAGGTTATAATAACTACTTTTTTCCATTATTCTTCTCCTTTGTTGATTTATTATACACTACTGCTACTACTACTGCAAGAACTGCTGCAAATACTCCTGCACACAAAATAATTACTGTTTCACTCATACTATTAAAATTTAATTATTGCTGAGAGTACAGGCTTTGAACCTGTGACTTCTTGATTAACAGTCAAGTGCTCTACCTGCTGAGCTAACTCTCATTTTTATTTTACCATTGTAATATCTAAAGGCGTATCTGAAGATATACTACCATAACTTGTACTATAGTTATATTTAAATTTTTCTATATTATTAGTATTTGGTAATTCCTCAAGTATTGTATAATTATTAGCAAAGTGCTGTAAATCTTTCCACTCCTGTATTCCAGATGCTAAATAATGTAACTTTACATGTTCCTTACTTTTCTCTATTACTACTACTTCACCTATTGGTATACAGGTATTATAATCACACCTTATCAAATATCTCTTACCTACTTCTAATTCCATATTACTTTAGTTAGTTGCAGTACCTGGGGGATTTGAACCCCAAACACTACCTTGACAGGGTAGTATGTTGCCAATTACACTACAGATACTATTTAGGAGATTCCTATTAATGGGCAGGAAGTTCCCTTATAACTGTTATCCTCTCCTATCAGATAACTTCTACTTACGATTAGTTACTTACATGTGAGCTTATATTCACAGAGGCTTAAAGTAGTTTACGATTTGCACGTCTGCAACCATCTGTCTGGGTGGAGAGATTTGAACTCCCGACCACCTGGTCCCAAACCAGGTATTCTACCAACTGAACTACATCCAGATATTAGTGGGACTGTATAGACTCGAACTACTTAGTCAAAAGACAGTGGATTTACAGTCCACCTAAATTCCCCCATATTAAGCAATCCCTCCTTTACTACTTCAAAGTATCCTTAGATTGTACTACCTTCCACACACTGTCAGCATGTAGTAACAAACTATCGCTTCTACTCTTAATTACTTTTGAACTATCACTAAAACTTGCAGGGTCATTCTTATGAATATTATCATAAGTCTGTTTCCAATCTATATATCTTGGACTACACATATAAGTAATACCCAAAAACACTACAATAAGTACCCCAACTGAAGCTAACCACTTATAAAAACTCTTCTTATCATCTGGTGAAGCTGTCTTAAAATACTTAATCAAAAACTTTACTGTGTTATAAACTAACACAATCCCAATGGCTGCAAATACAACCCAAAAAATAACATTTAATACCATATTAATTAAATTAGTTTGTGACCCCTATCAGATTTGAACTGATGACCAACTGATTAAAAATCAGTGGCTCTAACCTGGCTGAGCTAAGAGGTCTGTTTATATTCCCAAATATAAACTCTCAGCTTTAGAGCAGCCTGAGCTGAATCTCGACAAATATGGAGAAGCAGCTAAGGCTATCATCAATATACCAAAAATACTATAACCTAAACATTCCATTTCTTTTTAATATTCTATAGAGCCTTATATAGGATTTGAACCCATAACCCACTGCTTACAAAGCAGTAGCTCTACCCTTGAGCTAATAAGGCTTAATCCTTAAAACAATTCTATTCTCTCCCCTAATTAAGCACCCTCATAAAGACTCGAACTCTAATAAACAGATTTGCTTACTACTACAATTTTCATTGCTGCTATTACAACATAGCATTTGTAGTCTGGAATACATCTTCACCATATTCTATTGAACTTAGGTGGGAAATCATCTACTCTCTACGGGCTAACTATTGTTATTCCCTCGGTATTATCATCAGCATTACCTGTTAAGACTTCACCGATATTATTCCCTACATTATTATTGTTTCCAATAATAAGCTCCAGTTTTCTAACTGTTCTATAAGATTTTCTCGCAGAATTTTTATTCTTAGACTTGTATGTATCTAACTGACTATCACAATTATGACATATTAATCTAACATTTTCTCTACAATTATTTGAAGCATTCCCATCTATATGGTCTAATACAAAGATTAGTTTCCTATTATTCCATATATCAGATATTCCACAGATACTACATTTGCAACTTTGTTCCTGTAAGATAAACTTTTTTATTTTTCTAATAGTCTCAGAGTGAAGTACAGTTCTACCCTTCATGTACTCTTTATAAGTACTTTCAGTTATTAAACTATTCTCTTCTAAACTCTTATAAAAACATGTCTTACATAGAACTCCTTTAGCTCTTATAGTAGCTTCAAATTTAGCACCACATGAAGTACATATTTTTCCATACTTCTTCATATAATACTTTTTGCCTGATTCCTTTATACTTAACTGCATATTTCTATTACAGTGAAAGGAAATTGTAGATTTACTACATTCTAACTTCTCAGCTATAGCGTTGTAACTATAACCCTGCTCTCTTAACTTAAAAATTTTCTCTTTAAGTGTCATCTTTTACAACATTAAAAAAATTAAAGTCTGTTGTCCTACCAATTAAACGATGAAGGTATTATTACTTATTCTTTACTCCTATAATTACTACCTTAGTAGTATCTTTTGTCTGTTCTGCCTCTATTGAATCTATATTAATCACAGTATCCTGTACTATTACCTGCTCTCTATTCTGCAATTCATTTATTTCAGGACTACCCATCTTAAAAGTAGATGCTAACAATATTATTGCTACTCCACCTGCTATAGCTCCTATTATAATACAATAAGCTCTCTTATAATCAAAGATATGCCTTATATTATCTCTCTTCCTTATTATATATGATATACCTATATATAATAACCCTGATACTACTGACCCTATGAGTATAGTATACTTAGGTAATAAAGTAGTACCTGAATATAATACCTCCCATACAGTAATTCAAAGAACTACAATACTACCTAACAGTCCTATAAGCAGACCTATTATAGTATCATGTTTATCTTCTACCAATCATCCAATAACCTTCTTCATATATTTTGCGTATAATTCCAATACAAAGGTAATACCTATTTCTCTAATATCCAAATTTTTTTAGTTAAAAATTATTAAACCAAGTGTTAAAAATTATACCTGGTTTATATAGAGCCGAGTATATGCCTTTAAGAGTTGTATCCTCCCCCTTAACCCCCTCCTTATTATCCTAAGTAGATTAGTTAAGTTTATAATAGTATATAGAGAGACCCTGCCCAACTTAATGGCTCTCACCTTTTTTAGGATTTTCATCTGAGTTTACAGCAGCATTTAGACCAGCTTCACACCTGTTTATTACTATTAGTTCTCACTCTCTTTATCTCATCCTTATAATGTGTACTCAATAATGTGTACTCACTTTCAGAATGACCCCAACTTACCAAAACCAGTGGTTGATACCCTTTATTCTCTCAACTTGGCTTGAGGCAATGATTCACTAAAATGCTCTTAATTTAAATACAAAGATAATAAAAAAAAGTATCTTTGTCAATACTATTAAGAAAATCTTAAGATTAGAGGCATTACAGCTATAACTAAAAAGTGTAAGTAAGCACCAATTTTTTTACTCTTTCAAGTATATTATTTCCTCAGCGGCAGCTGCCAATCTTATATAGATTTTTTTAATTAAGGTGCAAAGTTAATAAGAGTTTTTGTAATTTCCAAATTATTTTGGTTAATAATTGTTAATCTACTGTAAGAGAGGGGTATTATCATACCTTATATATAATATTGTAAGAGAGGGGTACCTTATATATACACCCCCCTGGTAGAAAGTACTAAAAACTAATTACTATAAGAGAGGAGTGTTCTATATAAAATACTATAAGAAATGAAATACTGTAAGAAGGGGGTATGATGACAACCTTACTCCCCCCAGTCCTTGAGCCTTGGGTGTTATCCCCCTGTCATTCATGGCTTTAATTATTTACAGGGGTTTATTAACAATCCTTTTGACAATATGGCACAGTCAGTTTTCTCTAAGACTATGACAGTTGAGCAATTCAAACGTTCCATTGGGACTAATGGGTTGCAAGTCAAAGGTTCAGTCACTCCAGGAAAATCAGGCTTTATGACTGATGATGCTGGGAATGTTGTTGGTGCAATATCCAGCAAGATTACCAGTAAAGCTGACATTGTTAGACCAGTTATTGGCATCGGTGATGATGGCAGAGCTGTTCTGTTCAATGCTGGTGAAGGGAGTGCTGCAATCTTGGCAACACTGTAATCAGTAATTTGCAGGTGTGAAGTACAGTAGCACCTGCAAACCTTTTATCTTTTTACTTATTTGTAAATACTAAACTATAAATTCCAATTTGAATAGTAATTAAATAAAAGTTGATGTCAAATTTATAGTTAGAATTTACTTTAAGTTAGGTGAGCTAAAGTGTTGATAGTTATGAAATTATATTCCTTTTCACATAACTGTCAACACTTCTATTTATCTCTTCATAGGGTTTATAATAACTAAATCATAGAAGAAGAGAAGAAAAAGAGTAAGAAACAGTCAACAAAAACCCTTGTAATTTAACAAAAAATCTCATGTCAATTAGATTAGAAAAGTCTGGTATCTACAGGATATTTATTAACAATGAATATATTTGTTCATTTAGGTTAGTAAACAGTATCTATAGAGATAGTCTATCTGCTCTCAAGGAGTGTGGATACTATTAAATAAGTTATAGCACCTGAGCATGGGAAAGTGCTTTATAAACTGCTCATTTAACATGTCTATAAAATAAAAGACTATTATGCTGTGTAAACTCAGTCTCTGTAACTCCCAAAGATTTACTCTTTGAAGCATACAGTTTTAGGGAATACACTTTAATACTACTGCAAAGGATAGGACATATGGTGTAAAATCATAGAGATACAGCACATTGCAGTAGTATTTGTTACTATCTATACAGGGCAGTTCAATTCTGCACTTCATAGTATGACAAGTGTATTCTTGATTGTATAGATAGTTACATATGAAATCAATTAACAAATAAACAATAAATCATATGAATAAACATCAATCAATTATAGCAGTAATTATAGTAATTATTGTTATACTTGTAGGAGGACATTTTGATTATAAATGGACACTGCAAGATGAATTAACAGAGAGAGAAGCTATGCAAACTATTAAAGATAGTGAGCAGGAGCTGGTACATAACACCTATTATCACTTCATGGAGCCTGTGGATAAAGCATTTGATAAACACAAAATATCAGATGATAAATACCACACTATAAGTGATTACGTGTGGTCTAAAGTATCCAGAGATGACTTTGGGGGAGATTATGATTGTGAGCAATTAGAAATGGATATTAAAACTTTATTAAAATGAAGAATGTAGTTAAATTAGTAGTAGGCACACTTCTCCTTTTTATTCTCTTTATCTTTATAATGGTATATTTTGGGTTAACAGGACTAAATGCTGTTGACTCTAAAGTCGCTAAGAGAAATGAAGAAATGAAGAGCTATGTAGGCAAGAAAGTAGTTATGGGTAGAGATACCTTAGTAGTTACAGACTATAAGTTTGTAGGTAATACCTATATATTGAATGGTCAATTATCAGTAGATGCTAAATTTGTGGAGGATAATTATGTTAAGCTGCCACAGCAGTAGTAAAACAGGCTGTACAATCTCAATCTCCTTTATATTGTTTATTATCTTTTTGATACTTAAACTTACAGGGGTAATTAATTGGAGCTGGTGGTGGGTAACTTCACCACTTTGGATTGGAGTAGCAATAGCAGTAGTAATTTGGGTCTTCTTAGGCTCAATGTTCCTATTAGCTGTTAAAGCAAGTAAATGAAAAGATTGATGCTATTATTGGCACTTACTCTTACTATTACAGTAAGTGCCTTAGCACAAAGAGGTATAGTAATAGGCTGGACAAGCAGTAAAATTCTTGAAGAAGTTCCATATAGTAAGTATTCTTGGGCAGTGTCTAATAATACTCCTATACTAAAATTATCAGTGGGTAGAGCAGGCTGGGCTTGTGCTATTTCCAATGATTTATGTGTGGCTCAAACTGTTTATTGTAAAGATGAAATTGAAGCATATCAATGGTACTTATTAATCAAACCAATGATTGATAACCATATATTATTGGCTACAAGTAAATCTACATGGACAGGTATTTATACAACAGACAGCTATGGTGCTATCTATATGGATGTATCAAGCTGGTATGATAGAGATGGGATAGGAGTATTTTGGGAGTATAAACTAAGAATATAATATGAAAAAGAGATTTGATTTAGACAAAGAACCCAAAGATGGTGGCATGTTATACACTAAGAATCAGAGGGAGGTTTTAGAAGCCTCTATTGGATTTCTCAGTAAGTGTAAAGAAAAAGGAATAGATACTGAATTAGTAATAGAATTGCTAATAAATGTCTTCAATTCAGGAGCTGCCACAGCAAGTGAAATCATAACTAAATTTGGTGAAGATGACCTTAAAAAGTGTGTCAGAAGTGCTGCTTTAGCTGCTTTGCTTGCTCATGTATGTGCCTAATTAATAGGTAGTTGGTAATATACTGACTACCTGTTAATTATTTTTAACTAAAAATATTTGGAAAGTATAAATATTTATATTAACTTTGTAATAGAATTAAAAGATGTTTGATAGCAAAAAGAAACAATTATTTACTGTAGCTTCTAATAGTACAGTAAAGTCTGCATTTGTACAAGCAGGACTTAAGAAGAGTGCAGAAACTACATCTGTTAAAGGTGCATTAAAATATAGCACTACAGGTAATCCGGGAGTAGACCAGTTTGGCAAGATTGGTATGTATAAACAACCACGTTCTTTTACTCAAATAGTAGAAGATTGTGAGACTCTCTGGGCATGGGATAAAAGGCTTTCAGTAGTCTTTATATTCTATCTGAGAACTATTGTTAGAATAGTGAAGCTATTTACAGGAGTAAGTACAAAAGCTGCTCAAAAAGGTGCACAACTCAAGCATGAAAGTATTATGAGGATGATGTGGTTATTCACTAAAAGTGAAGCTACATTTTGGAAGAATATTGGGTTGTTTGTATCACTTGGCAGTTGGAAAGATATTATCACTATGCTTCAATATGACCTTGTTTATCATGGTTGGAAAGACAGAGTGCTTAATTGGGAGAAGTTTGGGGACTTATTATTATCAGGCTTAGAAAATAAACAAACTTCAGAACTCATTAAGAAATACTTGCCACAACTTAGAGCAAATAGTAAATGCACTACAGTAGAATCTCAAGCTGATAATATAATTGCTAAGTGGATTTGTTCATTACTTTATGGTAATAAGGAATCCTCAGTCAATTATAAGAAGTATAGAAAACTGAAAGCATCAGGTACAGCACATGAATGGCAGAAGCTGATAAGCAGAAAGGAATTTGATAGAATTGACTTCAATACTATTCATGGTAGAGCCTTGAATCTGCTTGTTAAAGGTAAATTCCTTTATAATTCAGGTTTGAAAGACAAATATACAAAGTTTGTTACAGACCCTGATAAAAAGGAGCTTAAATTTACTGGCTTTGTACATGAAGTAATGGACTTATGCAGTATCTATTACAATATTGTCTCTATGCCTGTTCACAAGCAGGAAACTTGCAATAAACAGTTTGCTGAGCTTATCAAAAAAGGTGAGGGGGGAGAACAGACTAAATTTATTGTAGTAAGAGATACTTCAGGTTCT
>JGI20166J26741_11700028_pt1 | contig 21940 bp, 6 predicted proteins | sample TergutCu122P5_FD_26741 | JGI IMG/M metagenome (IMG submission 26741)
CGATGAGACGGTGGACCTGGCGGCCGGGACGGTGTCGTTCAAGGTGCCGCCTGGTCTGGCCGCGGGCGCGGAGATCGTTTGCACGTTCGAGAACACGTACGTCACACCTCAACTCACCCTTGCCAAGACCGTGTATGGGCCTTTCCTCGCGAGTGTCTGGACACTGCAGGCTGATCCGGGCGGCGCTGACCCGATCCTGAAGTGGGGCGGGACCGGGAACCCGGTTCAGGACACTCGTCAGGACGCGAAGCCTGGTGCGGTGTATGTCTTGTCCGAGATTTCGACCACGTCTGGCGCCGAGTTCTACACGCAGGACGACCACTGGATCTGCCAGGACGTGAATGGGCGCGACGACCGTTTCCGCCAATTCATCACCGTTGCGGGCGAAGACGCCGTGACGTTGTATGAGGGATCTAATGTCCGCTGCGAGGTCACCAATGCAATCGCCGTTGTGGACTTCGAGAAGGAAGTCGTCAACGATGACACCGGAGGCACGGCGACACCGGACGAGTTCTCCGTGACGTTGTCTGACGCTTATGGGAGCCGGACTACCCCGATTCAGGAAGACGCCAATGGCGTTTTCCATACCGGCAGCATCACCGTCAAGCCGAATACGCAGTACACCGTCACCGAAACGCCAGCTGACTTGGCCAACGGCTACACGATGACAATCGGCGATTGCGTAGGTGCGGACGTGGAGATCGACAACACCGCTCACACCATCGCGTTGCCGGTCACTCCGCCGCTGACGCGGAACGAGGACGTTCCCGTGATCACCTGCACGGTCACCAACACCGCCCAGGCGCCAACCCTAACTCTTGAGAAGAAGTGGCCAGGCGCCGCAGACGACACGAAGGTCCTGCTGACCGCCCAAGAGTACGGCCAGGACGCCGTGATCGGTGAGCCGCCGGTCACGCTGACCGCTGGCACCAGCACCATTACGACCGCGACTGTCGTCGCTGGGACCACGTACGACCTGGCCGAGTCCGTGACCTTAGGGTCGCCGAGCGCCCAGGTCGGCGGCTGGGTCTGCGTGGACAGCAAGGGCGGCACGGTGGAGATGTCTGCCAGTATCGCCAACGGGATTCTGGATCAGGTGACCCCGAAACTGGGTCAGAACATCACCTGCACGGCGACTAACGCGACTGCGCACGTGATTCTGGAGAAGACCGTGCTCAACGATCACGGTGGCAAGAGCACGCCTGATCAGTGGGAGCTGACGCTGACGCCGACGACCCCCGGTGCTAGTCAACCGCAAGATCTGCTGGGCCTGTCCGTCACGAACACTGATTCGGATCCAGTGAGGACCAACACGGGCACGACCCAGTCCGGCACGACCGGCGAGGTCTCTCTCGAGCCCGGACAGACCTACGCGTTGACCGAGGTGTACAAGGCCGCCCAGACCGATCCCGGCATGACACCGAGCGACGCCGGCTACCAACAAGGACTGGTGGTCTGCCACGTCGGCGCCAGCACGGATGATGTCAACCAGGCCGACCAGAACAACCTCGGCCCCGCCATCCAGATCACGCCCGAGACCGCCCGCGACGCCGCGCTGGCCAACACGCCGATCACCTGCCAGTTCGTCAACCAGGACCAGGCCGCCCAGCTGACCCTCGTGAAGAAGGTCAACGGCCCGGCGGGCGAGAAGAACTGGACCTTGGCCGCGACGCCCCAGACGGACGACGCCACACTGCAGCCCATTAGCGGCAAGACCGGCGACGCGGCCGTGACGGGCGCCGAAGTGGCTCCGAACGTGGGCTATGAACTGACCGAGGACCCGACCGAGCGGGACACGTACGTCCCACTGGGCGACTGGTCCTGCGACGGTGCCGCTGACACCTACACGTTCACGGGCGCCGCCGGCAATCAGCCAGCCCAGGTCAGCCTGAAGCTGGGCGCCCACGTCACCTGCACGATCACGAACGCCATAGCTGCGGTCCAGTTCGACAAGAAGGTCGACAACCCGCAGAACAGCGGTGGCAGAGCCACGCCGACGAATTTCCAGATCCGCCTGACCGACCCGGCCGGCAATGAGGTGACCAAGGCGTTCAACGCGCCGGTCGGCGCCGCCCCCGCCACGACGGACGAAATCCTGGTCAAGCCCCACACCGAATACACGATCACGGAAGTGCCGGCCGACCTGGCCCAGGGCTACGCCATGACGGTGGTCTGCGATGTCGACGGGCAGCCCGTTGACATGGGCAACACCCTGAACCTGGCCCCGAGCGAGACCGATCCGGAGATGATCGTCGCCTGCCACGTGACCAACACCGCCAAGGCGCCGACGTTGACCCTGAAGAAGGACTGGCCGGGTCACGAGGTGGCGGCTGACGGCGTGACCCTGACGGCCACACCCACCGGTCCCGACGCGACCGGCCTGGACGCGCTGACCGGCACCATGGGCGCCGACAAGAATGCCGCTTCGCCGAGCGACCGGACCATCACCGACCAGTCGGTCACCGCCGGCGTGCCCTACGCGCTGACCGAGACCGTCGACCCATCGCTGGCGGGCGCGTCGTTGGGCTGGGCCTGCGTCGACAACAACGGACAGCCGCTGTCGCTGGGTCAGACCACCGTCAACGGGGTCGCGACCCCGACAGTAACGCCGAAGCTCGGTCAGGACGTCACGTGCACGCTGACCAACGTGACCGCCAACGTCATCATCGAGAAGACCGTCATCAACGACCACGGCGGGACGGCTGAGCCCGTCGCCTGGTCGTTCACCCTGACGCCGGACGAGCCCGGGCTCCCAACCCTCGCCGACCGAATCGTCACCAGCCAGGATGCCGTACCGACGGGTGACCGCCGGTCGGGCACGACTGACGCCCTGGGGCTGAAGCCCGGGGTGAAGTACGACGTGGCAGAGACCCGCGTGGCCGGCGCTGGCCCGACCGGCTACCTGCCGGACGAGAGCATCACGTGCACCCTCCCCGGCTACCCGTCCGACGACATCAATCTGGCCAGGAACGCGATGGCCATCCAGATCCCGCTGCCGCTGCCCCAGGTGGCGGCCGGAAGCGACACCACGATCACGTGCCACGTCACCAACAGAGATCAGGCGGCCGAGTTGACCTTGGACAAGCAGGTCGTCGGCGGCCACGTGGACAAGACGGCGTGGAATCTGACGGCCACGCCGGGGCTGGGCAATGCCCTGACCTGGCTGGGCGACCAGGCGGCCACCAAGCGCCAGGGCGTGGCCCAGGAGGTCTTGCCGGGCGTCGTCTACGCGTTGGACGAGCAGTCACGGGCCGACGCGGCCGCCGCCTACGCGCCGCAGGGCTGGACGTGCTCCGGCTCGGACGGCCAGCCGTTGACGCCGGTGGCCGCCCTGACGGACGACCCCACCGCCGAGTCCGCTGTCACGACCGACGGCCACGTGCGCGTCGCGCTGGGCGACCACGTCGCCTGCGCCCTGACCAACGCGACGGTTGACGTGGTCATCGGCAAGACCGTCAACAACGATCACGGGGGCACGGCCGCGCCCAACAACTGGCAGTTCACGCTCACCCCACCCCAGGGCTCGGGGCTGCCGCCGGTCGAGAACCTGGCTGTGAACGCTCCTGGCGGCACAGCGACTATCACCCACACGGGGACCACGTGGTCCGGTCAGACCAACCCGACGACACTCAAGCCCGGCGTGACGTACACGCTGGAGGAATGGTGGAAGCCCCGGAACGGCGGCGCCCTGAAGTCACCCGAGGACGTCGGCTATCGCATGGGCAGCACGGTTTCGTGCCAGATCGAGGGCACCGGTGGTGAGGTGAATATGGCCGATCAGGCGGACGGCCCGGCCATCATGATCGAGCCGGCGGCTGCCCAGCAGGCTGCCCACGCGGGTCGTCCGATCGTCTGCCACGTCACCAACACCGACCAGGCCGCCACGTTGACCCTGAAGAAGGTGGCCAACGGAACGGCCCACGCCGCCACCGATTGGACGCTGATCGCAGCGACCGATCAACTGCATGCCAAGGGTCCTCTGACCGGCCCGACCGGCAGCGCTGGCGTGACCGACGTTGAGGTCACGCCGGGCGTCCCGTACCAACTGAGCGAGAATCCGGCGACCCTGGGCACATACGTCCAGTTCGGCCCGTGGGCCTGCGCGCCGGACGATCCGAATGCGCCGACCACTGATCACTACACCTTCACGGACGCCGCGGACGGCAATCCGGCTCAAGTCACGCTGCAGCAGGGCGCCCACGTGACCTGCACCATCACGAACGCGACCGCCTCGGCGCAGTTCGACAAGATCGTGGACAACAGCCACGGCGGCACGGCCCAGCCGTCGGATTTCGCGATTCGGCTGACGGCCGAGGGTGTCGCTCCCATCACCGCCCCGATCACGGGCGGCGCGCACGGCGCACCGGCCTCGACCGGCCCGGTCGACATCAGACCAGGCACGGCCTACACGATCTCCGAGGTCGCCGGCCCGAACGCCTCGCCAAATGTCGACATCAACGGCTACGCCATGACGGTGCAGTGCGACGTCAACGGCGATGGCCAACTCGAAGACATCGCCGACAACACGATCAACGTGCCGGCGAGCGCGCATCCGACCACGCTGACGTGCCAGGTCACCAACACCGCCAAAGCGGCGACGCTGACCCTGAAGAAGGATTGGCCGGGTTACCCGCACGATGCGGCCCGCGTGAATCTGTCGGCGACGCCGAATGATCGGAACCAGCCGCACCTGGCGACCATCGCCGGGAACATGCAGTGGCACACCGACGCCATCACTGGCCAGGTCGTCGAGGCCAATGTGCCGTACACCCTGGCGGAGTCCTTCATCGATGGCGCCCCGGCCAGCACCCCGCTCGGCTGGACCTGCGTCGACAACAACGCCAAGGACGCCCACGGCCAACCGCAGCCGCAGACGCTGCACTTGGATCCCGCCGACGTCATCACGCCGCAACTCGGCCAGGCCATCACGTGTACGGTGATCAACATCTCGGCCAAGGTCATGATCGAGAAGACGGTCAAGAACGACCTCGGCGGCACCTCGCAGCCTCGCGATTGGCAGTTCACTCTGACGCCGACCGGCGACGACCCGCTGCCCGCGGCGTTGACCGATCTGGCGGTCCACAACTCCGGCGATCCGCAGCGGACCCACACAGGCACCACGCAGGACGGCCTGACCGAACAAGTGGCCTTGCAGCCCGGCGTGACGTACACGGTCGAGGAGTGGAACATCGCCACGGGTCAGCGCCTGACGCCGGCCGACGCCGCCTACCAGGCCGATCAGTCCATCGCCTGCTACGTCGGCGACGACGACACCAACGTGAACCAGTCGCACGGCCTGGCGATCCAGATCGACGCCGACACCGCCCAGCAGGCGGCCGTTGACCACGCGTCGATCATCTGCCACGTCGTCAACCACGACCTGCCGGCGCATCTGACGCTGGTCAAGGTCGTCTACGGCGGCGCCGGCGCTGTCGACGCTTCGCACTGGACGCTGAGCGCGACCAACCCGCACGCCCCGATCACCGAGATCTCCGGTGCGACCGGCACCCATCGGGTGACCGGTGCCGAGGCGTCGGCGGGTGTGCCGTACGCGCTGAGCGAGAATCCGTCGACCCTGGGCACCTACGTGCCGCTGGGTTGGTCCTGCGGCGCGGCTAAGGGCACGTTCGACTTCTTCGCGGGTAACCAGTACCACCCGGCCACGGTCACGCTGGCGCAGGGCGCCGACGTCACCTGCACGCTGACCAACACCACGGCCGCGGTGAAGTTCGACAAGACCGTCGTCAACGATCACGGCGGGACCGCTTCGCCGGCTGACTTCGTGATCACGCTGACCGGCGAGGGCGTCGATCCGGTGTCCGTGCCGATCAACCACGACGGCACGACCGACAAGGTGTTCATCAAGCCGGATACGGCCTACACGATCTCCGAGTCGACGGCTCCGGGCGCGACCCCGCATCTGGTCGACGCTTACACGATGACCGTGAACTGCGAGGGGGTCGACACACCCCACAACACGATCACGCTGCCCGCCAGCCCCGACGCCGAGGTCGTCCCGGCCACGTGCCACGTCACGAACACCTACAAGCCCGTCACGCTGACGCTGGCCAAGGAGGTCGTCGGCGGCCCGGCCACGGCAGGCGCCTGGGCGCTGACCGTCGCCCCACCGGCGCTGGGCGTGCACGACGTGACGGTCGGCCAACTGCCGATCACGCAGAACGCCGACCATCCGGTCCTCGGCCAGACCGACTCGGTCTGGGTGGTGCCCGGCCAGACCTACACGATCGCCGAGGTCGCGTCCGGTGAGGTCGCGGTGTCCGGTTACGCGCTGACCGGCGTCCGCTGCACTGTCGGCGACGATCCGAACCCGGTGACATGGGCCAGCCTGGCCCACGACGGCGCGCTCCGCCTGGAAGTGCCGGCAGACATCAGCCGCAACGTGGCCATCGCCTGCACTCTGATCAACACCAACCAGGCGGCCCAGTTGTCGGTCACCAAGCACGTGGTCGGCGGCCCGGCCACCGCCAGCGCCTGGATCGTGACGCTCGACCCGTCAGCCGTCGGGCCCAACGGCCAGCCGCAGCACGCCCTGCGGATCACCGAATCGGCCGATCACGCCGACACCGGCAGCGCCGGTCCGGTCTGGGTGATGCCGGGTCAGACGTACACGCTGGCCGAGATGACCGCCGACGGCACGTCGGTGCCGAACTACAGCCTGACCGCTGCGACCTGCAAGGTCGGCGTGCATTCCGTCGAGGCGACGATCCTGCACGGCAAGGTCCAGGTGAAGGTCCCGGCGCTCACCCCGGCGGGCGCCCAGCTCACCTGCGATCTGACAAACACGTATCAGACCGTCGAGTTGTCCATCGCCAAGCACGTCGCGGGCGGGCCCGCCGGCGCGGGGGCGTGGAGCTTGACGCTCGATCCGGCGGCCGCCAGCCAGCACGGCGCCCCGCTGACGCAGCTCAACATCGCGGAGAACCCGACGCTGCGGCTGGTCGGCCAGGCCGACCTGGCGTGGCTGGTGCCCGGCCAGACGTACACGCTGTCCGAGGTCACAAGCGGTGACGCGGGAACGGGTTACACGCTGACCTCCGCCAACTGCAGCGTGGCCGGAGTCTCGGTCGAGTGGGCGACGGTCGTGCATGGCGCCCTACACCTCGAGGTGCCGGCCGACCTCGGCAGCGACCACCACATCGCCTGCACGCTGACCAACACGTACACAAACCAGCCTGTCCAGGTCGTCGTGACGAAGCACGTCGAAGGCGGGTCGGCCACGGCGAGCGCGTGGCAGTTGGCGGTGCATCCGCAAGCGGTCGACGCGCACGGTGCGTCGTTGCAGGATCTGCCGATCACGGAGTTGGCGAATCATCCTGATACCGGCACGGCCGCTCCGGTGTGGCTGACGCCGGGTCAGGAGTACACACTGTCCGAGGTGGCGACCGGGCATGGGTCGGTCGATGGCTACGCGCCGTCGGCGGTGGCCTGCACGGTCGGAGACCACCACGCGGTGGCGGCGACATTGGTCGACGGTGTGGTCCATCTGACCGTGCCGGAGGGCACTGGCGCCGACGCGGTCGTGGCCTGTGAGCTGACGAACAAGTACACGCAGCCCATGGCGCACGCGGTCCCGCTGACTGTGACGAAGCACGTCGTCGGTGGTTCGACGACGGCGAGCGCCTGGACGGTGACGCTCGACCCGCAAGGTCTCGGACCCGACGGCCAGCCGCGGCACGCCCTGCCGATCGTGGAACTGGCGAACCATCCGGACACTGGCACGGCCGGTCCCGTCTCGGTGACGCCGGGTCAGACGTACACGCTGTCGGAGCTGGCGGCTGACGGCGGGTCGGTGCCGCATTACGCGCTGACCGCCGCGACCTGCACGCTCGGGGCGCACTCGGTCCAGGCGACGATTGCCGACGGGAAGGTGCAGGTGGCCGTGCCAGCCGAGGTGCTGGCGGGCACTCAGCTGACCTGCGAGCTGACGAACACCTACGCAGGCACGGACAAGCAGCCGGTTCAGGTGAATCTGACGAAGCATGTCGTCGGTGGTTCGGCGACGGCGAGCGCCTGGCAGTTGGCGGTGCATCCGCAAGGGGTCGACGCGCACGGTGCGCCGTTGCAGGATCTGCCGATCACGGAGTTGGCGAATCATCCGGATACCGGCAGGGCGGCCTCGGTGTGGTTGGTGCCGGGTCAGGAGTACACGCTGTCCGAGGTGGCGACCGGGCACGGGTCGGTCGACGGTTACGCGCCGTCGGCGATCATGTGCACGGTCGGAGACCACCACGCGGTGGCGGCGACGTTGGTCGACGGTGTCGTCCATCTGACCGTGCCGGAGGGCACGGGTCCAGACGCGGTCGTGACCTGTGACTTGACCAACGCCCACACGATGACGGCTCAACTGACCCTGAACAAGACCGTGGCCAGCGGCCCGCTGACGGCGGCCGACTGGATGCTGACGGCCCAACAGGGCGGTGGTCGCCTGCTCGCGTGGCTGGGCCATCCGCAGGCGACCCATCACCAGGGCGTGGCCCAACAGGTCGAGCCGGGCCTCGTCTACACGCTCAACGAGTTGTCCGTTGCGACCGGCCAGGCCGACTACGTCTCGGAGGGTTGGAGCTGCTCGCGGCTCGACCCGGTGAGTGGCACCTGGATCGCGATGACACCTTCGACCCAGCCGTTGGCCGATCATCCGGCCGGCGCGTCCAACTTCACTACCGACGGTCACGTCCAGGTGGCGGCGGGCGACCAGGTCGCGTGCAGCGTGACCAACACGACGGCCACCGTCGAGCTGACCAAAGTCGTGCAGAACGACGCCGGCGGCACGGCGGACGCCGCGGCTTGGCGCCTGGCTCTGATGCCGACGACGGCGACCGAGGCCGCATGGCACAGTCTCACGCCGGCCACCGGCGCCACGGCGTCGAGCGGCACCTTCACCGTGAGACCCGGCGCGGCCTACACGCTGCGGGAAGACGCTGCGGTCGGGCAGGACGAGGCGACCAGGGGCTATGCCGTGGTCGGGATGTCCTGCACGGCGAGCAACGGCGCGGTGCCGCCAACTGTGACGAAGGCCGATGACTCCGTGGTCGCGCCGCAGGGTGACACAGTGGCGGTCGCGGACGGCGACACGGTGGTGTTCGCGGCCAACGCCAACCCGGACGCGGTCGTCACCTGCACGATCACCAACGGCGACACGGCACCGACGCTGACCCTGCACAAGGCTTGGCCGGGCGCTCCGGACGGGGCGACGGTCGACTTGACCGCCACACCTCAGCCCGACAGTCCGCAGGCTCACGTGGTCACCGGCAACGTCACCATCAAGGCCGGCGAAGGTGTGACGACGCCGCTGGAGCTGGTCGGCGGGGTCGGTTACCACCTGGCCGAACACGTCACATCGGAGACGCCGTACACGGCGGTCGGCTCGTGGAGCTGCACCGTCATCGACAGAGACGGCCACAAGGTGCCGCTGGCCTCGCCCGACGACCAGATCACGCCGTCCGTCGGGCAGCAGATCGACTGCACGCAGACCAACGTGACCGCCAAGGTCCAGTTCGACAAGACTGTCGTCAACGACGACGGTGGCCAGGCCGCACCCGACTCGTGGAGCATCTCGCTGGAGCCGGTCGACACGAAGAATCACCCGATACCGGGCGCCCAGCCGGTCGAGGTCGGTGTGCCGACGCGCAGCGACGCCACGCACGGGACCACTCAACCCGCCTTCGTGCAGGCCGGTCAGCGTTACAAGGTCGTCGAGACCGGGACTCCCGGCTACACCGGCTCGAAGGTCCAGTGCAGCGTGACCGTGGGCGGTGTCACGTTCGACCTGAGGAACCAGACCGACGAGCCGTTGTTCTTCGACGTTCCGGCGCCCGACACCCGGTTGTCGCCGATGTTGTTCGACAACGTCATCAGTTGCGCCATCACCAACGATGATCCGTCCGTGCCGCTGGTCACCCTGGGCAAGAACTGGCCAGGCGGCGACCTCGGTTTGATCCCGACCAACATGTTGACGACGGAGCTGACGGCCACCCCCGTGCCGCCGGCGCTGGTCGATGACGGCTTCACGACGACGCCGTACGAGACCCTTACCCTGGGGGCGGCGGCCGGTCACCGACTGACTCTCGGCCAGACGTACACCCTGACGGAAAAGACGCCAGACGGCGTGCCCTACGCTGCGGACGGCTGGACCTGCGTCGACGCGGAGGGCAATAAGCTGCCGACCCCGGACACACCCGGCATCGGCTCCGGTTCGGTCTACGACCCGGACGCCAACAAGCTGATCATCGGCGTCGGCACGGCTATTAGGTGCACGGCGCTCAACCGGACGGCCGACCTGTCGCTCAAGAAGGTGGTCTCCAGTGGTCCGGGCCAGCCCACCGATTGGACTCTCACGCTGACTCCGTCCGGTCCCCCGCCGCCCGCCGGGTCTGCCGCGGTGTTAACCCAGACGACGGCGCCCGGTGAGGGCGTGGTCCAGTTGGTGCCGGGGGCGACCTACACGGTCTCGGAAACCCTCGTCGGTCAACTGCCGCCGGACTATTCCCCGATAGGGCACTATCCCGTGATGGGCAAGCTGTCGTGCGACGGCGACAGCGTAACTGTGTCCGGCAACACCCTCACGGTGAAAGCCGATGCCAAGGACCCCATCGGCCCCTGCTGGGTGACCAACACCTACGTAATTGACGACGTGCCGGTTGATCTGGACCTGACCAAGGTGGTCGATGGCGGTCCGACGAAAGTGGGCGACTGGGAGATCACGCTGACGCCGGACGACCGCAGTGCGGCCTTGACGGTGAGAGGGACGGGCAAGGTGCCGGTCAAGAACGACGTGACATACACCGTGACGGAGCGGGCGGTGGGGGTGCCGTCGGCGGGCTACGCCGCCATGGGTAAGTTGGCCTGCGACGCGCCGGCGGTGGTGTCGAAGTCGGGCACCGCCACAACCGTGAAAGTGGAGGGCGCCGCAGTGCCGCCCGGGATCAAGCTAACCCTCCCCTGCACGCTGACCAACACGTACACAGAGGCGCAAGTCTCCCTGGCGAAGATGGTGGATGGCGGTCCGACCAAGCCGGGCGATTGGGTGATCACCCTGACGCCGGCCGACGGTAGCGCCGTCAAGACGGTGACCGGGTCGGGCACGGTCACGCTGAAGGCCGACGTCAGCTACACCGTGGCTGAGCGGACGGTGGAGGGCGTGTCGTCGGCGGGCTATCCCGCCATGGGCACGTTGGTCTGCGCGGCGCCAGCCGTGGTGTCGCAGTCGGGCGGGGTCACAACCCTCATGGTGCCTGCCGCTACGAAACCGCCCCAGGATGCCTCGATCGCCTGCTCGCTGACGAACACGTACCCGACGCCGCCAACGACCACGCCCCCGACCACCACGCCCCCGACCACCCCGCCGGTCGAACCCAAGAAGCCGCTCCCCGGTTCCCTCTCCACCACGGGCGCGACGGCCTCGCAGAACCAGGCCGTCGGCGGGACTTGGCTCGTCGCCATGGGCCTGATCGCTATCGGTGTGGGCCTGTTCAGGAGGGATCGCCGCCAGGCTGACTCCTGACGCCCCAGGGCCGCCCGCCGACCGGCGGGCGGCCCAGGCCGACAACCGGTCGATCTTCCGGTCGGGTTCGTCCTCCCGGCGGGGGTCTTCACGCTCCACTCCCGGGTTAGCGACCGTCTTGAGCGGGGACGGGTCCAAGACGGTCGCTAACCCGGGAGTCGAGGGTGATCGGGGGCCGGCGGGAGGTTCGCGCCCCACCCGGTGCCACCGTCGTCCCCGGCGGGGGGCTTTCAGGCTCCACTCCCGAGTTAGTCACCGTCTTGGACCGGACCCCGTTCAAGACGGTCACTAACTCGGGAGTCGACTCCGACCAGGGGGCAAGAGGTCAGCGCCCCACCCCGGCCACCGGCGCGCCTGGCTGCGGCGCCCACGTCTGCCCCAACCGCTACGATCCCGAGTGCCGGCGCTGACCGGCGGCTGTGGGGAAGGACGACACCACGTGATCGGAGACCGCCAGGCCGAGGGTGTTCCTGCCCCCAGGCCGGCTGCCTGGTGGGCGGGGAGGCTGGGGGCGGAGGTGCCCGTGGTTCGGCTGACTGAGGCGGACTGGCAGCATGTCTTGGTTGGTCGTCTCCTGCCCAGCGGGCGGGCGAGAGGTGGCCACCGGGCGGGCGCCCAGCGGCCGTTCAAGACGGAATTCCCACCTGACTGGTCGGATCAGCGAATCCGTGGTGCCATTCAAGCCGTGGTCAGCGAGCCTCAGGGGGCGGTGCTGCGGGGCACAACGGTCCGCCGCTACGGCGTCGTGGACCGGGTGCTCATCGTCGTCGACACTCGCCCGGACGGTGATGGTCAGTACGTTCTGTTGAAGGCTTATCCTCACTCGGGGGACGGCGTCAGGGAGACGAACGCGAGCGGGCGGGCGATCGCTCCCCGGCCTTTGGATCTGGGAGTGTTCCAGTACCATGACGGTCATGATCAGTCTGCCTGAGGCCGAGACGGCGGCCCGACGGATCGTCGGCGCCGTCCTGCCGAGCCTCGATCACCGGGCTGTCTGGGACGTCACGGCCGATCTTGAGTGCGAGAGCGTCTTCGCGGCCGCCGCCCTGGCGCTGGAGGCAGGTTCCATGGTCGGGTTCGACGCCACCCCCGTCCTGGCCGACATGGCGACGGTCGTCGACTTCCTGGGAGACGATCCTGACGCATCAACGATCGCCGAGCATCTGGCCCGGGCGTCCGACAGGACGCTCCTGGCGGCCTGAGCCGCGAGGCCCGCTCAGCCGCGCGCCCCCACGCCCCTCACCCCAGCGGCCCCCCACCGCCGCCGAACAGGCCACCGCCGTCCCAGCCGCACCCCCCACAACCCTCACCCCAGCGGCCCGGGACCACCGCCGCCGAACAGGCCACCACCCCCGGCCGGCTTCGCCCGCGTGATTTCTTTCTCACGTTCCGGCTCGTCTTCCGCGCCCGCCGCGAACTGGGTTTGGTACAGGTCGTAGTAGGCGCCCTTGGCCGCCAGGAGTTCCTTGTGGTTGCCCTGTTCGACGATGTCGCCGTGTTCCATGACCAAGATCAGGTCGGCGTCGCGGATGGTGGACAGGCGGTGGGCGATGACGAAGCTGGTACGGCCTTGGCGCAGCGCCCCCATGGCCTTCTGGACCAAGAGCTCGGTCCGGGTGTCGACCGAGCTGGTGGCCTCGTCCAGGATCAGCAAAGTGGGGTCGGAGAGGAAGGCCCGGGCGATCGTCAGGAGCTGCTTCTCGCCCGAGGAGATGTTCGACGCCTCCTCGTCGATCACCGTCTCGTAGCCGTCCGGCAGCGCGCGCACGAAACGGTCGACGTAGGTCGCCTGGCAGGCCGCCAGGATCTCGTCGTCGCTGGCGTCGGGCTGGCCGTAGGCGATGTTCTCCTTGATCGTGCCGTTGAACAGCCACGTCTCCTGCAAGACCATGCCCAACTGGTCGCGCAGCGCGCCCCGGGGCACGCTCGTGATGTCGACCCCGTCGAGGGTGATGCGCCCGGACTGAATTTCGTAGAAGCGCATCAGCAGGTTGACCAGGGTCGTCTTGCCGGCGCCGGTCGGGCCGACGATGGCGACGGTCTGACCCGGCTCGGCCGTCAGCGACAAGTCCGTGATCAGCGGCTTGTCCGGCGAGTAGGCGAACTGGACGTGCTCGAAAGTCACGCGGCCGCGGACCGGGCGGGGCAGCTCGCCTTGCAGTTCATCGATTTCCTCGGTCGTGTCGAGCACCTCGAACACCCGCTCCGCCGAGGCCACGCCCGACTGCAGCAGGTTGGTCATGCTGGCCAGCTGGTTGATCGGCTGGCTGAATTGCCGGCTGTACTGGATGAACGCCTGGACGTCGCCCAGTTGGAGGCCGCCGGAGGCGATGCGCAGGCAGCCGACGACGGCGATGACGACATACGTCAGGTTGCCGATGAACATCGTGATCGGCATGATCAGCCCGGAGATGAACTGGGCCCGGAAACTGGCCTCGAACATTTCCTGGTTCTTGGCCTGGAAAACCTCGGCGACCTCGTGGCGGCGGGAGAAAAGCGTCACGATGGAATGGCCGGTGTAAGCCTCCTCGATTTGGCCGTTCAACTCGCCGGTCGTTTTCCACATGGCGATGAAGCGTTTCTGTGAGCGTTTCATGATCAGGCCGGCGACCAGGACGGTCAGCGGCACGGACGCCAGGGGGACGAGGGTCAGCAGCGGCGAGATCGTCAGCATCATGGCGAAGACGCCGATAACGCTCAACAGCGCGTTCGTCATCTGCGAGATCGTCTGCTGGAGGGACTGGGAAATGTTGTCGATGTCGTTGGTGACCCGGGACAGCAGTTCGCCGCGGGGCAGGCTGTCGAAGTACTTGAGCGGCAGGCGGTCGAGCTTGCCCGCCACCTGCTCGCGCATCCGGTAGACCGTCCGCTGGATGACGCCGTTGAGGATCCAGCCGCCGGTCCCCAGGGCCAGGGCGCCGATCGCCAGGATGCCGAGGGCCCACCAGGTGAGGTAGGCCAGGTGGCCGAAGTCGATGCCCACGCCCGGCGCCCACATCATCTTCGTCAGCATGTCGGACATGTTGGCGGCGGTGGCCGGCAGGTCCGAGCCGCCGCGCTGTTTCAGCAGCGCCAGCAGTTGGAGGAATTGCTCGCGGGTCATCGTGTCCGGGTTGTAGCCGAGCAGTTGGAGGCTCGCCTTGTTCTGCTGCAGAATCTGACCGACCATCTTGCCCATCACGCCGGAAAAGACCGTGTCGGTGATCTTGCCCAAGATCTTGGGCAGCGCAATATTGACGCCGACCGAGATGATCGTCATCAGGATGGCGACCACGACGCGACCGAGCTCTGGTTTCAGATAACTCATCATCCGGCGCAGCGAGGGGCCGAAATTGAGGGCTTTCTCGACCGGCCGGGCGCCGGGATGGCCCCCGCCGTGGCGGTGGCTAGGGCCGAACTCGGGGCGGGCGTTGGACTTCTTCTCGACTTGGGCGCCCTCGGCCGCGCCGGCGCCGGGCGCGGCGGCGGCGCCGGCCACGCGGGTGTCGGGCTTCTGGCTCATGCCGCCACCTCCTCGACGGACAGCTGCGATTCGACGATCTCCTTGTAGGTCGGACAGGACTCGATCAACTCCTCGTGGCGGCCGCGGCCGACGATGGCGCCGTTGTCGAGGACGAGGATCTGGTCGGCCTGGCGGATGGTCGAGACCCGCTGGGCCACGATCAGGACGGCCGCCCCGCCCGTCTCGTGGCGCAGAGCCTCGCGCAGCCGGGCGTCCGTGGCCAGGTCGAGGGCCGAGAACGAGTCGTCGAAGACGTAGGCCTCGGGTTGTTTCACGAGCGCGCGGGCGATCGCCAGCCGTTGCCGCTGGCCGCCGGAGACATTCGTGCCGCCCTGGGAGATCGGCGCCTCCAACTGGCCTTCCATCTCCTCGACGAAAGCACGCGCCTGGGCGATCTCCAAAGCCCGCCACAGCTCCTCGTCGCTGGCCTCAGGCTTGCCGTAGCGCAGGTTCGAGGCCACCGTGCCGGAGAAGAGGTAGGCCTTCTGCGGGATCAGGGCCAGCCGGCGCCAGACCTCCTCGGGGTCGAGCTGACGGATGTCGACCCCGTGCAGCTCGATGACGCCGTCGGTGACGTCGAAGAGGCGGGGGATCAGGTTGACCAGGGTCGTCTTGCCGGAGCCGGTCGAGCCGATGATGGCCGTCGTCTGGCCCTGGAGCAGGTCGAAGCCGATGTCCTCCAGCAGGCTGGCTTCGGCGCCGGGGTAGCGGAAGGCCACGCCGCGGAAGCGCAGCAGTGGGGCGCCCGAGGCCGGGTCGATGCTCAGCGGCCGCTCGGGGGCCAGGATGGACGGGCTGGTGTCGAGGACTTCCATGAGGCGCTTGGCGCAGACCGCCGCGCGCGGCAACATGACCACCATCATCGTGGCCATCATGACCGAGATGAGAATCTGCATGAGATAGGACATGAAGGCCAACAGGTCGCCGACCTGCATGTTGCCCGCGTCGATCTGATGGCCGCCGAACCAGTAGACGCCGACCATGGACAAGTTGAGCACCATCATGACCAACGGCATCAGCGTCATCATCAGCCGCCCGACCTTGAGGCCGACGTCCATCAGTTCCGCGTTGGCCTGGGCGAAGCGCTGGGCCTCGGTCGGCTCGCGGACGAACGCCCGGACCACGCGGATGCCGCCGATGTGCTCCCGCAGCACGCGGTTGATGGCGTCGAGGCGCGGTTGCATCAGTTTGAACAGCGGCATCATCTTGACCAGCAGGACGGCGGCGATCACGGCCAAGGCGAGGACGGCGGCGGCGATCAGCCACCACATCTTGGCGTTGGTGGTCACCACCATGTAGACGCCGCCGATCATCGTCATGGGGGCGGAAATGATCATGATGAAGGTCATCATGACGACCATCTGGACCTGCGTCACATCGTTGGTGTTGCGCGTGATCATGCTCGGCGCGCCGAAGTGGTTGAGTTCCTGGGAGGAGAAACTGAGGGCGTGGTCGAACACGGCCAGACGGACGTCGCGGCCGAATTTCATGGCCGTCTTGGCCCCGAAGTAGACCGCCACGGCCTGGCAGGCGATCTGGCCCAAGGTCACCGCCAGCATCACGCCGCCGCGTCGCCAGATATAGGGGATGTCGCCGTGCTGGACGCCGTTGTTGATGATCTCGGCGTTCAGGCGGGGCAGATAAAGGCTGGCGATGGTGGCCGCGAATTGGAGGAGGACGATGATCACCACCTGGAGGCGGTAGGGCTTGAGGAACCGGCCGATGATCCGGTTCAGGGGACTTTTCATGCGTGGTCCTACGTTCTCGGTGGTCGGACAGGGGGCCGAGCCGGGAGTCCGAGACGAAACCCGGTTCCGCCCGGGGAGCGCCGGACGAAACAACGGGGTGACCTTGGCTCCGCAGCATCCGCTCCGCCTGGCGATCCTATATCGGTGGCCGAAGCAAGCGTCGGGCCGACCACGGGCGCGGCGGCGGGGGAGTGGCGGGTCGGCTCGGACGGGGTGCGGCGGCGGGGCCAGGCCCGGTGGTCGGCCGGCTCGGGCGCCGGGAGCGGCCCGTCGGCTCGGACGGGGTGCGGCGGCGTCACCTCTATATTCTTGTCGCGTGACTGACCGCCCGGAACCGACCGCCGCCGTGACCGCCCCGCCGCCCGACCCGAGCGCCCCGCCGGACGACAACGAGCAGCGGCGGTTGCGCCAGGCCAAGCGCGCGCGCCTGCTCGACGCCGCCGGCTCGGGCCACGGCGACCCGCCCTACCCCGTGGGGGTGCCCCGGACCCATTCGCTCAGCCAGGTGCGGGCCCAGTGGGGCCACCTTGGCCAGACCCCCGGCGTCGAGACCGACGACGTCGTCTCGGTCTCCGGCCGCGTGATGTTCCTGCGCAACACGGGCAAACTCTGCTTCGCCACGCTCCAGGACGGCTTCACCGCCACATCCAACGGCGAGCGCCTCCAGGTCATGCTGTCGCTGGCCGAACTGGTCGCCGCCGCGCGGTCCGGGGAGGCGGCGCGACCGACCGGCCCCGACCCCGCCGACCCCAGCCCCGCCGACCCCGCCGAGGCCCGGGGCGCCGCCCGGTTCCAGGCCTGGAAGGACGAGGTCGACCTGGGTGACTTCGTCTCCGTCACCGGCCGGGTCATCGCCTCGAAGCGGGGCGAGCTGAGCGTCTTGGCGAGCGCGTGGACGATGGCGTCGAAAGCCCTGCGGCCACTACCGGTCCTACACAAGGAGCTGAGCGAGGAAACCCGGGTGCGCCAGCGCTACGCCGACCTGATCGTCCGGCCCGAGGCGCGGGCGATGGTGCGGCTGCGCTCGGCCGTGACCCGGGCGCTGCGCGACCAGCTCGACGACGAGGGGTTCCTGGAGGTCGAGACCCCGGTCCTCCAACTGGTCCACGGGGGCGCGGCCGCCCGTCCCTTCCGCACCCATCTCAACGCCTTCAGCCTCGACATGACCCTGCGCATCGCGCTCGAGCTCCACCTCAAGCGGGCCATGGTCGGCGGCGCCGACCGGGTCTACGAACTCGGGCGCATCTTCCGCAACGAGGGCATCGACTCGCGCCACTCGGCCGAGTTCTCGATGCTGGAGTTCTACGCCGCCTGGGGCGACAAGGTCTCCGTCGCCGAGACCACGCGGCGGCTGGTCCTGCGCGCCGCCGACGTCGCCGCCGGGGTGCTGGGCCCGCGCCAGGCGGAGGTCGGCGGCCAGACGGTGGCGCTGGGCCCGCGCCAGGTGGTGGCCGACGGGCGGATCGTCGACCTCGACGGCGACTGGCGCTGGGCGTCGTTCTACGACCTGGTGAGCGAGGCGGCCGGCGAGGAGATCACGCCGGCCACCCCGACCGACCGGCTGCTGCGCCTGGCGGCCGATCACGGGGTCGAACCCGACCCGGCGCTGGTGGCCGACGACCCGGCCGCGCCGCGCGTGACCGGCAAGCTGGCGCTGAGGCTGTACGACGAGTTGGTCGAGCCCGGGCTGCTCCAGCCGACCTTCGTCGACCGCTTCCCCGCCGTCGCCCAACCGCTGGCGCAGCCGGACGCCAGCGGGCTGCTGGTCGAGGCCTGGGACCTCATCATCGCCGGCGTCGAGCGTGGCACGGGCTTCTCGGAACTGATCGACCCCGTGGTCCAGCGCCGAGTCCTGGCCGAGCAGTCGCGCCGCGCCGCGCGTGGCGATGTCGAGGCGATGGAGCTGGACGAGGATTTCCTGAAGGCGCTGGAGTACGGCGTCCCGCCGATGGGCGGCGTCGGGCTGGGCCTCGACCGCTTGTTGATGCTCTTGGCCGGCGTCGGCATCCGCGAGACGATCCTTTTCCCCCTGCTCCGGCCCGAGGCTTAATGGGCCTGACAAGGGAAAAGGGGAATTCGGGCGGTCGCCGCTGAGGCCGCTCGCCCAGGGCCCGGGAATCCGGCCCGGACTGCCGGTCGGGCGGTCTCAAGAAGGGGCCGGCGGGCGCGCGAAATAGGGCGGAAAACACGCTGTGACTGGGCATTGTGAGCGTTAAATCAAGGCCCTGTGTCTTTGTCTCGACACGGTCAAGGCCTCCGGCTAGCATGACCGATGAGTGACCGTCAGCCGTCCCCGGAGCTGTACGCGGCTGGCGGTTGGACTCCTCTGGTGGCCCTTTGCCGTTGTTCCGTCGTCGGGCCACATTCCCTGTATGGCCTCGCCAGGCCCGTGCCAGATGGAGCTGCGTCGATGATGACAGTCGCCGACATGATCGGGTGCCGAGCAGTCTCGGCCCCGGCGCGTGCTCGGAGCCTGGCGTCGTGGCCCGCCCCGCCCGAGTCCGGCCGGAGCGGGCGATCCGCCACCACGTGGTGCGCCCGGAGCGCTGTCAGCCCGAGCCTGTGGCCCGTCCCGCCGGGCCGGCTCCGGGGCGGGCGGCAGCCGGCGGACGGGCCGGGCGGCGACGGCCCGTTGGCCTTGGCCGCCTTACATACACTCTGCCCCGGACCGGAGCGAGGGTGCGGACGACGGCGAAACGTGGCGCGCGACCTGCGAGGGCTGGCGGAATCAGGGTGGGTCAGCGGTGTACGCGTGACACCGACCCCACCGACCTTGACCGACCGCGGCAACGCCGCGGTGACGATTGTCGCCGAGTCCAAGGCCGCCGTGGCGGGCAGTCCGTGGCGCAGTTCTCCGCGGTCTCGCGCGGTCGCGTCCGCCGGCGCCGGACCGCTGACACCAGCGACCGGGCGGTCGCCGTCACGGGACGGGTCGTCGGGCGACACATGAAGACAGGAGTGGTGCCATGACCGAACAGGTGGCGAACCTGACAGCCCCCCGAAGCGTCCTCCCGCCGCCACGCGCCCGTTCGGTGGTGCGGGGCGACCCCGCCGCCGAGAACGCCCCGGCGCGAGATTCCCTCTCAGTCGACCCCCTGGCGCTGACCGCGCTGCGGCGAACCCTGCGCGAGCGTGATCTTTTCCTCTCGGCGGTCGAGCCCGAGCCCTCGTACGGGGTCGTGTTCCCCGGCCTGAACAGCCACTACGTCGACATGCTGGCCGGTCTGCGCTGGTCCGACCCCGCCGTCAAGGCGACCTTCGACGAAGCCGACGACCTCTTCGCGGCGCGCCACGGCGTCACGCTGTCCAGCCGCGTCTACGCCAGCCAGGGGGGATCGTCGGCGGCCCTGGCCGAGCCCGCCCCGATGCAGGCCGCGATCTTCACGGCGGCGGTCGCCCAATACCGCCGGCTGTTGGCCATCGCGCCGGCGCCCAAGGTCGTCATCGGGCACAGCATGGGCGAATTCGCCGCCTACGTGGCGGCCGGGCTGATCAGCTTCGCCGACGGTTTCGGCGGCATCCTGGCCCGGGCCGAGGAGGTCACGGCCATCCCGCCGGCCGAGCGCGGCGTCCTGGCGGCCGTCATGACGCCGACCGCCGAACACGCCCGGCTTCTGCGCCGCCTCCTGCTCAAGGCCCGCGCCGAGGGCGTCTACCAGGCCATCGTCAATTCGCCCCTCCAGACCATCGTGGCCGGGAGCCAGGAGGCGATCGCCCGGTTCAGCCAGCAGGCCCGCGAGCGGCGCCTGGCGACCACGCTGCTGCGCGTCTCCCACGGTTTCCACTCGCCCTTGCTGGCGCCGGCCCAGGAGCCGCTCCGGGCCCGCTTCGCCCAGCTTCATTTCCAGGCGCCGACCACGGTGGCGGTGGTGTCGACGATCACGGGCGACCTGATCGGGCCCGACGACGCCGCCGACCTGCCGGACCTGTTGGCCGCCGAGCTGACGACGCCGTTCGACTTCCCGGAGGTGTTGGCCAAGGTGGTCGAGTTGGGCGTGACCAACCTCATCGACGCCGGCCCCAGCGCCATCATGGCCAAGCTCGTCGACCAGTCGGGCCTGCCGCTGATGGCGGTGCCCTTCGACTCCCGGAGCCGCTCGGCGGCGGACAATCTGCGCAGCGTCACCTTGTCTTTGCGCAGCCTCGGCGTCATCGCGCCGCCGCCGGCGCCCGCCACGGCCGGGGCGGTCGGGCCCGCCACGCGCCTGGCGACGGCCGGGGGAACCGCGCCCGCCGCTGCGACCGTGTCCGCGGCCGGGGGAACCGCGCCCGCCGCTGCGACCGTGTCCGCGGCCGGGGGAACCGCGCCCAACGCCGCCGGTCTGGCGGCGACGACGCTGCCCGCCGCCCGGCCCGCCAGCCCGGCCCACCCCGACGAGGCCGACCTGCTCCGCTGCGTCTCCTTGACCACGGGCTTGCCCAGTTTCATGATCGACCCGGCCCAGCCGCTCAGCCGGCTCGGGCTGGCGCCGGCGGTGGTCGAGGCGTTGCGCCAGGCCGTGCGCGACCAATGGGCGATCGAGTTCGGCGACGCCGACCGGTCGATCCGGCAATGGGCCGACGACGTGGCCGCCGGCAGGGTCGCCACGGCCGTGGTCCCGGTGGCCGTGGCCCCGGCGGCGACCGGCCCGTCGACGGCGGTCGAGGTCCGGCCCGGCGTCGGCCTCCCCGAGCCCGTCCAGGTCAGCGCCGCCGAACTGGTCGACCTCCTGACGCAGCGCCTGGCCGAGTCCACGGGCTACCCCCTCGACATCATCGAGCCGGACTTGGATCTGGAAGCCGACTTGGGCATCGACTCGGTCAAGCAGGCCGAGGTCATCGGCAGCATCGTCGCCGAGCTGGGCTGGCCCGACACGCCGCTGGACCTGGCCGGCGCCACCACGATCAGCCTGCTGGCCGAACGGCTGGTGGCCATCTCGTCCGAGCTGGGCGCCGTGCCCGCCGAGCTCGAGCCCGGGTTGCCCGTGATGGCCGAAGCGGAAGGGCTCTTGGTTAAGTCCCGGCCCGCTCTGACGGCGCTTCCCGGGGCGCTGTTGGGGGGTCCCGTGGTGTCGGGCCTGGCGAAGTCACGCCTGGCGGCGGCCCCCCTGGCGTGGGCGGAGCCAGAAGTGCCGGTCGCCCCCGTGGCGGCGTTGCCCCTGTGGGCCACCCCCGTCCCCGTGGCGGCGG
>JGI20166J26741_11702251_pt1 | contig 21915 bp, 14 predicted proteins | sample TergutCu122P5_FD_26741 | JGI IMG/M metagenome (IMG submission 26741)
GTCGAAACATGTAGCCCATATATCTATAGTTGTAGATATACGAATAAACTGTTGTGTTAGACTGTTACACTTAGTCCCTATATTACTTTACTAACACTTCCGGATGGAAAACATAAAATTCAATCATGAATCAGAATTTTTCAGCTGATGGGAGGCGTCTATAGCGTGCAAAAACTGAAAACAAGGGCCACTTATGGCCTGCAGGTGGCCAACCCCTATCATATAGGACCATGAATTAGTGGTATAACTGAGACCACACCTACCATGATTCATCTCATAACTTTTCTGAAGAAAATTTACAATGTTAAAAACATTCACAGCACAGTAAGCATCAAATTTATTTAACAATGATCCAATTAGAATGAAAAAAATATTCATTGTATTGGTGATACACTGAAAAACCATTAATAGACTACATATAATTTTCAGTCTAACACATCCTTTAGTATGTAAATACAATTAAAAGATAATTAAGAAATTATAACAGCAACATGTTTTGGTTTTTATATATAGTCATCTTCAGGTTGTGACCCAAAGGTTTTTTTATACCATTGACAACATTTAAGAAAATACGAGATCTCATTTACATGGTTATTATAATGTATTAGGATGTAAATATAAAATGTGAATTCAATTATCAAATAACATAGGTAATAAGGATAAAAAAGATAATAAGGATAAAAAATAAAAAAGGGAAAAAAAGATATAGGTACAAAAAATATGATATGTAGTAAATATATGTATATCTTGCAGAAAACTGTATGTTGCGATAGTAATGAAGATCTACTTCCTCCTCTTTATGAGAGGCTGTTTTATCATGGGGTTTCTCCTCATTGGTTTATATGGAGTACCTTTGTTGTATTGTGCAGAGATGTAGTAATATTTCTCGTATGGGGTCGCTAGATGAAACTTTGTTGAATCTGCAACTGTATAGAAAAATATATTTATTTTACGGTGGTGTATAGGTTGTTAAGATGTTTGTGTGTAATGTGTGTAGTTGCATTACTTACATTTTGGAGGATACGTGGTGAATGTGTTTTATCTTGTGTCTTGTCTCGTGTATATTTTACATTTTTTATGCAGAATATAGACGATTTTATAGTCCCGTAAAGATGATATGCATGTTTTGTTTTTGCACTAAACACTTCTTAATTGTCAATCACTTTTATTGACCGACCAGTGCACTCAATTGTATAAAACTCAAAGGTTAAAATCTACTTTATATCAATTTTAAAAGACAATTGAAAATCACTCTGACATGTTTCGGATTGCAAACGATCCGAAACATATCGGAGTAATTTTCAATTGTCTTTTAAAATTGATACAATGTAGATTTTAACCTTTGAGTTTTATACAATTGAGTGTACTGGTCGGTCAATAAAAGTGATTGACTTTAAAAATGCACGGTGAAAACCTGAAATTAACACTTCTTAATTGTCTTTTAATTGTATTTACATAATAAAAGTTGTGTCAGACTGTAAAATTATATATAGTCTATTAATTTTACATTCATGTTACCGTGCATCTTAATAGATTTCTTTTTAAATAACCAACCAGACGCACCAGTTATCCAAATTTATTCTGTTATAAAACTCTACATGTTTCGAGTATCTTCTCTGCCCATCATCAGGAGTTTTCCACTGTACATTCGGCACTGGTACGTATCATGCAGGTTTTTGATGACTGCTTCCAGGCAGAGTCAGAATGGCACGGAGTTCCATCCTGACTCTGCTTGGAAAATAGAAGTAGAAAACTCCTGATGAAGGGCAGAGAAGATGCCTGAAACATGTAGAGTTTTATAACAGAATAAATTTGGATAATTGGTGTGTCTGGTTGGTTATTTAAAAAGAAGTCTACTAATTATTGAACACAATGGGGATGCTTCACCTGAAAATCTGAAAAACCATGAATGCCCCACAGCAGTGATGACATTGTGTACACTCTTAGTGTAACTGACAGTAAATTATTACTATCACATTCTGTATGTTAATATTATCTTTACTTCCATCAGTAGTAATAATAAGTTGCAGCAGCGGTATCTTATTCTTTTAAGTAATGCAATATTTCAAGTTATTTGATTTGTCAAAATGTATACAACTTGTATGTTAAAAATTACCTGTATTGTGTAATGCCACCAGTATGTGAATCACATGTGCAAGGGTGGTTACAACACACTCCAAGCAGAATGCTTGTTGAGAGGCTCGTAGCTGCTTAGCTATTTCAAATTTCTCCACTTTTCATGAAACCCAAAGGCCTATTACCATTCACTGAATGATAAACACCAACCAATACACTTTTCTTTTGTAAAGTGTTTGTCCGAAAGACTAATTACTTTGGGTTGAAACTTGGTTGTTTTTTGCATGTTATGTTGTTTGGGATTATTCTTAGTTAGTGTATCTAGTTTTTTGTTATGTTTTTGATATTGATTTTCCATGATTTGTTTTAATTGCCGATCTATCAATGTTTGTATATGTTGCCACATACCGTTGTAATGATGTGCACATTTGAGGTGGGCATGGTACAGTTGTTGGCTGAATTGTTGTTTCCTCTTCTAATGGAACTTGATCTCCTTATTTATATGGAATTTGATGGCAACCAGTGCATTGGTTGGTGTTTATCATTCAGTGAATTGAAAAAATGCATGGTGAAACGTTAAAATTTGCCTATTACCATGTTCACAACAGCCTACCAAAGGTCCACATCATGAACCAGATGTATACAGCACAGAACACTACACAAATCTTCTTCTTTGATACTCATTTTACTATTTACTTTCCATTTGGTCCCAGATCTTCCAAGTGATATTTCTGCTTTGCAGTTTATTTGCTGTCAATATGACTACAAGGTAAACTGTTTCATTTGTGCAGTATGAAAAGATGGCAAGTGACATTTGCATATTATTGTTGAAATAGATAAATAGTGACACACAATTAACCGCACACATATCATGTCTTAATATGTGCTACCATTCAAGTCTCTGTACCCACCTCATGTAGGAATGTCGGTCACCTGTGGAATCCACATCAAGGTGGGATATGTCGGACTGCCCATTAGTGGTCACGGTGCTGATATGTGAACACTGCAGTGCTGATGGAGCTGCAAGTGGGGAGGATGCTGCAAGCTGCTGCCTTGCACCCTGCCCAGCGAGCTCATGGCATTCACATTTACACTCCTCAGGATTCACATAACTATATACAGTCTTTTCTGTTGCAACTGGTTTGGAAGAATCTGATGGCAGATCCAGGGTACCCCGTGAAGGGATGGTTTGGATCCGTTTTGGAGGTTTCCGCTTTTCTGGTATCTCTTCAAAATTTATCCATGATGTGGGCTTTGGAGGTGGTGTGTGGGGTGGTGGTGGTGTTGGTTGGGCACGAGGTGGGAGTGGTGGTGGGGGTGGAGATGGTGATGTCATACTTCTTTCTGAGGATTGTGATAGAGATGGTTTGCGATACTCACGTGGACTCTGCAGACCTGCAGCAAGACAAATATTCCATGCTTTTGGAAACTTAAATCTGGTAATTCCACTTCCACCTTGTTTGATGTTTGGATGGGAAGAATAAGATTTAAATTGTGTGTAAACTCTAAAATGTAGATTAGCTATTAAGAGACTCTGGTTATGCTGACAGAGGTATTTTCATGTTTCTGTTCAGTCTCTCCAGGCATATAATAGGATAGTACAGTAGCACATATCATAACTGCTTCCTTCCATATCCTTACCTATGGTACACTCAACATTATATAATCTATGTAGGTGAGAAGACACTGTTGAAATAAATTAAAGGATATAATTTAAAAACAATGTAGACATTATGATCTCTACTATTACCAGAAACACAACTTCAGTATGAACATCATTATATCAACATCTAGATTTATATTGTAAATTCCAGCTTATCACAGTAGCTCTGATTTCTTACATGCTCAGAGCATACATATTTGTGTACATTTAGCACCATCATCCATCACCATATTCACTGCCAAAGTCCCCATGTTTGGAAATTAGACCATGGGCTTAGACCCCTTTCATGCAAGACAAATATGCATCAAAAGTCCTGAGCAGTAATAGCAGTGACTGGAAAAGCTGAGAACTTTGCAAAATAACTCTCTAAAAACAACTGAATATTGATACACTGATCATTATACTTTACATTTTATTTTTTAGAGCTGCTTTCTCTCAGCTTTTAACTTCTCCACAGAATTTATGTTTACTATGAAGCAGATGTCTGCTAAAGATTGAATCGTAATTCTACAGATATTTAATATAAGAATACCTTGTTCAGCAAACTCAAACCAGGTTTTCGTAACGCGACGTGGACTCTTAGCTCGCCCGCCAATGGAATCCTCACGTGGCAGACAGATCCGCATCTTCTCAACAGCCTGTTCTCGTACATCCTCAGTTTGCATGTAGTCCTCTAACAGGGACGGATTGATGGGTGTGGTGCTTCGTGGGCGCTCAATGGGACACGTCTTCACTTCAGCTATGCGCTGTTTAATGGGAACTATAGGCACAGCCACAGAGCGCTCTTGTGGCAACGTCGTAGGTACATAAGGTAACTCATCTTCAAATGAGTCCTGCTGCACCACCAGACCCTTCCGCTCATGGTCCTCCTCTTCAGGCTCTATTTCTGGTTGCAGCTGTTTTTTCTTCTTCTTGGTGTGTAGGTATTCCATCTCAGAGTCTTTCTCAGACTCAGAGGAGTGGTGGTCTATTATGCTGGAAGATTCTGGTACTTCTGCTAGTGGTGTCACTTTGGAATCATCTTCTGAAGGCATAGATTGGTTTTGTGAGTTGCCTACAGTTAGTGAGCTAGTGCCATCATGGCCCAGCATTGGAAGCATCACCGATTCAGAAGGCAGCAAGCTTTTATTGTGGGAGGGATAATCTTCTTTGGTTAGGCCTTTACTGACATGATCTAATCTATCCATATGATCAATTTCACCAACACGATCTTCTTGACTTGCAAGATCAGCTCTAACCTTGCAGTCATCATGACTGATTACAACTTCTGAAACACGACGATCTTGAGAGACAAGGTCGACTCTAGCCACAGTATCCTCTTGATTGGAAAGATCTTTTGAAGCAACATGAACTCTCTTGGTCGCACGATCTTCGTAAACCACACGATCTTCTTGCGTTGAACTATCATCCCAAACCACATGATCATCTGTAGTAACACGAACAAGATGTTCTTGTGACACATTGGGCTGCTGTCTCTCTCCTGCACGGATCATGCCATAATCTGAGGGTTCGTAGTTGGCATCTGAGTTGAATGTAAACTCAACATTGCCAATTGGTTCTATGACAGATAACTTCTGATCAGGGGAGGTGATTTCCACAGGAGACAACGTATCTCCTTCAGATGTTTTGGTCCACTTCTTGCGGTCACGTTTCTTGAATATGGAAGAGAAGACACTTTTGTTCTTGTTGTCCTTCTTTCCTTTGGTGTCAGGGGGTACTCCTGTCATGCTGGGCGTGACACGCTCACGGCTCTTACTTCGGGATCGGCTCCTCTCTCGCAGACCCTCGCTAGCCTCTTTCAGAATTGTAGACAGGCCACTTGCCTTCCGCTTACTTTGCACCATGGTGGGTGACTCAGGACTCAGAACGCCCGCTTCATTGCGCTTGAACAGGTTCGTAAATGAACTTTTCCGGGATGTGGACGATGGAGAAGGGGTCCGTGATCCACTGTTTTCAGTCTTCTTAAGAGCGACATGGCGTGACAACTTTGGGGATGCAGAGGGAGTCACTTCAGCAGCCTGATGCTGCTGCTGTTGTTGTACTAGCTGCGAGAAAGTGATTGGCTTCTTGCCCTGCTCTGACAGGTTTAAGGTCACTGGCTTTTGTTTTGTGTGAGGGCCCCATTCATCACGATCCCTTAGTTGTCTCTCATTCCTGAATGCTGTGCGAGGTGGCTCCTTTTCCCTCCGGGGTCTGTCTTGGGTTGCTGTCTTCTTCTGGATGTCATCCATGTGTGGCCTTTCTTTGTCTTGTACGAGACTGTCCTCGGGTTCGGATTTGTTCAGTACACACTGCAATCTTAGCTTCTCTTTGACCTCAGTCCCAGTCTTCTTCTGCACACTTTCCTCGACTGTCATGTCCCCAACAATGGCTATGGTGGGGTCCACTTGTCTGGACAGCAGTGTCTTTTCAAGGGACTCTGTCTCATGCTTATTGGGTGGTGAATCTATGTCCATGCTTTGCGTGGGGATGGGCTTAGAGCCACAGAAAGAGGTCTCCAGAAGCATCTTGTGGGGCGAAGGGGAACGGCCACTGGAAGCGACAGAGTGACCGGACATCACGGAGAGGTGTGACATTCCAGAGATGTGGGAAGCACCTGAACCACCTGAGCCAATGGAGGACAGGCGACTGGTACGACCACTGATGGAGAGTAGCGCTACATCACTGCATGCTGAATCTTTGCGCTCCTTCTCACTCTGCGCCTCCAATTCATATTTGAAAACTGATACCTGCTGCTGCTGCTGCTGCTGCTGTTGTTGCTGTCTTATAAGACGACGCTCCCGTCGTTGACGTGCCTCACGTTCTGTCACAGTGCCTGGTTCCTCATGGAAGTCCAGCTCCTCAGTGCTCGAACGTAGGTCCGCTGCGCCCTCCTCTTTGAAACCCAATCCAAGCTTGGCACCTGATCCGTCACCAGCACCTGCAGGAAGCAAAGATACATTTCCCTTAGAAGTTCTGCATCTGACAGCAATTAATCAAATATGATAAAGATCTAATTTTGTTCATTTACAAGGTTGCACAAAGGTGTATTCTTGTAAAAAAACATCATCCTGACGATGGTCGGATTACTGGTCGAAACATGTTGGTGAAGATATTATAAATAAAAACACATCTTAAAATTAAAGTGCATTTTTCAGTCGTTGGTATATTTTCTGTATCTAATTAATGCATGGAATTTGGAACATATTAAAGTATATGGGTGAATGCAGGCTTCCGCCGCGAAGTAGATGAGAACTGCGCTCTTCTAAAATGTACATTTTCATTTTATGCGGCCTTATCCTCTCAATTCACATGCACTGTAATTAGATTCTCGAAAGATTTTACGGCCGCTTCTACAGCCGTTGCTCCCACGTGGAAAAAGCTGTCTGCACTACATGTTAAGAACTAAACCACAAATGACTCCGTTCACGGAACGTCTCCGAAGTTTCCTTCAAAACAAGTATTGCATGTACTAGACACAGAAAGTCATGCGAGCTTTCTTTCTTCTTTATTCTACATGGAACTATTTCAAAATTAAGACACTTAAAAACACGTAAGTGTTCTAAGTGTTTTAAATTTTAACCATTTGACTACATATTTTTAAGACTGAGAAACTTCAAAATTATTTAAAAATTGTGCACTAGTGGTTTTAACTTTTAACTGTTTCAATAGACATACACATTACTGAAGGAATTTTAATGATATCCAAAGCAGTTCATCTCTGTTTTAAAGACTACGATCTTTTAATGAACGATCAACCAGTGATTTGTTGCGAAGAAATTACAGTTAAACGGGACTCGGTGAAGATGGTGCCCGCAGCCACCGAAACATGTTGCAGCAGTAACTGATATGTGATGTAATATACACAGTGTGGTGCATAAGTGCTAATTAATAAATGGTGATGTGAACATGGTGCACGGTAAGTAGGACATTAAGACTAAAAACTTGGTGTTAATAAAACGTGGAGATTCACTTGCACAGACAAAAGTTAAGTAGGCCCAACCGGATTAGGCAACTAATAGGCCTACTTTAAGATTCATCTCCGAGAGAGTATTATGCAGTAGACATACGATAGCTCGTTTTCTAGGACCGTATTCTGCTGCTGTTACTTTCCGCTAAGTTCCCTCTCAAGCACACACATCGTCGATACAAGCTATCTTTTACGTTTGTCTCTTCACTTTACCCCTTAAAGGGCCACATGTCACTCAGCCTAGTTCGCTGATACATCTCGTCGAAGATGTTCCTTATTTTCTTACATTTCAAGCAAAGTTCTGCTTTTTTGGGGCTGCCAGTTACATCTGCACGATACCTGCGAAGAGCTCCCTCTCCGGTGAGCTGTCCCTGCTGTTGTTGCTGTCGTGGTGCGACGAACTACTCGCCCGAGAGATGTCTATCCGGGGCGTGGATGGGGTCTGCAAACCACCCCCTGCAGAACCCGGTGACATGAGTGTCACGTCTTCTCTAATACCTGGCAGGGGCCGTGCCAGAGATTGCTTCTCTTCGGGGCTGTCCAGGTCGTCGCTCAGGTCCTCGAATGAGGCAAAGGGTGCTGGTCCCATACGCCGCTGTTTGTAACCGGTCCGTTTCGACTTGGGAGCCGATGAGGCCATAGCGTGAATTCAGCGCTCCATATCAGGTCAACTGCGGCATGCTTCTGCGGTCCTGAAACCAGTGCAACACTCATCCAAGTGCAGTGTCCGGAACAACATGTCTCAAACAAACTGAATGTCTCTCCAGAAACACGAGCGCTAGGCCTAAATGGAGCAAGCCTCTCGGATAGGTAGTAGGATAAAATTCTATCCTCCACACCTGGAGTCACATTGTACGAGGTTCTCACGGAGGTATCAATATTACGGTTTTCTGAGAGGCGTATCTGTCTACACCACTATGTGGCGCCACATCCAAAAGGCTGCAATTTCAGTATCTACAAACATATGAAGCATTCATGCACCAGCACATCACAATTTGTCTGACGCTCTTCTCGGAAAAGAACGAGATGAACAAATCAAGCATAGCGTAACCACGGCTGCCGAGAGTGGGTTCGGGCCCAGGTTAAAAAAAAACCCCCCCCCCCCCCCAAGCAAGAATGGACCTAATAAAGATCTTTTCACTAAATCGGAACGACTGGTTCTCAGTTGCAGCGTAAACTGGGCTTGGTCTGAATGGGTTAATTTGTACAGTCGACAAACAATGATATTATCGGGAAGGACAAAAATACACGCAACATAGCCCCATTCCGAACGGCCAGGTCCCGGAAATTTTTACGGCTCCCCCCCCACCCCACCCCACCCCTCGATTCGTCGGCACTGAGCGTGACAACTCTGGCCCTTTCGCTCTGATATTGTCTAGACAGATTTTAAAATCGTTCCTCTTAAACAGTACAAAACTGATGATTATAAGCAAAGAACTTAAATTAGAATATTGCGAACGTGTCTTTTCACTCATTACAGGGGTGCTGATAAGTCCTTAGCCCGATGAGGAAGGAAACAAGTTATAGCGACAGAATATTTTGAGTTTCATATATAATATTTATAATCATAATTGGAGGAACATTAGTACTATTTATATATATAAGAAGGCTAGCATCAAACGAAATATTCTCACCATCAAACAAAGTACATCGGGAAGTAGGTCGGACTAAGGACTTATCAGCACCCCTGTACACTAGCAACAGGTTCACAAATGACTATGTGCTGTTACAGCAGGGCTGTCATTACTAGAATATGGATAAAACCGATACCACGTGTAATGACAGTGAAGAACGACACTTCGAATTCGCACCTCCACAAAGCACTGTATCAGAAAAGAATATAACACGCTTCTTTTCAGTGCCGTCTAAACGCAATAAAGATTTTTCATTTTTCGCGAGGAACGTTGGGTGTCTGCTGCGTTTATACGATTTAACCAATAACTCAACTATTTCTCGTAAAATTCTCCACTCTAATTTTAAGACGATCTGCTCGATGAATGTTCAGTTGTAATATGCGTGTAAAACTGCATTCTCTGCGACAATAAACACACCCGTTCAGCGTACTGTAACCGTAGATTCTGAATTCGAAGCAAGACAAGGACAGTTAAAGCCAGATAGGTTTATTCTTGTCTTATATTAAAGTGGGATTTTTTTTATTGCCGCAAATTGATACAGATGTAGAACATGCAAGATAAGGCTTTCACATAACAAGTTACGTACAATTGGGCTTACATCCTTATGGCAGAGTTGTCGGCTGCACCCACCGGCCGCAATTTACACCTAAAGAATTTCCTTGGTACTCATTTCTGTTACAGGATGAGTGCAGTCCAGGCCTAATGAATGCGGAAAGAAAGAATAGGCCACGTGAACACTTCCAAGGACCGTACCGGGAATCGAGCCCGGAACCTCAACCTCAACAAACTGCACCACCGCGGCTAACTAGGGGAAGCCAGTATCAATCTGGCAGCTTACTCAAAATGGTGCCCAGCTGCGAGTTGGGGAACCGGGGTTACATTCCAGACAGGGCCAGAAACTGTTTTCTTTTACATATCACTAAACCTAGCCGCCTAAGCAATGGTACCTGTGACCCCTTACCCGTAGTTAAGCGTCCGGGCTATTGTAAAGATTAGAAATCCGTGGAACTACACTCCACCGTCCCCCAGAATATTCATGGCGTGTTTTTTAATCAAGCCCAGAAGAGCTATTTTCATTTTACGATACGAACTACCGAAGGCACCGAACCCTTATTTTACGTCCTACTTGTGTTTGTGAGAAGGTGGGCGTAGATTAAAAAGGCGTGAATAAAAAAACGATATTCCTATCAGAAAGAAAGGGTTAGCGTAACTCAATGCAGCCACCCAAAAGCCATTAAACCGAAAATAAGAAAGCACAAATTCAGAAGTGGTGTAAATTGGCAAGCGGCTGTAAAACAAAGAGGCGTAAAACAAGGGCTGGGGAAACAATTTATATAGCTAGCTCATAAATGACTTCGCACCTTGTGTTCTCACATCAAGATATTGTCACACGCTGCAACAGGAGGCAGAGACATTAAGTAATCGATTGGGTGGAATAATAGTAGGCTATAGTGGTAAATCAGCTTCAACAGCCAGGTTAGGCCGGCCATGCCCCGGCAAATAACACTGCCGTACGTCGGGAACCGTCGTGTGTCCGAGCTCTAGGCAGAAATGTTCAATCTCGTTTCACATAAAAAAAACCGACCAATCCACACATTAATTATTAACACCACTTTATTAATACTGTGTCACTCCAACATGTTTCAGCCCTCAAAGGGCCATCTTCAGGGAGTGCGACAGATATAAATCAAGAGCAGGGCCAGCAAAATGAGTCAACAGGTGTAAAATACAACTTAGTGAGCAGCGTGTAGTGTGTTACGCGGCAGCCTAAGCTGAATTTTATGTACATCTGGTGACTCATTTTGTTGATACTGCTGTTGAAATGTATCTGTTATACTCCCTGAGACCTCTACCTGTCAACACACAACACTCAAAAGAGACAGACGTCCACGACGCCGGCGGGATTCGAACCCACAATCCCAACAAGCGAGCGGCAGCAGACCCACGTCTTAAGACCACGCGGCCACTGGGATCATCTCTGTGTACTGGCATACAACAGAGAAATTTTGTCTTACGTCTGAAAACGACTTTTTTGTGTTCATTATAATCTTGGTTTTGGGGGCCATTTATGGAATTTTTGATAGGCATATATATGTACATACAACAGCCACTTTTGTGGGAAAGGGTTGCAGTAAACGACGTGCCTTGCACTAACTGTATGCACGTGACTCATCTTGATCCTGTGAATAATGAATGACGTATAGCTAAAGTTACTCCCGACCTTCCCGAAAGAGAGGTCAATCCGATCCAACCCACATTTGACCTTAGAACTATTAAATAAATCACTTCTCTCTCTTTCCTTCGTGACCTGTATAGGTTCTTCAGCTCATGTGTACATAATTCGTAATTCTAGGTTGATGCACGATAGTCGGTGAATTAAAAAAGAAATATAACAATTTAGGACACGCATGCATAGTGTAGCAATTCTGGCGCAATCGCTCGCCTTTGTTCAGTTACCTCGGAAACAGCAAGAATGCAAATGGGGTCCTCCGTGACAGAGCACACAGGCTTTACCAAGGCGATCTCTAATTTCAACATGTCATACGCTTTCACGGCAAACGCCTAAATGCTTAAGTTCATTTAAACCTACAATTTCCCACGCCGATCTTCACGAAAGTCACAAATACTTAACATTAATATTAATATCTGACACGGAATCTCAACACAACTGGGACAAAAAAATTTGAAAAGCAGGTGAATAAAAATTTACACTCGGGAGATTCTCATAAAATTCGCACTTACTAAATTATTTTTTGTGGACATTTCCGACAGCGAATTTTACGGAAATCGGACGAAAAATGTAGAGAATACGGGAAAAAATTTATTTACAATCTTAATTACGGCCTCTAACCTCACACATTTTCACGAAACTCGCATATCTTCAATGGCATATCGTGCAGATCACTTTTTACCGAATTCACCTCATACATATACACATGGAAAGTACGAGTAGAAGGTAAAGGTAATGCAATCCCCGTACGGGCCTTGACAGGCCCTGAGCGTTCCAGAAGCTTGAGGCTCCAAGATTTCAAGACAATCGGCACATGATGGTGGTAAGGTCGTTAGCCCTACGCAAGGGTCGCCTTTACCCCCCAGGAAATATACCTAGTACTCATTTCTGTTACAGGCTCAGTCGACCCCAGGACCACAGTGCGGCCGAAATACGGAGTACTGACAGAAATTCGTTTACCTATAGTTTACATAGTAACAGGTTTTGTAAGCCACTAATATTTCCAATGCGATGTTTTACTATACCTCTAACTTGCAACGGGAAGATAAAAATAAATCAGAGCACGTCATCACCATGCCCTAACGGGCCGGCGGAAAACATTCGTCCAGAGGTCCTCGATTTCTCACATGCGTATGACGACAACGCACGGCAAATTAAAAGGCGAATGTTTGCAATTTTGATTTACAGAGAGAGAGAGAGACACACACACACACGCACGCACGCACGCGCGTGCGCGCACGCACGCACACACACACACACACACACGAAGAACAGGCCGTCAATTTTGCACACACAGGCCCAAATATTCACATTATTTTAGCACAGGAATTGTCAGCTAGAGGGCCTGCCGCTGAGATTTGTGTGGCCTGCTTAGACTTTGTAATATAATACATTCATCTAGGATTGACGAAAAATAATCTAAACGAAATGCACGGAGCAATATATATATATACATACATATATATATATATATACACACACACACACACACACACACACATGTGTGTGTGTGTGTGTGTGTGTGTGTGTGTGTGAGTGTGTGTATTCGTTACAAGCAAGTAGTAGCTCAAGTTGTCAAGCTCGCTGGCTTTCGCAGAACACTAAGGTTCAGTACCATGTTCACAGGGCTGTACTAATCTCAGTCCTCTGTAATAAGAATGTAAAATAAAAGGCATTGTTTAAGAAAATCATTAAGTAATATGCAGTATTTTTTTTAAATATGCGTATTATTAGAGCTATGCCTGTAGAATTTTGTATAAACTGCTATGAAATTTCAACATACCGGGGTGCTGATAAGTCCTTAGCCCGACCTACTTCCCGATGTATTTTGTTTAATGGTGAGAATATTTCGTTTGATGCTAGTCTTGTTTTATAAACATAAATAGTACTAATATTCCTCCAATTACGACAATAAATAAGATATATGAACATCAAAATCTTCTGTCGCAGTAGCTTGTTTCCTTCCTGATCGGGCTAAGGACTTATCAGCACCCGTGTATTTTCGTGATTTTTAACCCGGCGGTCCGTGAGTCGATAAGAAGAGTGACTATGGTCCCAGTCTTAACAGAGCGCTGACCTCTGTTTTCGCACTTCAGCGACCAGCTGCCACAGGAAAATTTGTCTCCCTCCCGAAGAATGAGGATCGCTTAAGCTGCAGTAATTGCTACAGCATGCACAGGTCTGGTCTGCTTATCAAACGCAACAAGGATAGGACAGCTCAGTTTGTGTAGAAACTAGACCATGGGATAAACGGCAAAGCAATCGGCTTTCGGTTCCCGCCAGAAGGACATCTTTTATTATTCATCCAATCTAGTGTCACAGTGTGGGCCGGCATAGCGACTCGCTACGGGCTTGACGGTCCGGGGATCAAATACCGTTGGGGGCGAGATATTCCGCACCCGTCCAGACCGGTCCTGGGGACTAACCCATCACCTATACAATGGGTACCAAGTCTTTCCCTGTGGTAAAGCGGCCGGGGTGTGGCGTTGAACACCCACACTCATATAGCGGCGACGTTAAAGAACGAGTATAGCTACACATCTACTCTCCCTATGGTCTTTGGTGGCCCGTCCTAGGGTGAACGTTACCTAATGCTACAGTTAACAAGGTGTGGGGCTGTAAGTACAGAGATAACTTCACCTCTTATCTTTATACAAGTGCACACGTGTTTCCTGGGGAACGACCACCCATGCGTTTTCTGATGGTCGTTGTATTGCCAACATATGCCTACAGTTTACTGTCATTATTGTAATTATTAATATTTTCATATCCTTCATCATCCTGCTACTACTACTACTACTACTACTACTACTACTACTGCACTACTTATGTTTATTCTTATCGTAAGAGCCCCTGGCCTATCACACCAATTTCACCTTCTCATCAGAACGTTAAAGCACCCGAACTTAAGATCCCAACGTCTCCCTGACCCGCGGTTACGAACTAACGCTCTCGCTATCCGGTGCTCCCGATCCGCCTTCGCGATCCAGTTTCTCGGAGCCATTACACTCAACCAGCTGTCTCCCACATTCGGCAGACCTAGCAGACGTCACTGTGTTGACACCAGAGAACTATATTTAGTCCGATCAGGATGTTGTTACAATGGCTTACACAAAAACATGAAGCACAACAATAATATCGATTCTTGTGACGACACAGCGCAGCGTTGTCATATCAACGCCGGACGTCGTTGCTATACGACGGGCGTCTCTGTAGAACCTCGCGTTGAGATAGGTCAGTGCTACGTCCCACGGCTCCCTGAGCCCGCAGTCATGGTGAACCACGAGACATCGTTCCGTCTTATGCCAAACAGGTTAGTTCAACGGTAAAGTGATGCGAATGGCGGACGAACAGTTTCGAATACGGACAGGAGTACCAGTGAACTGTTGGCGGAATGCAGCACTCGTCGCAGGTGAATGGAATGCCCTACAGAGGAGACGAAAGATTCTTGAAGGTTTTTAAAAACCCTTACCGAATTCTTATCATTCATTGTGTGTCTGACGTTCAGAAACTGATAGACCTGTATTGTTAACAGCCTATAAAAAGTCAAAGAATATTGCATTATATATGACTGCAGGCCGGTCCTATTGTCGGCGAGGTTTAAGGCGTAGGTCTACGGCCGCTCGCCTGCTGTGGGTGTGGGTTCGAATCCCACCGGAGGCATGGATATCTGTTGTGAGTCTTGTGTGTTGTCAGGTAGAGGTCTCTGCGTCGGGCTAATCACTCGTCCAGAGGAGTCCTACCGACTGTGGTGCATCGTTGTGTGTGATCTAGAAACCTCGTGAATGAGGAGGCCCTGGCCCACTGGGGGCTGTTGCGCCCCCCCCCAAAAAAAAACAGACCTGCACGGTTAATCGAACTACCGTCCGACCAAAAGATCAATTCTTTAATCACCTGTAGTAATGTAAGTCTTGCCAACAAACTAAATACAAAACCATGAGCTCAGACAGTATAATAGGACTGGCTACAAGCTGAATGACTGTTGTTCGAGTCCTACTAGAGGGGGAAAAAAAATGTTCTCATTGCCACCACGTCCACACTGCCTTTGACGTCCACCGACCCGCCTGACCACAGACGGGTAATGGAGCTGTATATTGCAGCTAAAAACCCACCTGCATCAACCGTCCATACGTCTACATGGAGTGGTGCTTAATTCAGTAAACTGGCAGCTTTTTAGTTGCGTTCGCACAGTCTGTAGAAAGAGCTATTATCTTCAAGTCCGTCCGTCTGTCTATGTGCGCCCGCCCTCATGCTTCAGAGCGGCTCCCACTGGAAGGATTTCTGTGAAATTTGATATTGAGTGCTTCTATGAAAATTTGTCTAGAAAATCCAATTTCGGTTAAAATCAGGTAAAAATACAGGGCACTGTACATGAAGTCCTAAGTACATTTTGTTATTGCCGGCGAAATTAAATCGTCATACAGGCGCTCTCTTCGAGTGAAATGGTATAAGGCTGTTAGGACAGCTCAGAAGGTATAAACATTACTCAAAAGCACCACCACGTTACGTTATACGTGCACTGGCTATCTTGTTTATTAGTAGATATGGCTGGATGAAAGCTTCATGCCTTACATCATTTTTCCTTTCTTGTATCAGAACTCAGAACTGCCTTCGGAATTAGAGACTTGCAATACACTCGCTATATTTACAGCACGCCTATTAATTTTCATCACTGTCACGTACTACAACTGATAACTTCAAAACATCTTAGTTTTATAAAGTCCGCTGATTCAAATATATGTTGTTTTACTGGAAAACGTCCTCTGCAATTGTATGTACCTTTAGATTTCAAGTAATAAATTCGTTACCCCCTTATTATTATTATTGGCTACTATCATTAGCTACTGACTCATAAACCGTGATCTACCGTAATTATGGAAACCGATGTGTTAATTACTCAGAAAGCAAGGGCATTACTCTAGATTGGCACAAACACATAATTCAAAACGGAGAATTTATACTATCATGATATCCTTAATTCATTTTGCTTCATCAATAGTACGTAGAGGATCGCCTCCTATTCCTCTGTTACAGGGGGCTCTTCGTCGAACGCAAAGCGGCCAAAGAGTAACGCCAACCGGTCGCTTATATACAGTACCGAAGGTTGAGAAAGCGTGGCGCAATGCGGAGCCCAAACTCACGGTGGGCTACACAGTCGGTCCTTTGCTTTTTGTTAGGTGATTTCAGTTGAAGCTTGTAAGAAAGTTCTTAATTTAGATAGAACGTCTTGGTCTCCACCTCGAACATGGATGGCGTAGCCGATGCTGCATTACAGACGGACATGCCCAATGTTATGCGTAGAGAAAGCTTAAATACCTACATAAATGTGAATTAAATTACCATCACAGGACAAGACATATGTCAACCCTGAAATTTTGTATCCTACGAGTATATCAGGCCATGACCTTTCTATCGAAACACATCAACGCCCCCATAAACAACGTAGCAGTGAGGGACGAAAATGTACGCACGCAACCAACCAAAGCAGACGTACTGTATTTGTTAGCAGTCCACTGAAACTGACATGACACCGAATAAACTCCGTCATATAGTTTGGTTCTTTTACAGGTGTCATTCCTTTTGTAAAAAAAAAAAATCATCTTTTAAGGAAAACCACAGTGTTCATGATCACTTTTAAAAATACCTCGTCATTCTACCTCATTGGAGCAACTGTTATCTAATTAGCATCTTCATGGACCATTTTTGCAATATGTACTTCGAAATTATCCTTGCTTCTATGTTTCAGGTATAGCGCATGGCCATTTAAATTGAGATTTCCCTTAAAAAAAACATTGTACACATTTCCTGTATCATCAACGTGTACTATATGTGGGTCTACCCTATGTCTCTTGAAAAGCGGCCATTTGGGAGACCGAGAAAGTGAGAGGAAATTAGACAAGAGGAAATTGTAAGCAGAGTGTAGCAGTTCTACTGTGCTCGATCTCTTTTGCTTGTCTCCAGAGAGACAACGTTTAACTTTAAAAATTAAAGGTTGTAGGAGCAGGTTCACTTACATTCTAGTGCAATACAGAGTGTTTCATAGGCTCCTACCATGCAGTAAACCTCTCTGGACCTGAAGTGGGTGTGACGGATGAACAAAGCACATTTCGTAACCAGAGTTGTAACTGGTGCTAACAAGATAACAGTAACTACACACGACAATGGACAATTTTCCGCCTGAACATGTCATCTCAGAATTATTGTTTACAATCAGATATAACTAGCAGCCACGTTGGAACGCTCGCAGATTTCTCCAGCAAACACTAGCAAGAAGCAAGAGATAAGAGTCGGCAAGTAAACCACGAATTGTGCGTGAGTTTTGCGACACTGTCTGAACGCCTATAGACTACGGGCTGGAATAGTGGGAAACCGAGCTTCGAGTTCTGTAAGTGCCAGATATTTTTCTTTTCTCCACAGATGCACACCGGCTGTGGGGGGTGCCCAACCAGTCTTCTATGCGATAGGTAACAGCAGGACCATCTTTAAGGTGGGACAAGTAGGGGGCCACTGCGAGTCCCGCTCATCTTCGCCATCATGAACGATATATTTTATGCATATCATCCATCATATTACGCTTAAGAAGTAAAAACGTTAAATGTAAAAGAAATAGGAAAAGTAACATAAATAAAACAAGAATGGAAATGTATGGGTGGCATTTACTGTTTTTTAAAGTACTTAACTTCATTATTATATAGGAAAAGAAATAAGAATAGAGAATGTAATAAATATGCAGCTTGGAACCATTAATATCTCTTAAACTGCGAGATAATAAATGTTGATTCTGTTTTCACTTGCATAGGATCATTATTTCTTCTGACACATACTCTGTCACTTCCCGCCGTTAATTGGCCACGCGTATTGGAGGTAGATTGAGAGGGCTACGTTAATAAGATAAATGAGCAAACAGAAAGTGGTAACTGACAGCTTTAAATACAATAATGGCCCTACATAAATTCAAAGGTGGAATCCGAAAGCGTCAGGGTAGCCTGCTACTTCCACCCAAACGTCTGAAAAAGGGGGCAACAGGTTCCTCTGAAATGATGGTACCCACCTACCAGATTACATAGGCCCATTATTTTACCTGACAAATTCGTGTCAGTTTCTGTCAGGTCGCTGACCGTATTAAGGTAGTCCACCCAGACGACCGTCCACATGGCGCGGTGAAATAGCAGCGGAAAATAACACACGATGTCTTTCAGACAAAACAAGGACCCCCATACTCATTTTATAACGCTACTTAAGCACTAAAGTAGTCTAGGACACACTGTTTTCACAAGAATTTTGGCAGCGTCATAATTCGAAAATTAAAAATTCGGTCCATAAAAACATATTTACAAACTTGACGCGAACAAAACTACTTGCATACGAAGACTACTTTCTTTTGGGATTCGATGTCGTGTAGTTGGATAGGGCGGTAATTATGTTTCGGAAGAAAAACTGCTGCCTCCATCTTCAAAGAACAGAAGTGAAAAATCTCAGTAGACGGTACTTTAAGCCTAATAGTCAAGGCTGGGATTCAAATTTCACTGTTTATGTGGTATGTAAGTGTACGTGCGTGGATTATCGTAATGGAGATGCGCATCGTTCTTGCAATCAAGCAGCATGAATAAAAAACCAAGAAGATGGTTGTTATATCAGGTCCCGCCGCTTGAGCCACCTGTCGAAGGTACGACACAAGATGACGCTCCACACTTCGCACATGGACTTTACACAGCAATTATAACATGAACATATCTGAAGCGACAAAGCATAACATTGCGGTCAAGCGGGTAGCATCCTTACTTTATATGTGGGTTGTCTCTGGTTCAATCTCGGTCCGGCAACCGACTATCCTGAGTGAAGTTTTTCGTAGTTTACCTCTGACCTTCCAAGCAAATCATTCGACGCCAATCTGAGACACCGACGTCATTGCGTAAATTAAATGGAGTTTTAGCCAGAACTCAAACCGTGCTATCCAAATGCATATATTTCTAGTTATACATATCACTATTAATGGCATTTACTTTTGGGGAATAACTTATAAATTATGTAGAGATTCTGTACATGCCAAATTTGTTGGATAAAGATCTAGCCTCAAATTTTCGCACTGTCGTCACGCTGCTGCTGACACGCAAAAGGTATCATATGTAGTGTAAAAGTATGTTCACGATCTACGTACCACGCCTCGTAAAAATTCGCCAGAAACATAATAAATAAATGTGTTGGCTACGAAAGGTAACGTGTCAAATAGCTGTACCATTTCTAATAACTGCCCGATTAATCTTACACACGTATGTACCAGGCGAATTGCCGACGAGCGTAATGCGTTTACGCATTAGTATTAGGAAGCAACAATACAGGATCCTTTAGATTCTTATCTAATGACACAAACTTTCAACTTCCTGCTGCACAAAAATAGCACTCCAAAGTTACGACCTAATTAAATTCCTTCTCCTCCAACACGCCTCTTTAAAGTACTCGTTATTATTTATATGAAAATTGTAATTACATTTCGCAACTACATAATAGTTCTACTCGCTCCACTGTGGATTAAACTTTTCACACGGCTACATACTGACTTAAATATATCGCAGGCACATAACGCAACAACGTTAAACAAAATCCTTTCTTTGGAAAGCCAGAACTTACGAACTTCACTACCACGTCTAACTTCTAAAGGAAGTTACCAGCATAACGAAAAAAATTACTTAATATTAAAAAAGAATTGTGTGAAAAAAATGCAACAAGGTTTGAAATCAGTTGGATCCAACAATCGAATACAAGTTCTCTGCTGAAACACAGATGCTAACACAAGGTTCGTAGCGAGCGAGATATATTAATATCTAGCATTAGGTTTACGTAGACGCTGTAGGCCTACAGCCTGAGCTACTGACAGCGCCGTCAAATAAACTACACACAAATACAACACAGATTTACACGTCTGCGGAAAGCTGACCCGAATTCGTATTTTATAAAGCAACACAATTATGCGTGTATACATTATTCGAACCCGGCTGTCGGGCAGTCAACTTTTGCAGTACTGAAAAATTCCACGCAATGTAACTGATATTATGTACGAAGACTGACAACACAACAGTCATCATTTACATGTCTGATGCATTACATTCACTAATAACTGTCACCATTCTAGCTATCCACGAGGAAACTTCTCGCTCCAATTAAAATAAATGACGAACCCGCAAAACATTTCGGTACAAGCACGTTCGGTGCAGTACCTGGATATCAATTACAGGTGAAGATTTCGCAGGAGCAGTCGAGCAATGTCAGCAATGTATCTGCTTTGTGAACGCGAAGACAGGTACAAACCAGTATTAGGAATTACTTAAAAATATTACAACACAGAACTTGTAAACCGGGGTGTATGTAAAAGAGGTGACAACACATGCTGCCGAAACTTCTTTTATGTAATGAACAGGTGACGGGCATATAAAATTTGTACTTTCAAAATGCATGACAAAGAATTCACTACACTCAAATAAATCTTTACACAGTCATTACATTAAACAACACATTTCAGAAGTCATTACACATCGTTACACGTCTATTCGATTAGGCCTACACGACGGTCAGTTCTACATCTTTCACAGTTCCACTTGCAAGTCAGTAACCCAAATAGCAATTATAAATGTCCGTCACATAAAACGCAGTTACCTAGTTATCACCATAACTAACGGCATGTTCAATCCATCAAATCCGACATGGAAATCAATTTGTCGGCAGTCATTATTGTCATTTCTGGGCAGAGAAACCGAACATTGGCCTATAGGCTGAAGTACTCAGTGCATTCTTACCCTATCTTATCCTGGGCACATATTAATTAAATAATTATGAAAATCATAACATCGAGCCTACCTTAAACACTGTAAATCCCATTTCATTAAAATAAGCGGTAGAACATGGACACTTTCATGCACACTCCCAAGTCTTCGAATCGTTCCAGTTTCAGCTGTAGTGCAAGATACTACCGATAGAGGGTATATCGGAGTGACAATTGCCGATCAATGGGCGGGCGTGACATGGAGACAGAAAGAATGGAGAGGAAATATGTTTCAGGATTAAAAGGTTCAAGCGCTTCAGACTATGTATCCTGGGCATTCCAAAAGTCATATATATTTTAATTTGGCATAAATTGGCTGCTCTTGTACCCAGTATTTAGAGGTGGGACTTGTGTCATAATTTTTTTTTTTTTTTAAATTTCAGTTAATCCTGAATTATTGCCCATGGCTTATACATTCTGCAAGTACAGCTTACCTGATTCCATTTACAGGTTAATACAACCTCTACAACTACTGTTAATGCCATTTGTGCCCATGCAAGATACTGTTAGGGCTAAACATAATCAGCCACTTCAAAATACACGTTT
>JGI20166J26741_11703362_pt1 | contig 21901 bp, 20 predicted proteins | sample TergutCu122P5_FD_26741 | JGI IMG/M metagenome (IMG submission 26741)
TCTTCGCGGGCCTCCTCCGCCATGCGCTTGTACATCTCCGTCCACTCGTAGTGCTCTCCGGCGGCCGCATCCCTGAGGTTGTCCGTCGTGCCGGGGAAATCCCCGCCGTGCAGCAGCTTGAACCAGATCTTGGCGTGCTCCTGCTCATTGCCGGCAGTCTCCGCAAAGAAGGCGGAGATCTGCTCATAGCCCTCTTTCTTTGCCTTGGCCGCGTAGTAGGTGTACTTATTCCGCGCCTGGCTCTCGCCGGCAAAGGCGTCCATCAAATTTTTTTCGGTCTTTGAGCCCTTCAGTTCCATGCGATCATCTCCTAAAAATATTTTACCCGACGACGGAGTGATACAGCCGGTATCCGCCGCTGAGGTTGTAGACGTCAAAGCCGCGCTGGGAGAGAATTCTGGCGGCGATATAGCCGCGCAGCCCCACCTGGCAGGTCACGCAGACCTTCTTGCTCTTGTCCAATCCGTCCAGATGACCCCGCAACTCATCCAGCGGAAGATTCTCGAAGCCATCGATGTGTCCCATGGCGTACTCCCGGGGCAGGCGCACATCCAGCAGCGTGACGCTGCCGTCCCGGGGCAGACTGTCCACATCGTGCCAGTGGATATTTTTGACCTTCCCGGTCAATTGGTTCTCGATGGTGAACCCCGCCATGTTGACCGGATCTTTGGCGGAGGAGTAGGGCGGCGCATAGCAGAGCTCCAACTGGGCCAGATCAGAGGCAGTCATCCCCGCTCGGATCGCCGTGGCGAACACATCGCAGCGCTTGTCCGCGCCCTCGAAGCCCACGATCTGAGCCCCCAGAATTTTGCCGCCGCTCTTTTCGAATAGCACCTTAATGGACATATTCACCGCACCGGGGTAGTAACCGGCGTGGCTGCCCGAATAGAGGAAGACTTTGTCATAGTCGAGGCCGAGTTTTTGGGCGGTCTTCTCGTTGATCCCCGTGGTGGCGACTGTCATGTCAAAGACCTTAAGGATGGCGGAGCCTTGGGCGCCGCGGAATTTAGAATGGACGCCGCAAATGTTGTCCGCCGCGATGCGCCCCTGTTTGTTGGCCGGCCCGGCCAGGGGAATCATCCCGGGTTGCCCGGTTACAAAGTCTGTGATCTCCACCGCATCACCGACGGCATAAATGTCCGGATCCGAAGTCCGCATGGCCGTGTCCACCACGATACCGCCCCGCGCGCCGAGCGCAAGGCCCGCGTCCCGCGCCAGTCCGCTCTCCGGCCGGACGCCCACAGCCATGATCAGCATGTCCGCATACAGCTCCCCGCCGCCGAGGATGACGCACAGACCGCTCTCATCCTCCGTGACCTGCTTCACGGCCTCCGAGAGCAACAGCTTTACGCCCTTTTGCCGGAGATGCCGATGTACGTCGCAGGCCATGTCGTAGTCCAGCGGCGCGATCACCTGATCCAGCATCTCCACGACCGTGACATCAAGGCCCGCGTTTTTGAGGTTCTCCGCCATTTCAATGCCGATGTATCCGCCGCCGACCACGACGGCGCTTTTTGGCTGTTCTGTCTCCATGAAATCCTTAATTTTATAGGTGTCCGGAATGTTGCGCAGGGTAAAGACCCGGCCGGACTTTTTCGCGATGGGCGGCATGACCGGCTCCGCGCCCGGGGATAAGATCAGCTTGTCGTAGGACTCCGCGTAATCCTCCCCCGTCCGCAGGTCGCGCACCATGACGGTCTTCGCGGTTCGGTCGATGGCGACGACCTCCTGGTTGACCCGGACGTCCGTGTTAAAGCGGGCATGAAAGCTCGCCGGGGTCTGCAGGGTCAGCTTGGCCCTGTCCGTGATCTCTCCGCCCAAGTAGTAGGGCAGCGCGCAGTTGGCGAAGGAGATGTGCGGTCCCCGCTCAAAGAGGATGATCTCCGCATCCTCGTCGAGCCGGCGCAGGCGCGCCGCCGCGGAGGCCCCGCCCGCCACGCCGCCGACAATGAGAACTTTCATTTGGATGTCTCCCCTTTGCAACTAAAACCTCTCCCCGAAATACCCCACCCCGATCGTCTCCGGCCCGCAATTGGTGACGACCGTCACGCCGATACTGTGGCGCAGGATATTCCGCGGCCTGAGTTCCTCATATAACATATGCTCCAAGCGCTCAATCTCCCTTACCGGCACACTGCCGTGAACCAATAGCAGCTCTTGTTTCTCCGGGGCGACGATCCGGGCCTTGACCTGCGCCGCGATGGCCGGAACGAGGCTTTTGTCTCCCCGCACCTTTTCCACGGGCACGATGACGCCGTCACGCGCCAGCAGGACGGGGCGGATGCCCAGCGCGCTGCCCATAAACGCCGCCATACCACTGATCCGCCCGCTTTTTTGCATACAGCGCAGAGAGTACGCGCCCAGCACCGCCTGATTGCGGCCCGTCCGTTCGCGCAGATCCGCGACGATTCTTTGGAAATCCCAGCCCTCTTTATTCTGTTCAATGGACTCCAGCAGCAGGCGCCCGTATACCATGGAATACTGCCGGGAGTCAATTAGTTCCACGGTCAGCGCGCCCGGGTGCTCCGCTTCCAGCATATCGCTCGCGAGATTGATGGACTGATAGACGGAACTGGCCGTCCCGCTGATCGTATAAATGAGCGCGTGCGTATAACCCTCTGCGACAGCCGCCCTGAAAGCCTCCAGCCACTGTTCCGGCGTCCCCATCGCATGGTTGGGGATGTTTTTACAGGTTTTCAGGTATTCATAAAACGCCTGGCGGTCAATCTCCGTCTCTCGGACAATGCGCCCGTCGTCGTAGATGACGCTGGACGGCACCATTTGATACGGCGCCCCCACAACGTCTTCGGGCAGCAGATCAGCCGGGGAATCGCTGAAAAATATAATTTTTTCCATGAGATAGTCTCCCTGTTTGTCTTGTAAGACATTGTCTTTTGTTCCGGCAGCGATTTTGAGAAAAACCGCCCTTTTCGGGCGGTTTTCATCGCGTTAGGTGCGTCCTTTTCTCGTGGAGCGGGCAAAGGGAATCGAACCCTCCTCTAAAGCTTGGGAAGCTTTCATTCTACCAATGAACTATGCCCGCGTGTCCGGGCATTTTCACGTACCCGGCGCATAAAATTATAACATCATGCCCCGCGATTTGCAAGCCCCAATTCTCGGCCTGTGTCCCCAATTCTCGGATTCGCCATGTCATTCTCGGATTCGCCGTGTCATTCTCGGATTTATCGTGTCATTCTGAGCGCAGCGAAGAATCTTAGAGCCCTGCACTTCATTCAAGGTGACAGGGAAACTGTTACCCCTCTTTCTCGCCCTCGCCGAGCAGCGCGACAATCCGCCCGTAGACCCCCTCCGGGTCGCGGCGGAAGTTCTGCTCCATGCGCCGGGTCATGTCCTCGCTGGAGACCAGGAGCCTGAGGTATAGCATCTCGCCCAGGCCGTCCTCCAAGCCCAACTCCGCTGTCCAACCGCCTTGAACCTTCCGGTGGCCCGCCTTGATCATGGCGCTGCGGCGCATGGACGCAGCCACGGGCGCTGCGGCGGCCTCCGCCTTGGAGCGGATGGTATAGGGCAGGCTGTTTTCGATGATTGCTCCGCCCTTCACGCCCTTTTCCGTAATACGGCAGCCCGCCTCCTGACGCTGTACGTGGCCGGTGGCCTCCAGTTCCGTCAGACACTCGACGTAGTCAAAGTAGCCGACCGTACCGCTGCGCGTGATGAGCTCATAGAGTTTTTCCGGCTCTATCACGTCAGGCAGCCGCCGCAGCAGAAACAGGATCAGAATTTTGATATCCAGCTTGTCCTGGAGATAGCCAAAGTTCTCCATTGCCGTCCCCTCCAAACGGGTATTTCGCGTTGGGTGCGCTGTAGGGGCGGGCTTTCATGCCCGCTGCCGTGACCCGGGTATCGCAGTCGGGCATGGAAGCCCGCCCTTACAGGGCTTAAATCATATTTATTATACAACATAATTCCCCAATTGGAAATACAAAAATGCGATTTCTTCACACAATGCCGCAGGCCGCATAGACTGTACTGAACCTGAATCCCATTTTAAGCTAGGAGGTACAACAATGGCAGACAGGGTTTTGCCCGGCCCCCTGGAGGCTTCGGCCCACTTCAAAGAGGCCGTTTGTGTAAACGTCAGAAAAATTTATGACAGCTGTAAAGATAAAGACTGCGTCGAGGATCTGCACTTCTACCCCACCCAGGCTTCACAGGCCTACATAGATTCCGCCTGCAGCGTCCGACCCCGCTCGGCTGAGCTGCTGGGCGTCGATATCGACGTGGAGGAGGTCGGCTTCAACCGCGGCTACTACACGGTGGACTGCAAGTATTTTTACAAGATAAAAGGTGTCACCTTCCCCGGCGGACACGAGATCACCGGCATGTGCCTGTTCGACAAACGGGTCATGCTCTTCGGCAGCGACGCCAACGCCAAGGTCTTCTGGTCGGACGGCTGCACCTGCCCCATGGGCGCGGCCAGCGCGCTGCCCACCGCCGTCTGCGAGGCTGTGGATCCCATCATTCTCAGCATGAAACTCTGCGATACGGCCTGCAAAGACCGGGGCTGCAACTGCAACGGCGACCCCAAAGAGGTGCAGACCTGCGTGGACACCTTTGTCCCCTCCTGCATCCGGGACGCCTTTGAAGATGACATCTACCTCGACGCGGCCCAGCATCAGGTGTATGTCACCCTGGGGCAGTTCTCCATCATCCGCCTGGAGCGGGAAACCCAGCTCGTGATGCCGGTATACGACTACTGCATGCCCGAGAAGGAGTGCGCCGGCGGGGCCGAAAATGACCCCTGCGCCCTCTTCTCCAACATTCCCTTCCCGGTGGATGAGTTCTTCCCCCCGGATCAGGTGAGCCTGCCGGGGGACTACCGCTCGGCCCTGGGCAGTATTGGGTAAAGGGAACCGTGAAGCACAAGAAAGGGGCTGTTTTGTAACAGCCCCTTTTAGCCTGTCAATAAACCCAAGAATGCGGGCCGCCGAGGGCGGCGGCCCCTACAAGGGGATGGCCAATATCAAGGGTTGTAGGGGACGCCCCCTTGGGCGTCCCGCCAGGAGAACCCCTTTTTTGACGGTCTGAGGGGCTGTTTTGTAACAGCCCCTTTGTTTGTTGTCCAGCAATAACTTGTTAAGCTTGATTGTCATACCACGCTTTGATTAAGACAGCGCTGAGATCCACTTCCGCCCGGTGATACTTTAATAATGGCGCTTGATCCGGGAGACCGCCCCGTTTTTGCGCCTTGCTACAGCCTTCCGGTGTCTATTATGGCCTGCTATTTACGATTGCCGGACTTATCAAAATTTGCCCTCAGCGCTTTTTCTGTGAAAGGGATAACGGCAATCATAAATAAAAGTTGCACCCCAATGAGAATCCGGCCAAATGTTCCGACCTTGCCCGCTTCATGATCGTTGCGCAGTAGAAAAATACACACGATTGCAGACACAATAAGCGCAATCACTCCGAAAATAATAAGTAATCTCCCACTGTACTGATTGGCAAATATCCATGTGTCTTTGTTTTTCCTTGACATGGTTGTCCTATAACCGTATACAAAATTGGGCTTTTTAGGCGGTGCTATAAAAAGCCAAGTTCCAGAAAATATCATCAAAATCGGTATAATCCCATAAATCCCAACAAACCAAGTTCCCATTACCTCTTACCTCCAACTAAATTAGATTTTTTAGGAACAGATTACCCTATGCCCATTATACACGCTTTTTTGTCGGCTGTGTGCATTTCTGCGCGAAAGTTCGATTTCTGCGCGAAAGTACGGTTAAATCTGAAAGTACGGTTAAATTTGTATCCGCTTTTATTCGCCCCACCAACTTTTCGCTTTCTTTTCCGTCTCCTTTTCCTCTCCCTCCGTCCCCTTCTCCTCTCCCTCTGTCTCCGCCGTCTCCCCCTTGCTCTTCCGGCTCTGGATCAGCGTCAGCGCGATCACCGCCGCCACGGCGGCCAGAATCACGCTCCCGCCGATGAGGACGTACAGCTTCAGATTGCTCTTGGCCGGGGTATCGAATTTCACGCTGTCCGCTATCGCCTTGAGCGTATCCTCCATCACCTGCGTCACCGGGCCGCCGTTGCTTTTCAGCACAATGCCGACCGTTTTGCCCTGCGCTACGGCGGAATACTGCACGGTGGCAATCCCGTTCGTCTCGCCGCGCTGCACGGTAAACACCGGTTCGGACTGCGAACCGGTGTTGCCGGCCCCCGGCTGCATCACGACCTGGATCCCGTAGGTGTTGCCCTCCGGAAAGGCGTAGAGATACGCGCCGGAGGCGATAAGCGTCTGCATCACCGTGACGCGGGTGCCGCCCAGCAGCCCAAAAGCGGGATCGTCCGCCGGCGTGTCCCGGGTAACGACACTGAAGCCGTCCGGGATGGTCACCGTAATACCCGCCTCCTGCAAATGATAGACGCCCGCACCCTCCGCAAGAACGGAACTGCCGATGCCGAAAAATAACGCGGCGGCAAGCACTACGACATATAATTTTTTCATGGGGAATTCCTCCGACCTGCGTATACTACAGGGCGCGTCGCGCCCTACATTTTCCTAAAAGAAACTCATTTGGCTCGTCTCAGGCAAATCTCCCAGCGCGCCGAGGGCCTTGAGCTGTTCCGCGTTGGCCTGATTTAATTTCGGACAGGCCAGCAGCAACTCCTCCAAGGAGATAAACTGCCTGCCCCCCTCTCGGACGCGGATCAGATCTTGGGCGGCGGCCTCTCCGAGGCCGGAGACCGTCAGAAAGGGCGGGCGCAGGCCTTTTTCGGTCGGGAGAAAACGGCTGGCGTCGGACTTATACAAGTCCAGATTTTCAAAGACAAACCCCCGGCTGTAAAACTCATAGACCGCCTCCAGGGTCGTCTGCAGATCCTCCTCTTTCGCCGTCGGATTTTGCAGCCGGGCGATCTCCGCCAGCTTTTTCCGCACGGGCTCGATGCCCCGGATCATGACAGAGGCGTCGAAGCTGTCCTTCTGGCTGCGGCGGTAGAAATACGCGGCGTAGAACGCCAGTGGCTCGTGCACTTTGTACCATGCGATGCGGAAGGCCATCATCACATAGGCCACCGCGTGGGCCTTCGGGAACAGATACTGAATCTTCTGGCAGGAGTCGATATACCAGCCCGGCACGCCCAAGTCCCGCATAGATTCGACCTGTTCGTCGCTCAGAGGCTTGCCTTTTTTCCGCACGGTCTCCATGATCTGAAAGGCCGCTTTCGCCTCCATACCCTTGGAGATCAGATAGAGCATCAGGTCTTCCCGGCAGCTGATCGTATCCTTGACACTGACTTTTCCGCCCAGGATCAGCTCCTTGGCGTTGCCCGCCCAGACCGCCTCGCCGTGGGAGAAGCCGGAGAGCCGCACCAGCGTGGCAAACTCCGTGGGCTGTGTGTCCACCAGCATTCCCCGGGTAAAGGGTGTGCCGAACTCAGGCACGCCGATGGTGCCCGTCCTGCCGATGACGGGATCGTCCTCGGGCAGGCCCAGAGGCGCGGGGCTTTTGAAGATGCGCATGGTCTCGGGGTCGTCCAGGCGGATATCTCTCGCCTCGACTCCGGTCAAATCCTCCAGCATCCGGATCATGGTGGGGTCGTCGTGGCCCAGCTCATCGAGCTTCAGAAGGTTGGACTCCATGCAGTGATACTCAAAGTGGGTGGTGACGATGTCGCTGTCCTTGTCGTCCGCCGGGTGCTGGACGGGACAGAAATCCGTGACCTCCATCTCCCGGGGGATGATGACCAGGCCGCCCGGATGCTGGCCCGTGGTGCGTTTGATGCCCACGAGCCCTTGGCTGAGGCGGGTTTCCTCCGCCTTGGTGACGACCAGGCCGCGCTCCTCCAGGTATTTTTTCACATAGCCGTAGGCCGTCTTCTCCGCCAGTGTGCCGATGGTTCCGGCCCGGAATACGTGATCCGCGCCGAAGAGCTCCTCCGTATACTTGTGCGCCCTGGCCTGGTATTCGCCGGAGAAGTTTAGATCAATGTCCGGCACCTTGTCTCCACCGACGCCCATAAAAATCTCAAATGGGATGTCAAAGCCGTCTTTTTTAAGTTCCGCGCCGCAGACGGGGCAGAGCTTGTCCGGCATATCCGCGCCGCAGCCGTAGTCCCTGCCGGCGCCGAAATCCGTATGGTGACAGTGCGCACAGCGGTAGTGGGGCGGCAGGGCGTTGACCTCCGTGATCCCGGCCAGGTAGGCCGCGAAGGACGAGCCTACGCTCCCCCGGGAGCCCACCAGGTAGCCCGCCTCCAGGGAATTCGCCACCAGCTTTTGCGCGGCCATGTAGACCACGTCGTAGTGGCCGCCGATGATATCCCGCAGTTCCGTCTCCACGCGCTCCTGTACGCGTTCCGGCGGATGCGCGCCGTAAAGCTCCCGCAGGCGGTTCCGCACCAGGAATTCGAGATCCTCGGCGGAGTGCTCAATCGTGGGGGGGAAGAGTTTTTTCGGTAAAAGCTCGATCTCCTCGCAGCGGGCCGCGATGGCGTTGGGGGTCTCGATGACCACCTCTCTGGCCGCATCGTCGCCCAAGTAGGCAAACTCGTCCAGCATCTCGCCGGTGGTTTTGAAATAGATGGGCAGGTCTTTATCCGCATCTGAGAATTTTTTGGAGGCCAGCAGAATCTTGCGGTAGATCTCATGTTCCGGGTTCAGGAAGTGCGCGTCCCCCGTGGCGGCGCAGGGCTTGCCCAACTTCTTCGCCAGGGCAAAGACCCTCCTGTTAAACTCCCGGAGCTGCTCCTCGTCCTTCGCCGTCCCGTTGTTCAGCAAAAAGGCGTTGTTGCAGACGGGCATGATCTCCAAAAAGTCGTAGAAGGAGGCGATGCGCCGCAGTTCGCTTTGGCTCCTGCCATGGGTCAGGGCGTCAAAAAGCTCCCCCGCCGCGCAGGCGGAACCGACGAGCAGTCCCTCCCGATGCGCCGTGAGAAGGCTCTTGGGGATGACGGGGTTCTTGTGAAAGTGCTCCAGGTGGGCCTTGGAGATGAGCGTGTAGAGGTTTTTGAGCCCGGTTTTGTTTTGGACGAGCAGATTGATATGATAGGTGTGGCGGGGGGCGCTGTCCTCTCCCCAGGCCCGGAGGCAGACGGCGTTTAAGTCATCCAGCGTCTCCGCGCCCAGGCTTTTCAGCGTGGGGAGGAATTTTTCCAGAATGCGCGCTACCACGGCCGCGTCGTCCACCGCCCGGTGGTGGCGGAATTCCGGCAGGCCCAGGCGGGAGGCCACCCTGTCCAGCCTGTGCCGGGGCAGCTCCGGCAGCAGGAACTGGGCCAGTACCAGCGTGTCCAGGTAAGACGGGTCGAAGAGAATGTTTTGCCGCGCGCAGGCGGCTTCCACAAAACTCACATCAAAACCGGCGTTATGAGCGGCCAGAGGCCGATCTTTGGCGAAGGCCAGAAATTGCGCCACAGCTTCCGCTTCCCCCGGCGCATCGTAGACGTCCCGGTCGCGGATGCCGGTGAGCTCCGTGATCTCGGCCGGGATGGGCCTGCCGGGGTTCACGAAGGTCTGAAAACGGTTCAGAATTCTGCCGTTTTTGAGGATGACCGCGCCGATCTCGGTGATGCGCTCATTTTGGGCGTCGAGCCCCGTAGTCTCCAGATCGAAGGCGCAGATCTCGGTGTTCAGGGGCAAGCCGCGTCCGCCCCGGAAGGCCGCGCGCTCGTCGACATCGTTGGCGAAGTAGCCCTCCAGGCCGAAGATCACCTTGACGCCGTATTTTTTCCCGGCTTTCCAGGCCTCGGGATAGGCCTGGGCCACGCCGTGATCCGTGATGGCAACGGCGGGATGCCCCCAGCGGGCGGCCTGGGCGACGGCCTCCTCCGGGTCGGTGAGCGCGTCCAGGGCGCTGTAGCGGGTGTGCAGATGCAGTTCCACACGCTTGCCGGCTTCACTCGTATCCTCCCGCAGCGCTTTCTCCGCCAGGCAGATGGCCGAGGGGGTAAGCCGGATATCCCCCTCATAGCGGTCAAATTCCATGTGCCCGCGAACGGCCACGGTCATGCCCTTTTTGATCTTGTCGATCACCGCCCGCTCGTTCGCGCCGTGTATGTACTTGGAGACCCGGACGGTGCCGGTATAGTCGGTGAGATCAAAGCTGAGCACTGCGCCGCTCCCCTTTTGGAGCAGTTTGCTTGTCACGTCCAACACGTCGCCCTCCACGACGACCTCGCCGCTGTCCTGGCGCAGATCGGAGACGGGCGCCGGCGCGGCTTTGAAGGCCTTGCCGTAGAGCGCCGCCCCCTTTGCCGCGGATGCCCTCTTTTTGGGCTGCGCCGCGCTTTTTTTCACCGGAGCCCAGAGCCGCAGGCTGACGCGCAGCAGGCCGAACTCCGCCGCGATGCAGTCCTCCAGGAGCGCGTGTTCGTCCGGAGAGGGCGGGCAGACAAAATTCGCCTCCAGCTCCATGTGGAGCTGTTCCCGGCTGAGCTTGACAGAAAAAATAGAGGCGGAAGAAAGTCCCCCGCAGAGCTCGGCGAAAGGCTCACAGCAGGGGAACATCGCAAGAAACGGGGTTTTGCTGCTCATAGTGTTGATTCCTCATCATTTGTAATCACATCCAGCAGCGCGTCGCAGAGCCGCTCCTGCGGAAATTTTCCCACAACATCGCCGCGCCGGAACACGACGCCCTCTCCCGCGCCGCCGGAGACGCCGTAGTCGGCGAATTTCGCCTCGCCGGGGCCGTTGACGACACAGCCCATGACGGCCACCGTGATGTCTCGGTTCATGACAGCCAGGCGCGCCCGCACCTCATCTACCAGAGGCAAGAGGTCAATTTTTGTGCGCCCGCAGGTGGGGCAGGAGACGATATCGACTCCCCCGCGCAACTTCAGCGCCCTTAATATCGCGATTCCCGCCCGCACCTCTTCGATGGGGTCGGCGGTCAGGGAGACCCGGAGCGTGTCGCCGAGGCCGTCCAGCAGCAGCGCGCCGATGCCGATTGATGACTTGATGACCCCCATCTCCGGCGTTCCGGTCTCGGTGACGCCGATGTGCAGGGGGTAGTCGCAGCGCGCGGCCAGGAGGCGATAGGCCTGTACCGTCGCGCGCACGTCGGAGGATTTTACCGCGACGCAGATGTCATAAAACCCGGCGTCTTCCAGAAGGCGCGCCTGGCCCAGCGCGCTCTCACAGAGGGCCTCTGGCGTGTTACCCAGCTTGCCCAAGAGGTCTTTCTCGAGACTTCCGGCGTTGACGCCCACCCGGATGGGGACGCCCCGCTCCGCGCAGGCCGCCGCCACCGCGCGCACCCGCTCTTTTCCCCCGATGTTGCCGGGGTTCAGCCGAATCTTGTCCGCCCCGTTCTCCACGGCCAAGAGCGCCAGTTTGTAGTCAAAGTGGATGTCCGCCACCAGCGGTAGGGGGGATTCGGCTTTTATCTCGCGAACCGCCCGTGCGGCCTTCAAATCCGGCACCGCCACCCGGACGATGTCGCAGCCCGCCTCCGCCAATGCGCGGATCTGCGCCAGCGTGGCTTCCACGTCGTCGGTGCGGGTGTTCGTCATGGACTGCACGGTCACGGGCGCGCCCCCGCCGACGGGGACGCCGCCGATGTTGATTTGTCTCGATTTGCGCATAACTTTTACCCCCAGATCAAACGCCAGACATCATGGAGCGTCACGTAGGCGATGAGCCCCAGTAAGAGCACAAACACCGCGCCATGAATATAGCCCTCATATTTGGGGTCTAATTTGCGTTTTGTGATCTTCTCGATCACCCAGGTGATCCAGAGAAAGACAATCCGTCCGCCATCAAGAGCGGGGATGGGCAGCATGTTCATCACCGCCAGATTGATGGCGATAAACGCGCCAAAATAAAATACCGCCTGCAGCCCGGCGCCCGCGCTGTGATTTGGGTCTTGCTGCTGCGCCTGATTCCCCGTATCGTTAAAGAGGTTAAGGATTCCCGGAAGTCCTGCCATATCGTTGAGGCCGGCCCGGCCGGTGAGCAAATCCGAAAGCCCCAGCCGCACCATGCGGACAAAACTGAGGGCCTGATACCAGGAAAATTTCAGCGTAGCGCCAAAGCCGTGCTCGCGGGCCTCGAAAGTAAAACCGTACAGCATTACGGGTTTCCCGTCTGTGTCCGTTCCCGGAATGGTTTTCTGCATGGTGAAATCAGCGAGCGTCACCCTCTGCCCGTCTCTCAGCAGAACAATCGTGTGGCTGTCCCCGCCACGGCTCAGGAAGAGTGACACATCGTTGTAAGTGTAAATGCGCTCCCCGTCAATTTTATAAAAAATGTCCCCCACCTGCAGGCCGTGTTCCCCCTCATAGGGGAAGCCGTCCGCAAGGCCGGTGATCTTGGGCACAGGAAAGCCGTTTTGCTGCGCTTGGGGCAGAGAAAACAGAAATAAAATAATCAATAGCCCCAATAAAAAGTTCATAATGGAACCCGCCGCCAGAATAATCGTGCGTTTCCAGGCCCGCTGATTCACAAAGGCGCGGGGATCCTCGGACGCGGCGTCCTCCCCCATGTTGCAGAAACCGCCGATGGGCAGAAGCCGCCAGGTATAGAGGGTCTCCTTCCCCTGCTTTTTCAGGAGTTTCGGCCCCATGCCGATGGCGAACTCAAAAACCCGCACGCCGCCCAGCTTGGCCGCCGTGAAGTGGCCCAGCTCGTGAATGGTGATGAGGATGCCGAAAAAAAGAATTCCGATGACAATATACATGCGTTACCTCAATTGTAGGGGCGGCGTCGGGCCGCCCATTGTAGAGCGCGATGCCCACATCGCGCCGCCGCACAGGCAGCGGGCCGATGTGGGCATCGGCCCCTACATGGCGTACACCAATTCCCGCGCCCGTTCGTCCGTGTCCAGAATATTTTCCAGTGTCGGCGTTTCCGTAAACTCTATGCGCTGACAGGCCGCCGCAACACGGTCATAGATGGCGTTATACCCGATTTTTCCCGCGAGAAACAGGGCCACCGCCGCCTCATTGGCGGCGCTCATGGCGCAGGGGAGGTTCCCGCCGCGTCTGGCCAGTTCCATCGCGAGGGCCAGACAGGGCATGGCGGCCAGATCAGGCGCGGAGAAGTGCAGCGCGGCAAACGCGTTAAAGTCCAGCCGCGCCGTCTGGGAACTGAGCCGCGCGGGATAGGTCAGGGCGTACTGGATCGGCAGGGCCATGTCCGGTACGGCGCACTGCGCGAGGACGGAGCCGTCAACAAACTCCACCATGGAGTGAACCACGCTCTCCGGGTGGATGAGCACCTCGATTTGCTCCGGTGCAACGCCGAAGAGGTGCATAGCCTCGATGAATTCGAGACCCTTGTTCATCATGGTCGCGGAGTCCACGCTGATCTTCGCCCCCATGCTCCAGTTGGGGTGCCTGACCGCCATTTCCGGCGTGACGGCGGCGCACTGTTCCCGGCTCCGGCCCAGAAAAGGCCCGCCGGAGGCCGTGAGCAAAATGCGCCTGAGCTCGTCCCGGCTTTTCCCCTGGAGGCACTGAAAAATGGCGCTGTGTTCGCTGTCCACGGGCAAGATTTCCGCGCCGTGTTCCCGCGCCGCCGCCGTGACGAGCGCCCCGGCGCAGACCAGAGTCTCCTTGTTGGCGAGGCAGATACGCCGGCCGAGGGTGATGGCCGCCAGCGTGGGCAGAAGGCCCACCGCTCCGGACACCGCCGCGCAGACGGCGTCCGCGCCGGCGATACAGGCCGCCTCCAGCAGGCCGCCCTCCCCCGAGACGACGCGGGTATCCGTATCCCCCAGAGCGATCCGCAGCGTTTTTGCGGCTGTCTCGTCATATACGGCCGCAAGATGCGGATGAAAGCGCCGGGCCTGTTCCTCCAACAGGGAAATATTGGAGCGCGCAGCCAGGGCGAGAATTTTGACGCGGAGCCGCGCCGCGGCCTCCAGTGTCTGCCGCCCGACGGAGCCGGTAGAGCCGAGGACGGAAATTGAATTTACCATCAGCGCGCGACCAGGAGGGCGGGCGCCAGCAGGAGCAGAAACTCCACCGCCGGGGCCGCGAAGGACATGCCGTCCAGCCGATCCAAAACGCCGCCGTGTCCGGGCAGGATGCGGCCATAATCTTTGACGCCGAACTGCCGCTTCACGGCGCTGTAAAACAGGTCGCCCAGTTCACACAGCGCACAGCCGACGAAGCCATAGAGCAACAGCAGCGGATAGTTGACCGAAAATCCGCCGATGAGCTGGAGAATGAGCCCGTAGAGCGGGAGAAAGCCCATGCCGCAGACGAAGCCGCCGACACTCCCTTCGACCGTTTTGTGGGGGGAGAGCAGCGGGCTCAGCTTATGTTTTCCCAAAAACGTGCCAATAAAATAGGCCCCGGTGTCGCAGGCAAAGGTGATGACGAAGGGGATCAAAATATACGCGGCCCCGCTCTGCCCGGCGCCCGCGCCGACGCCGAGCTGTCCGATCCGCACGAGAGCGCCGAGCAGGTAGGGGATGAGCCCGCCCGCGAAAAAGGCGCCGAGACACTCCAGGACTGTGATCTGCCGCCGCCCCTCCCGATAGGAGAGCGCCAGAAGAACGCCCAAACCGATCAGCAGCAGAAAGGCCGGAGCCAGCCGGTAGGGCGTGAGCTGCGGAATCACCGCGAACAGAGGGGCCAGGACTGCGGCGCAGAGCGTGACGGCCACGGCCGGCCTCTCCGCCTGCGGCGCGGCGCAACGCAAAAACTCATGGGCGCCCAGGGCCGCGACAAAAGCCAGGCACAGCGCAAAGACCCACAGGGGCAGAAAGATCACAATCGCAAGCAGTATCGGCACGCCCACAATCCCGACCAAAATGCGGTTTTTCATCACGATATCTCTCCAAATCTACGGTTTCTGCGCTGGTAGTCCAGGATCGCCAGTTCCATCTCTTTGGGGCCAAAATCCGGCCAGAGGGTGTCTGTGAAGTAGAGCTCCGTATAGGCCGACTGCCAGAGCAGAAAGTTAGAGAGCCTCAGCTCCCCGCTGGGGCGGATGATGAGATCGGGGTCGGGAATCCCCGCCGACCAGAGATGCGCCTCCAGGTTCTCTTTTGTGACCTCCCCCGCGGCAGCCGCCAGGTTCGCCGCCCGGACGATCTCGTCGCGCCCGCCGTAATTGACGCAGATGTTGGCCTGAAAGCCCGTGTAGCGGGCCGAAATTTCGTCCGTGCGCGCGATAAATGCCCGGAGCTTCTCCGGAAGCGCGGAGCAGTCCCCCAAAAAGCGCATGCGGATGTGATCCCTCTCCATACTCTCGATGGACTCGCGCAGATACTTGTCCAGCAGATTGAGGATCCCATCGACTTCCTGGGCCGGGCGTTTCCAGTTCTCCGTGGAGAAGGCGTAAGCGGTGAGGTAATCGATCCCCAGATCCTTGCAATAGGTGGCGACACGGCGGAAGGTCTCCGCCCCCGCGGCGTGCCCAGCGCCTCTGGGCAATGCGCGCTTTGCCGCCCAGCGGCCGTTTCCGTCCATGATGACGGCAATATGGCGGGGGAGGCGTGTCAGATCAACCTCCCCCGACGGCTGTTTTTTTCGGTTAGAAAATATCATATGTTTTACAGCTCAAACAGTTCTTTTTCCTTTTTCGCCGCCAGGGCGTCGATCTCCTTGATGTAATCGTCCGTGAGCTTCTGGATGTCCTTCTCCATGTCCTTGAGATCGTCCTCCGTGATCTCGGCCCTCTTCTCCTGCTTCTTGAAGAGCTCTACGGCGTCGCGGCGGATATTGCGCACGGCGACCTTCGCGTCTTCTCCGTGTTTTTTGACCTGCTTGGCCAATTCTTTGCGGCGCTCCTCCGTCAGCTGAGGGAACACAAGGCGGATGATCCGCCCGTCGTTCGTGGGGTTGATGCCGAGGTCTGAGGCCAGAATGGCCTTCTCGATGGGCTTGAGGCTGGAGGCGTCCCAGGGCTGGATGGTCAGGGAGCGGGGATCCGGCGTGGCGATGGAGGCGATTTGGTGGATAGGGGTGGGGGTACCGTAGTACTCTACGGTGATCTGATCGAGGACGGCGGCGTTGGCCCGGCCCGCGCGGATGGACGCAAACTGCGTGCTGAGCACCTCCGTGGTCTTCTTCATCTTCGACTCATATTCTTTGAAATCGTCCGTCATGGGGTATTCCTCCTACATAAATTTGTCTAATCCTTATAGGCCCTCTTTTGGAAGGGGGTGGCGCGCAGCGCCGGGGGTTTGGCCTCTATGATCAAGTTCGAATAACGGTGCCCAGTTTTTCGCCCAGGACTACCCGCACGATATTTTGGGGATCCTCCAAGGCGAACAGGATTACAGGGATGTGGTTGTCCATAGAGAGGGAGGTCGCGGTGGAGTCCATGGCGTTTAAATGTTGCGCCAGGACGTCGTCATAGCTGATGTTGTCGTACTTGACGGCCTTCGGATCGACGCGGGGGTCGGCGCTGTAAATCCCGTCCACGTTCTTCGCCAGCAGAATGACGTCCGCGCCAATCTCGGCGGCCCGCAGCACGGCGGCCGTGTCCGTGGAGAAATAGGGGTTGCCCGTGCCGCAGCCGAAGAGGACAATCCGCCCCTTGCCCAAATGCCGCATGGCCCTCAGGCGGATGTAGGGCTCGGCGATGGCGCGCATTTCGAGCGCGGTCTGTACCCGCACCTCCGCGCCCAGACGCTCCAAAACGTCCGCCAGGGCGAGGCAGTTCATGACGATGCCCAGCATCCCCATGTAATCGGAGCGGGTACGCTCGATCTTGCCGCCGCCGTCCTTCGCCCCGCGCCAGAAGTTGCCGCCGCCCACGACGACGCCCACCTCCACGCCCAGATCGGCGCAGTCTTTGATGGCGCGGCAGACCTCCTCAATGATCGCGAAGTCCAGGCCGCGGCCTTGGCTTCCCGCGAGAGCCTCCCCGCTGATTTTGAGCAGGATACGGTGAAATACGGGTTTCTGATCCGGCATAAAATCACCTCTGTAGGGGCCGCACATCGGGCGGCCTGTTTTGCGAAAATATGTTGAGAACGCGGAACGCCCAGGTGTGCGTCCCCTACATATTCTAATATAAATCTCCGCGATTTAAAAGCCCTGCGCGGAAAAATTTACAAATTCTGCTTACCCGCCGTCAAAGTAACCCACGATTGCGATGCCGACCACTGTCATGGCAATCACGCCGTACTGCGGCAGCTTCAGTTTCTCCCTCAGGAAAATCCGCGAGAGCAGGACGGAGAATACGCAGTACGACGCGATGATTGACGCGTTGATGCCCGCGTGGGCCGTATCCCCCACCGCATAGATGTATCCAAACTGTCCGGCGGTCTCACAGATGGCCGCCAGATCAAAGTCCCCCTCTTTGCGGTAGGAGAACTTTTCCCTCTTGACAAAGCGCATGTACAAAAAGGCGGGAACGGCACAGAGGCCGAAGGTGAACATATAGGAGATGTTCGCCTGATCCTCGCTCAGGACGGGGCGCGCATCATCCAGCCACCGGATGTCCATAATCGTGCCCAAGCTGTCCAGAAACATGTACAGCAGCGGCAGAAGGATGGCAACGGCGCTGAGGCGGTATTTGCGCTCCGACTCAAGCTCCGGCCGCGCAAGGAGAAGCCTCCTCTCCGCGTCAATGTACCGTTTTTCGAGAAACGACAGCAGAAAGACACCCAAACAGATCAGCGCGGCCCCCACGATCTGAAGCGGCACAGCGTCCTGATGGAGAAAAATAAGGCAAAAAATGAGTACGACGGCCCCGGAGGAGTTGCAGATCGGGGAGGAGACGGATAACTCGATGTACCTGAGACCCATATAGCCAAAGACCATGGAGACGATGTACACCGCCGACACCGGCAAATATTTGACAAAATAGATCGGCTCGTACGCTACGCCCTTATAGAGGATGTAGTAGAACAGCGCGAACAGGGGCATCACCGTGCCGACCGTGATGACGAGCTTCAGGTGGCTGGACTTGTCGTCGGGCCGGGTGCCCCGCTTGGAAAAGAAGTCCGACCCGGCCCAGGCGAACATGGCAAAGAGAGGGGCGATCAGCCAAAACGACATACGGGTATTGTCCTTTGCGTCGGATTATTTCTTTCTGTCTAAAACTGCCGCAATTCCGCGCCGGACGCCGTCTTTGTCCAGACCGTATTTTGCGAGCAAATCGCCGTAGTCGCCGCTCTCGGTGAAGCTGTCTTGGAGCGCCACAAACTCCGTGGGCGCGGCGCAGCCGTATTTCGCCAATACCTCGGCCACCGCGCCGCCCAGTCCGCCGTGGATGTTGTGCTCCTCCGCCGTGACGATCGCGCCCGTCTTGCGCGCGCACTCCAAAATCAATTCCTCATCGATCGGCTTGATCGAGTACATGTCCACCACACGCACGGAGACGCCCGATTGTTCCAATTCTTCCGCCGCTTCCAGCGCCTTGTGCACCAAAATGCCGCAGGCAATGACCGTCACGTCCTTCCCGTCCCGGACGACGGAACCGTGGCCGGCGGCAAATTCCGCCTCCGCGCCGTAGAGGTCTGGGTAGGCCTCCCGGTTCAGGCGCAGATACACCGGCCCCCTGTACGCGGCGGCCCAGCGGGTGGCCCAGCGGGTACAGGCCGCGTCCGAGGGCACCAATACGGTCATATTCGGCAGCGCCCGCATAAAGGCGATGTCCTCGGTCGCGTGGTGGGTAGCGCCGTCCTGGCCGCCGGAGAGTCCGCTGTGACCCCCGGCCAGCTTGACGTTCAGGGTTCCGTAGCAAATTTGAGCCCGTGTGGCCAGGAGGCCCAGGGTCGTCAGAAAGGTGGCGAAGGCGTTCACAAAGGGGATTTTTTCCACGGCGGAGAGACCCGCGGCCGTGGCCACCATGTTGCTCTCCGCGATACCCATGTTGAAAAAGCGCTCGGGATAGGCCTTGCCAAACACGGCGCTCTTGGTGGAGCTGGAGACATCGGCGTCCAGCGCCACGATGTCGGACATCGCGGCGCCGAGTTCGACCAGCGTCTCCCCGTAGATCTCACGAATCGCCTTTGGCATTATTCCGTACCCCCCAGTTCCGCCATAGCTTTTTTGTAACTCTCCGGGTCAATGGCCTTGCCGTGCCAGGCGTACTGACCCTCCATGAAAGACACGCCCTTGCCCTTGATTGTATGCGCCACGATCACGGAAGGCGCGCCCTGCGCGCCGAGCGCCTCGTCCAGCGCCCCGTCCAGGGCGGCGATGTCGTTGCCGTCGCATTCGATGACGTGCCAGCCGAAAGCGCGGAATTTGGCGGCCACGTCCCTGAGGGGCATGATGTCGTCGGTCTTGCCGTCCAGCTGTACGCCGTTTAAGTCCACAATGGCGCAGAGCTTGTCCAGATGAAACTTCGGCGCGGAGGCCGCGGCCTCCCAGACACAGCCCTCATCCAGCTCCCCGTCGCCGAGGACGGCGTACACCCGGGCATTGGAGCCGTTGAGCCGGAGGCCGAGGGCCATGCCCTGGGCGGCGGAGAGCCCGATGCCCAGAGGGCCCGAGGGCATTTCTACACCCGGAATGTGGTTGGTGGGGTGCCCCTGGAGGAGGCTGTCGATTCTCCGCAGGCTGTCCAGGCTCGATTCCGGGATATAGCCCCGCTGCACCAGCTGCATGTACAGCATCGGCGCGGCGTGGCCCTTGCAGAGCACCAGACGGTCGCGGTTCGGGTCGTCCAGCGCGGGGATATTCATCCGCTCCTGGTACAGCAGGGTCAGAATTTCGCAGACGGACAGGGAACCCCCCGGATGCCCGGACTGGGCCTTATAGATCGCGGTGAGCACTTCGATCCGGAATTTGCGGCAGAGCTCCTTGAGCTCCGCCTCACGCTGGGCTGTGAGGGCCATATGCATCTCTCCAATCGTTGTCAGAGGATTGTTACCGGAAGATATTGTATTACATTAGAGGGAAAAGGTCAAGGGAAAAGGTCAGTGAATCTCCCTCAGTCAGCGCGCCGCTCTTGCGCCGTCCGCTGACTGAGGGAGTTTTCCTTGACCCTACCGGTTCACTTCCGGCTTGTCCGTCCTGCCCAGCAGATAGTCCGTGGACACGTTAAAATAGTCGGCGAGCCTGACCAGGCTTTCAATGGACGGATATTGTATGCCATTTCTCCACTTACTAATGGTGCCATTTGGAAGCCCCGTATCTTTTGTCAGCTTATAGCTAGAAACCTTGCGCTCTTGTAACAAACTGACAAATCTCTCTGTAAACATTTGTGCAATCCTCCATATCTTCTAAAACGAAAAAATTGTTCTTGACTATCTTCCGAACCGAATGTATAATATAATTACAAAATCGTTTTTTGAAAGGACATCCATATGAGCTACATCGATGAAATTTTTACGCGGCTAAATATTCAACAGCTTCGGGAATTTTTATTGCATGGCGTGGACTGCGTGGAAACCAGCTCCCGCGACTACAAACAGCGGCTCGAGGAGGCGTGGGAATCGGTGAGCGAAGCGATAAGACTCCGTTTCCCCGACATGGAAGAATACGAGGCCGTCACAGATAAAGTCGATATCTATGCCTGCGTCATACAAGACGTCTACATGGAAATCGGCCTAAAGTGCGGCGCAATTTTGGCCGCGCAACTGCTGGAGGGACACTGCCCTTGACCCTATTCCCCTCAAAGGAGGGGTGGCGCGAAGCGCCGGGGTGGTCGCCCTTGCCCTCATCTGCTCCGATAGTCCGCCATCATGCCGGTGAACAGCTCCTTTGTCGTGGGCGGGGTGTAGCTGATGGCGTTTGCCCCGGCCTCGATGGTGCGCTGGATACTCTCCGCCTTGGGCCCGCCGGTGGCGATGATGGGCAGATCCGGGTAGCGCTCCCGGATCGCGCGCACCACCTCTGGCGTCTCTGCCGCGGCGGAGACGTTCAGGATCGTGGCTCCGGCGGCTAAACGCGCGTCGATGTCCTCGGTGGCGTGCAGAACCGTCACCACCACGGGGATGTCCACGTGGGCGCAGATTGTCTTGATGTCCCCGTTGGACATGGGCTGGTTGACCACCAGGGCCATGGCCCCTTGGGCCTCTGCGTCCTGGGCCAGAGTGAGCGTGCGGGCCCCTTGGGTGGTGCCGCCGCCCACCCCGGCAAACACGGGGATGTACGACGCCTGGATGATGGAATTCGAAATGACTTGCTGAGGCGTGAAGGGGTAGACGGCCAGCACGGCGTCCGCGTCGCAGTTGCGGATGATGGCGATGTCTGTGGTGAATACCAGGGACTTGATGCGCCGGCCCCAGATGACGATGCCGCTGGCTGCGCGGATCTCGTGCGGCATCTCCACGATATGCCGCCGCAGCCGGCTCTGGATGCGGGGCACGCGCTTGTTTTTGTTGGGACTGCCCTCGATGAACTCAAAACGCACGTTTTTCTCCTCGTCCACGGCCTGACCCTCCTTTGATAAATTGGTGTATCCTGTGTAGGGGCGAGTATAAATCGCCCGCACATCGGCCCGTTCCCGATTTAACGGCGCGATGTGGGCATCGCGCCCTACAGCGGGCGGCCGCCCCCACAGACAAATACGATCCATAGAACAAAAAGCCAGCGCTTCAAGCGCTGGCTTTATTCTACCTGATTTTCACTCTTCCCGCAAGTAAAACTTTAGACTTCTTTCGGCAAACACAGACTGATCCGTGTGCCGAGGTTTTCCCGGCTTGTGATCTCGAAAAAACCCCCGTGTTTGTCCGCGATCCACTTGGCGATGGCCAGGCCCAGACCCGTGCCGCCGCTGTCCCGGGCGCGCGCCTCGTCCGCCCGGTAGAAGCGCTCGAACACATGGGGGATGTCGCTGTTTCGCATACCCCTGCCGTAGTCCTGCACCGTGAGGGCCGGAACACCGTTGACAGCGCCGGTCTTCAGGAGGATTTCCCCTCCTTGGGGCGTATATTTCGCCGCGTTCTCCACCAGAATCCGCAGCAGCTGCTTGAGGGAGTCCGCGTCCCCTTGGGCAAAGACCGGCTCTGGCGCATTGAGCATATACCGGTGCCGCTCGTCGATCAAGGTGCTCTCGTCGTATACCTCCCGCATGAGGGCG
>JGI20166J26741_11704473_pt1 | contig 21895 bp, 15 predicted proteins | sample TergutCu122P5_FD_26741 | JGI IMG/M metagenome (IMG submission 26741)
GCTTTCGCTCTCTTTTCTACTTGTAGGTTACTATAAAACCAAAGACAGTTGGCATTCAACACATTGATTAGTTACAATGAGGTGCGAAACATCAGTTAATAATTATTCTCTAAGTAAACTGTCGATAGACAAGTCCACATCTAATGCATCCCATCGAACGCCGGCGCTCCCTACCGGTTCAATGTTAAATACACAGGTCGCGCATCGCCTCGCGCCTGCGAACCGAAAAGTATCACTTTTTCATTCGGCAATATCTGCCGCTTAAGCGCTTGTATCTCTTTGAAAATTTGCCGATTCATGAATATCTACCGTTTTTTATTTTCAATGACAAGATAATTGATTTTTCTTTTTTATGCAAAAAAACCTTACCTTTGTAGTTTAAAGACCTTTTGAGACATTTTCTAAAAAGTAAATATATTATGAACAGCTTTGAAAAAAGGTACGAAAAAGTACCGGTATCTATTTTTACAAATGCAGAAATTGCTTCCGAATTGGTAGCCAAACAAGTAGCTACACTCATCCGCGAAAAAGCAGAAAAAAATGAAAAATGTGTTTTGGGGCTGATTACCGGTTCCACTGCCATAGGCGTTTATGAATACTTAACGTTCTTGCATAAAAAAGAAGGACTTAGCTTTAAAAATGTAATCGTTTTCAATATCGACGAATATTACCCGATTGCAAAAAGCGAACTGCAAAGCAGAGAAAAGTATTTGCACGAATATCTATTGGATGAAATCGATATCTTACCGGAAAATATTCATTTGATTCAAGGCGACTTGAAAAAACAAGATATATCCGATTTTTGCCGCGATTATGAAGATAAAATCAAAGCGGTAGGAGGAATTGATCTGCAGCTATTGGGTTTGGATAGCCGCGGGCAAATCGGCGCTAACGAACCCGGTTCTATGTTCAACTCCCATACCCGTTTGATTACCTTGGATTATGCGACGCGAATGAGAGCCGCCAGCGATTTTTTCGGTGAAGAAAATGTGCCCGACTATTGCATCACTATGGGTCTCGGAACCATCATGGAAGCCAAAAAGATTATTCTGATGGCATGGGGAGAAGGCAAATCCAAAATAATCCACAAAATGGTGGAAGAGCCGATTACGGAAATGATGCCGGCTTCCATCCTGCAAAGACATCCAAACACTTCTTTCATATTCGACACAGCTGCCGCTGCCGATCTGACACGGATTAAAACGCCTTGGCTGACAGGTTCCGTTCGTTGGTCGGATAAAATGATCAGGAAAGCCGTATTTTGGCTCAGCAACAAATTGGATAAGCCGATTCTGAAACTCACCGAACGGGATTACAACGACAGTGGTTTGGACGAATTGATTTCCGAAGTCGGTCATGCAAATAAAATCAACATCAAAGTATTCAACGACCTGCAACATACCATCACCGGTTGGCCCGGCGGAAAACCCAATGCCGACGACAGCACCCGTCCCGAACGGGCGGAACCTTTCCCGAAACGCGTAGTAGTTTTCAGTCCGCATCCCGATGATGATGTGATTTCAATGGGCGGCACATTAGCCCGGCTTTCCGAACACGGACACGAAGTGCATCTCGCCTATCAGACCTCGGGAAATATTGCCGTTTTTGACGATGAAGTTACCCGTTTTTTGGACTTTGTCCGTGATGTCGCCACGCTCTACGGATTTAATAAAGAAAAAGCGAAGGAAGCCTATCATGAAACGCTTGAATTTTTCAAACAGAAACATCCGGGACAAATCGACCTTCCCCGAATCAAAGCGGCTAAGACAGCGATTCGGCAAGGAGAAGCCCGTTCGGCTTGCCGGTATCTGGGAATACCGGAAAATCGCATACAGTTCTTGAACATGCCTTTCTACGAAACCGGTACGGTTAAGAAAAAACCGATTGGTCCCGAAGATATCAAAATTATTGTGGACTTGCTTCAAAAGGTAAAACCGCATCAAATCTTCGCTGCCGGCGATTTGTCCGATCCGCACGGCACTCACAGGGTTTGCTTCATCGCTATTCTGGAAGCTTTGAAAGAAATAAAAAACGAACCTTGGCTCAAAGATTGCCGCTTGTGGCTGTACCGGGGCGCTTGGCAGGAATGGGATATTGCGGAAGTAGATATGGCTGTTCCCCTCAGTCCGGAAGAAAGCCGGATTAAACGCATGACGATTTTCAAACACCAATCGCAGAAAGACCGACCCTTATTCCCGGGAACCGACCCGCGCGAGTTCTGGCAACGCGCCGAAGAACGCAATATAGCTACTGCCGTGAAATACGACAAGTTAGGAATGGCGGAATATCAAGCAATAGAGTTATTTGTCAGGTATCATTTTGAAAAAGGATAACAAAAACTATGAATGGCTGTAAAAAATTACTATATTTGCGCCATAATTCTGTACAAAATCATTAAAAAAATATACAATGAATCACATTCCAACAATGAATCGGGCGGCAGATAATATCCGGATTTTATCAGCAGCCATGGTAGAAAAAGCAAAATCCGGTCACCCCGGCGGCGCCATGGGAGGCGCAGATTTTATCAATGTTTTATACAGCAAGTTTTTAATTTACGATCCTGAAAACCCTTCTTGGGAAGGACGGGATCGTTTCTTTTTGGATCCGGGGCACATGTCGCCTATGCTGTATTCGGTTTTGACGCTCGCCGGCAAATTCGCTCTAGACGATTTAAAGCAATTCCGTCAATGGGGCAGCATCACGCCGGGACATCCCGAGTTGGACGTTGCACGCGGAATAGAAAACACATCCGGCCCTTTGGGACAAGGTCACACCTACGCAGTTGGCGCAGCCATTGCCGCCAAATTCCTCGCAGCTAAAACCGGTCGCCCGCTGAAACAAAAAATCTACGCTTACATTTCCGACGGAGGCGTTCAGGAAGAAATATCGCAAGGCGCAGGCCGTATCGCCGGCCACTTGGGTTTAGACAACTTGATCATGTTCTACGATTCCAACGATATACAACTTTCGACAACCACCAATGTGGTTACTTCCGAAAACACCGCCATGAAATACAAAGCTTGGGGATGGCAGGTAATTGAAATCAACGGAAACGATGCCGAAGCCATCGAAAAAGCATTGGAACAAGCACAGGGAAACCATCACTCCCCTACCCTCATCATCGGAAAAACCGTGATGGGCAAAGGCGCTCGCAAGGCCGACGGAACGCCTTTCGAAAACCAATGCGCCACACACGGCATGCCTTTGGGCGAAGCAGGCGCTTCTTTCGAAAAATCCATCGAAAACCTCGGCGGAAATCCGGTAGAACCTTTCCAAGTTTTCAAGGAAGTCGAACAACTTTACGCTGATCGGAAAGAAGCATTGAAAAAAATAACGGCCGAACGGAAAGCCGAACAAGTTGCTTGGGAAAAAGCCAATCCCGAAACGGCAAAGAAATTGGCATTCTGGTTGTCCGGTCAGACGCCGAAAATCGACTGGGAGGCCATCGAACAGAAACCCAATCAAGCTACGCGCGCCGCTTCGTCCACTGTGCTGGGCATCTTGGCCAAACAAGTGGAAAACATGATTGTTACTTCCGCCGATTTGTCCAACTCGGATAAGACCGACGGATTCCTAAAACAAACAAAAGCTATCACCAAAGACGATTTCTCGGGCGCATTCCTGCAATCGGGCGTAAGCGAACTGACTATGGCCTGTATCTGCAACGGGCTGGCTTTGTATGGCGGGGTAATACCGGCCTGCGGTACTTTCTTCGTTTTCTCCGACTACATGAAACCGGCCGTCCGCATGGCTGCCTTGATGGAGTTGCCCGTCAAATACATTTGGACGCACGACGCTTTCCGCGTAGGCGAAGACGGACCGACACACGAACCGGTTGAACAGGAAGCTCAAATCCGTTTGATGGAAAAACTGAAAAATCACAAAGGACATAATTCGACGCTGGTGCTTCGTCCCGCCGATACGCAGGAAACAACCGTTGCCTGGAAGTTGGCGATGGAAAATACGCATACGCCTACCGTATTGATTTTGTCCCGGCAAAACATTACCGATTTACCGGCAAAAACCAATCGTTACGAAGAAGCCTTACAAGCTGCCAAAGGCGCATACATCGTTGAATGTGACGGACATGCCGATGTTATTTTGTTGGCTTCCGGTTCGGAAGTCTCCACCTTGGTCGAAGGCGCTGCATTGTTGCGGAAAGACGGTTTCAAAGTAAGAATCGTTTCTGTTCCGTCGGAAGGATTATTTCGCAGTCAATCCAAAGAATATCAAGATTTCGTAATCATTCCGGGCAAAAAAGTTTTCGGATTGACGGCAGGACTTCCGGTAACCCTCTCAGGCTTAGTCGGCGACAGCGGCAAAATCTGGGGGATGAATTCCTTCGGTTTCTCCGCACCCTATAAAGTATTGGACGAAAAGCTCGGATTCACAGGGGAAAACGTATATAAGCAAGTTAAAGAATTTATTAAATAAATCAGGCAAAAGGTTAAAACCCGTCATTGCGAGCCGCTTGCGGCGAAGTAATCCAGTCATAATTCTTTTTCTTCTGGATTGCTTCGGGCTTCGCCCTCGCAATGACGGTTCAAAAAGCCTTTTACCCTGTACCTTAAAAAATTATGGAAACAAATAATCAACCTGCGACAGTGCATCCAAGAATCGGACTCGCTTCCGACCACGCCGGTTTTGAATTGAAAGAACATATCCGCATTTATTTGGATACCAAAGATATTCCTTATATTGATTATGGAACTTATACAATCGAAAGTACCAATTATGCCGTTTACGGACATAAATTAGCCGAAGCGATCGAAGAAGATGAAGTGCAAATGGGCATTGCCGTTTGCGCTACGGGAAACGGCATCAACATGGCTTTGAACAAGCATCAACACATTCGTTCCGCTTTGTGTTGGAATGAAGAAATCACGCGTTTAGCGCGATTGCACAACAATGCCAATGTCATGGCGCTGCCAGGCCGTTTTATGTCTCCGGATTTAGCTGAAAAATTAACGGATATATTCCTGAATACCGCTTTTGAAGGGGGGAGGCATCAGGCTCGGATTGATGCTATTCCGATTAATTGCTAAAAACCAATAGCAACGTCATTGCGAACGAAGTGAAGCAATCCAGATTATTGATTTTTATTAAATTGCTTCGCTTCGCTCGCAATGACGTACAAAAACACTTTCTTTCCATTTAGATTTTTCACCTAAAAAAATCAATTATCCACTTAGTTATTAATATATTAGCCAAAAACCCATTTAGATTTTTTTTTCAACCATCAATTTCCACACTTTTTTAGTTTATCTTTGCTTTAATATTAAGCTATACTGGTGAAATTATATTTGACTATTAATTACAAAAATATAATAAATTTGAAAATGTCATGAAAAAAAGGAGAGAACCAATTTTCAAAAGACTACAACAGACTTATTTTCTACTCTTTTGTCTGTTATTTAGTTTGAATGTATCCGCTCAAAATTTAAAACGAATTACCGGTACGGTTTTGGACAACCTGAACGAACCGGCAATCGGCGCATCGGTTGTTGAAAAAGGCACGTCTCGCGGAACGGCTACCGATATCGACGGTAATTTTGAGCTATCTGTGGGGGAACATGCTGTATTAGTCGTATCTTACATCGGATATACTACACAGGAAATTCCCGTTGGAAATCAGACGAATTTAAGCATTGTATTGAAAGAAAATGCGCAGTTGTTGAATGAAGTTGTCGTGATTGGTTATGGGGCCGTTAAAAAGCAAGACTTAACCGGATCGGTTACTGCCATAAATGCAGACCTTAAAGGTCGTGGTTTAGCGCCCAATGCTCAAGATTTGATGATCGGAAAAATCGCAGGAGTAAGTGTCATTTCAGGTGGGGGAGCTCCAACTGACGGCGCCCAAATCCGAATTCGCGGCGGATCTTCTTTATCTGCATCCAACGATCCACTAATCGTGTTAGATGGTATACCTTTGAGTGCGAGCGGTCCCGGCGGGGTAGGCAATATGCTTAGCGCTATCAATCCGATGGACATTGAAACATTTACCGTATTGAAAGATGCTTCCGCAACAGCCATCTATGGTTCCCGCGCTTCAAACGGAGTAATCATGATTACCACAAAGAGAGGAACTCAAGGCGCTAAAACAACTGTTACTTATGATGGAAATGTATCATTCAGTACTAAGAGAAATCAAGTAGATGTATTGACCGGCGATGAATTTCGTGAGTTCGTGAAACAGACGTATGCAGGAGCTACTAACGAAGCGGAAGCAGTCGGTAAATTAGGTACGGCAAATACCAATTGGCAGAACGAAATTTTTCAGACGGCAATCAATACGGAACACAATTTAAGCATACTTGGTTCTGCGGGAACTTTCATGCCCTACAGGGCTTCCGTGGGATATACAGAAGTAAACGGTATCCTTAAAACTGCAGGACTGGACCGTTATACAGCAAGCGTATCATTAACGCCTACTTTGTTTGACAAGCATTTGATGATTACAGCCAATGCAAGAGGTATGTATATTAAAAACCGCTTTGCAGACAGAAACGCCATTGGAGCTGCTATAACTATGGATCCTACTAAACCTGTTTATGACGAAAACAGTCCGTTTGGCGGATATTGGTCATGGATGGGAAGTGATGGAAATATCATTAAAATTGCAACAAAAAATCCGGTTGCCATGTTAGAAATGCAAGATGATCGCTCCCAAGCTTATCAATTATTGGGAATGCCCATTTTGACTACAAAGTGCATTTTTTGCCGGAATTACATTTGAATTTAAATTTAGCTATGGATTACTCTCACAGTAAGGGCTATACCTTCCGACCGATCAATTCGCCAATGCAAGCGATGGAAGCTGATTACAGAAACGATTGGGTTGAAGACCACACTAACCCTCTGTTGGATTTTTATGCTAATTATAAAAAAGATTTTAATTTTCTTGCAAGTAATTTAGATTTAACAGCCGGTTATTCCTACCAAAGTTTCCATAAACAAAGTTCTTATACTCGAAGTGAATTAGCTGGAATTTCCAGCGGCAAGGATCCGTGGAAATATGTTCTGATTTCCTTTTTTGGCCGCGTAAATTACACTATGTTTGATAAATATTTACTAACCTTCACTCTGCGTAATGACAATTCTTCCCGTTTCTCAAAAGGGCATCGATCCGGTATATTTCCTGCCGCTGCTTTTGCTTGGAGGTTAAATGATGAAGCTTTCCTGAAGGATGTAAAGGCTGTTTCTAACCTAAAACTGCGTCTGGGTTGGGGAGTTACCGGTCAGCAAGACCTTGGAAATAATTACTATCCGGCTGTGAACAGTTATCAAGCCAGTACAGGCACTTCTGCCAATTATTGGATGGGCAATCAATGGGTAGGACTGATCAAACCCACGTCTTTCAGTCCTGTTTTGAAATGGGAACAAACGACTACCTACAACGCAGGTATTGATTATGGGTTTATCAATAACCGGTTATCCGGATCCTTTGATTTTTATCACCGAGTAACAGATGATTTGTTGAATAAAGAATTTCAAACGGCTGCCGGAACTAATTTTGGTGAATCAGTTATAGCCAATGTCGGTTCATTGGAAAATACAGGAGTTGAATTTACGCTTAATACTATTCCGGTGAAAACTAAAGATTTGCAATGGGACTTTGGTTTTAATATGGCTTATAATAAAAACAAAATTACCAAACTGACTTTAGGAAATAATTCAAATGCTGCGATGCCTCCTTTTGGCAGTTCAGGCGGCGACGGAGGCCGGAAAATATTAATCCATCAAGTTGGATACCCTGCCAGTATGTATTATGTTTTCGAACAAGTATATGACAATAACGGCAAACCAATTGAAGGATTGTTTGTAGATAGAAATAACGATGGAAAATATGACGAACAAGATTTATATTTATACCGAAATGCCACTCCTAATTTTATATTCGGTATAAACACCCGGCTTATATGGAAAAAGTGGGATTTTTCCATCGCTTCTCACGGAAGTATTGGAAATTACAATTATAATGGAATGGCTGCCAATAATTCGGAGTTAAGTCCTGCTCGTATTTATTACGGAGCCTATCTGTCTAACCGTAATCGTTCGGCATTTGATACAAATTTTCAAATGAAACAAGTGCAATCCGATTATTACATTCAAAATGCTTCGTTCTACCGGATCGACAATTTCACATTGGGTTGGTCGTTCGCAAAAACCAAGTCATTCCCATTGGGAGGTCGTATTTACGGAAGTGTTCAAGACCCTTTGGTATTTACCAAATATACGGGTTTAGATCCTGAAATCTCGGGCGGAATAGATAATAGTTTTTACCCACGTCCTATTACGGTTATATTCGGTGTCAACATTAACTTCTAAAATTATCAATCATGAAAAAAATAAATTTCATATTCATTTTAAGCAGTTTGCTGCTGTTGTCATTTTCTTCTTGTATGAATGACTTGAATCAAGTTCCTCCGGGAACAGGTTCTGTAACAACTCCCGAAATGGCATGGCAAAATTCGGATACTTACGAGCAGTTTTTAGCAAAATTATATGCTTGTTTTGCATTGTCTGGTAATAACGGTCCTAACGGTTTGGACGATATAAACGGTAATGATCAGGGAGAAACTACATTTACCCGTTCTTATTGGAATTTACAGGAATTGACTACCGACGAAGCGATTTGTGCCTGGTCGGACGAAGGTCTGAATGGTCTGATGTTCTGTAATTGGAACTCCAGCAACCGCTTTTGCCAATTATCTTACAATCGTTTGATGATGACAATTTCCTATTGCAACGAATTTCTCCGGAATACAACAGACGAAGTACTCAATTCAAGAGGCTTAAGCGAAGATTTGAAAACGACTGTTCGGTCTTATCGTGCGCAAGCCATCGTGATACGTGCCATGAATTATTATTTTTTAATGGATTTGTATGCAAACGTACCTTATGTGCCAGAAGACGCTCCGGTCGGAACTTATCTTCCCGAACAGAAAGGGCGTGATTTCTTCTTCCCGTGGATAGAAAACGAGTTGAAAAGCGCTGAAGGTAAATTGCCTGTAAAGAGCGCTTCTACTTACGGACTAATCAACAATCAAGTAGTTTGGATGGTATTGGCAAAAATGTATATGAATGCCGAAGTGTATATCGGACAAAATAAATATACAGAAGCGCTTACTTATCTGAATAAAATTATCGCATCCGGTTATACCTTAGATCCTGTCTATAAAAATATATTCGGAGCCGACAATGATAAATCTCCTGAAATCATTTTTCCGATTATTTTTGATGGAATAAAAGCTACCACATACGGAGGTACTATGTATCTGGAGGCTGCCTCTTGGGATACAGATATGGATCCAACAACTAATTTCGGTTTGAATGCAGCGTGGAAAGGACTTCGTGTAAAAGAAAGCCTAAGTAGTTTGTTTACGGATGATGATGTACGCGCCAGATTTTGGAAAGAAGGAAGGGTTCAAGAAACCAGTTCGTTATATGACTTTACTTTTGGTTATTCCAGTTTTAAATATACCAATTTGAAGAGCGATGGGACTCCGGGGCAAAGTCAAGCATTTCCTGATACCGATTTTCCCATGTACCGCTTATCAGACGTTTATTTAATGTATGCTGAAGCAGTACTTCGCGGCGGCGCCGGCGGCGATAGGCCTACAGCATTAAACTATGTGAATGCTTTGCGGAGAAGGGCGAACACTTCGACCATCAACGATAGTCAACTGACTTTGGATTTCCTATTGGATGAACGCGCTCGAGAGTTGTGGTGGGAAGGTCATCGCCGTACTGATTTAATCCGTTTTAATAAATTTACGGCAAATTACAAATGGCCCTGGAAAAACGGCGTATGGATGGGAACAGCCAATATCAGCGACATCTATAAGATATTCCCGATTCCGGCTACAGAATTGACTGCCAATTCGAATATGAAACAAAATAGTGGGTATTAATAAAATGAAAACAGATATGAAGACAACAAATATATTTTTAGGTCTGATGATGATTCTCTGTACTTCCTTCTTTATTAGATGTAGTGAAGATACGAAGGGTCCCGTGCTTACAAACATTGAATCGGGAGAGTTGGATAAATTGCCTGTAAGCGGAATTGCATTAACAGCTCCCGAAAAGGGGACAAATCCGTTGCTGGTAACTTTAACATGGACGGCCACTCAATTTGCTTTAAATCAAGCAGTTCCTGTTGCTCCGGTAAGTTATCTGGTAGAAGCGGATAAAGCAGGAGATAACTTTGCAAATCCCGTTCCATTAGCCGCTTCTACCGACTTGTTCGCTAATTTGTATGTGAATGATATAAATACGCTTTTGTTGGGTCAATTCGGAGCCGAACCCGGTGAAGCCGTACCTTTAGTTTTACGCTTGGTTACTACTTATGGAGAACCGACGAAAACAACAAACAAGGTTATTTCTTCCAATGTTCTTGCTTTAACGCTTACGCCGTTTGAACCTCCCGTTGTAGAACAAGGCACTACTATTCGATGGAAACAAGTAACAGGAAATTGGGCTGAATTTGCTATTTATGCTTGGGGCGATTCCGAATTATTTGGTAGCTGGCCTGGAAAACTTGTAACTCCGGATGCCAACGGATGGTACTCAGTTGATGTTCCAAAAGGAACGTTTCATTTGATCCTTAACAATAATGGAGGCGGTAATCAATTTGATTTCATTTCGACTCCTATTGAAAGCAGCAGTTATTACGTTTATACCAAAGATGGAAATAATACAAGTTCTTTTGAAAGAGCAGATATAATTATCCGCTGGAAATATACGGGCAGTGATTGGACAGCATTCGGTATTTATGCTTGGGGTGGATCTCCTGTTGCGGAAACATTCGGAGCTTGGCCGGGAACAATTGTAACGCCCGATGCCAACGGATGGTGTCAAGTATCTGTTCCTGTTGGACAGAAAATTGGAAATATTATATTCAATAATACGAATGGAGGAGCTGGTAATCAATTCGACCTCAATATGGATGTTACCTCCAGCATCTGTTTCCAGATTACTTCCAGTTCCGCTACAGTAGTTGATTGTCAGTAATTTTAAATGATTGAAAATATGAAAAATATAAAATATTTATTCAGTTTGCTTTGTTTGGCATTAGTTGCCTTTGCATGCAATGATAATTACGACCGTACCGCCGGAGGTCCTTTTAAAGAAGGAGCGCCTGTGTTAAGCATTGGACAAGGCAGTATTCAATTACAGCCTGCCAATGAAAACGGAACGGATACTTTCCTTATGCGGATCAATTGGAGCCAGCCTCGATTTACTTACGAATCGGGACTTCCCGTCGAAGTAACCAATTTGACCTATACGATTCAGATGGATTTAGCGGATAACTCATTTGCTCATCCTGTTACAATTGCAACAACCGGAAATTTGTTTACGGATATTTTTTCCAACCAATTGAGTCAATGGGTTACCGGCTTATTGGGAGTTGAAGCATTAGAAAACAATCAATTGGTTCAAATCAGGGTACAGGTAACCTATCAGCAAAATGGAGTGGAACAAGAACCCATATACTCCAATGTTGCCAACTTGGAAGTCCAACCAATTCCTAAAGAACCCGAACCTGAGTCTGTTACTATCCGTTGGAAACAAACGGAAGGCAATTGGAGTGCATTTGCTGTTTATGCTTGGGGCGCAAAAGAAGTTTTCGGCGGCTGGCCAGGTAAAGTAGTTGAACCGGATGCCAACGGATGGTATTCTGTTGACGTTCCGGGCTATACCCCGCTCAACTTGATTCTAAACAACAACAATGGCGGCGCACAATTCGACTTCCTCTCGGCTACGGAAGATAATCCGTTGAAAAGCGGCGATTATTACGTAAACACTACAAAAGGCACATTTGAGAAAGCGGCTGTTACCATTCGTTGGAAACAAGTTGAAGGCGACTGGAATGCATTTGCTGTTTATGCCTGGGGAGATTCCGAAATATTTGGCGGTTGGCCGGGTAAAGTAGTAGAGCCGGATGGCGACGGATGGTACTCGATAGACGTTCCCAGTGCAGGGACATTCAATTTGATTCTCAATAATAATAACGGCGGCAAACAATTTGATTTTGTGAATAGTACCACAGCAAATCCAATGCAAGCTGGACTTTATGCAGTCAATACAGTCAATAATACATTTAAGAAAATTGAAGAACTTACTATTCGATGGAAACAAACAGTAGGTGATTGGGACGCATTTGCTGTTTATAGCTGGGGCGGAAGTCCCAATGTTGAAGCCTTTGGCGGATGGCCGGGAACGGTAGTCAAGGCTGATGACAACGGATGGTATTCTATAGCTGTTCCGGCTGTGAGACCGATGCACATGATTCTCAATAACAATGGTGGAGGCAAACAATTCGATTTCTTGGTTGATCCTTTCGAAAGTGCAAGTTACGAGATAAACACAACTACCGGTTCTTGGACAGAAGATGAAGGAATCACTATTCGTTGGAAATATATCGGAAGTGACTGGACTTCATTTGCTATATACGCTTGGGGAGGAACTCCAACCGGAGAAACTTTCGGCAGTTGGCCCGGAACAAAGGTAACACCTGATGCAAACGGCTGGTGCAGTGTTACGGTTCCATCAGGACAAACTGTAGGAAATGTTATATTTAATAATACGTCCGGAGGAGCAGGTAATCAATTTAATGTGAATATGGACATCACATCCAGCGTTTGTTTTGAAATTACTTCCAGCTCCTTTACGGTAGTTGATTGTCAATAAATTAATCAGAAAATTGTTTTGTACGTCATTGCGAGCCGCTTGCGGCGAAGCAATCTCTTTCCGGATTTTTTCTGGCCTCCCCCTCGTAATGACGTGCAAAATTTTCTTTATTCTAAAATCCAATGAACAATAATTTATTTATTACATTTTTTATTGGGCTTGTATTTGCGTTTACAGCTTGCGGAGAAGAATCGAAAAATCAAGTGACGGTAAACCCGCCAAAGGTAGATACCATACTTCCCAATAATAAAGTCATATACGAAATAAATGTCCGCAATTTCTCAGCCCAAGGCAATTTTTCCGGAGTAGAAAAAGATATTCCCCGTTTGAAAGAATTGGGTGTAGATATTCTTTGGCTGATGCCTATCCACCCTATCGGAGAAAAAAACCGCATAGGTACGAAAGGAAGTCCTTATTCCGTAAAAGATTATCTCTCAATCAATCCGGATTACGGGACGGCTGATGACCTAAAATCATTGATTTCAACAGCCCATAAGGCCAAAATGGAAATATGGTTGGATTGGGTGGCCAATCACACCGCTTGGGATAATACATGGGTAACGGAGCATATTGATTATTATGCTTCGCAAAACGGACAACGACCTTATTCGCCCAGTGGGTGGAACGACGTCGTACAATTGGATTTTACCAATCAAAACATGCGGGCAGCCATGATAAACGCCATGAAATATTGGGTACAGGAATTTGATATCGATGGTTTCCGTTGCGATTACGCTACCGGAGTTCCTGTTGATTTTTGGAAGAGCGCCAGAACAGCAATAGAATCCATTAAGAAAATTACGTGGCTCGCAGAAGGAGACAATCCCAGTTATATGAGTGTATTCGATTGGGATTATGCTTGGGCGTATAATACTTCTCTGAACGATTTCGGACAAGATAATAATGTGACAAAGCTAAAGACGGCTTGTACAGATTTATTCAACAATCCGAACTACAAGAGTAAAAGTCGCATGGTGTATCTGACCAATCATGACTTGAACGCTTACAACGGAACGATTTCTACTCGTTTCGGAAACAATGTACTTCCGCTCACGGTATTGTATTTTACAATTTATGACATGCCTTTGATTTTTAATGGGCAAGAAGTAGGAGACAACAAATCGATGGGATTATTTGATGTAAATCCGGTTGCATGGACTCCTGTTAATACGACTGTGCAAAACTTACTCGCGAAACTTACACAATTGAAGCGTTCTCAACCGGCGTTAGAAAACGGTACAAACAGAGGGACGCTTGTTTTTTACAATACGACAAACGACCAGGTTTTTGCCTATTCACGGAAAAGAGGAACCAATGACGTATTAACATTGCTGAACTTTTCAAATGCTCCGGTAAGTTTTAAATTCAGCGGAACATATCCTGCGGGAACATTTACCAATTATTTGGGAAGCGGAACGCAGAGTTTTAATACTTCCGATAACATCCAACTTTCGGCTAACGGATACGCAATCTATCTTAAATAAAATGTGATAATGAGATTAAAACTCATATTTTATTCTGTACTGATTATTTGTCTTTTTTCTTGTAAAGAAAATGATCCGATTAATAATCCGGGCAACAATTCTTCCGGTGTCGCCGGTTATCGAGACGGAATTACCCGCATCAGCGACGACTCCTTAGCTTTTGTCCTCTTCGCGCCAAAAAAAACATCCGTTTATTTAATTGGCGATTTCAATAATTGGCAGATTTCTGAAAATTACAAAATGAATAAAGTCGGCGACCGTTTTTGGATTAAAATCGGAAATCTTGATAAGAACAAAGAATACATTTGCCAGTACATTATCAATAATACAATTCGTATCGCAGACCCTTATGCCAACAAAATTTCAGATCCAGTATTCGACAAAGATATTCCGTCTGCAATTTATCCGAATTTAATTCCTTACCCTACAGGAAAAACGACGGAAATTGCAATGACAGTTACTACTAAACCGGATAATTATCCTTGGAAAATACAAAATTTTACGGCAAACAACACAAAAAATCTTGTTATTTATGAAACCTTGATTCGCGATTTTACCGCACAAGGTTCTATCGCCGGAGTCATGGGAAAACTGTCGTATCTGAAAGAATTAGGAGTGAATGCGATTGAATTGATGCCCTTTAACGAATTTGAAGGCAACGACAGTTGGGGATACAATCCTTCTTTTTATTTTGCTCCCGACAAAGCCTACGGAACAGCTAACGACTATAAAGCATTTATCGACGAATGCCACGTGAACGGTTTTGCTGTTATTATGGACATGGTACTTAATCACAGTTACGGGCAAAGCCCGATGGTCAGAATGTATATGACTAATAATACGGTTACTGCTGATAATCCGTGGTATAACGTTAAATCCAATTTTGCAAATCCTGATGCCCAATGGGGCTACGATTTCAATCATGACAGCCCATACACGCAAGCGTTTGTTGATAGCGTTTGCGCCTATTGGATGAAAGAATACAAAATTGACGGTTACCGTTTCGATTTTACAAAAGGCTTTTCCAATACGCCTTATCCGGCTACGGGAGACAATTGGGGCAGTTCGTATGATGCAGCACGCATAAAAAACCTGAAACGCATTTACGATGAAGTGAAAAAACGAAATCCAAATGCGATTTTCATTTGCGAACATTTAGCCGACAATAGTGAAGAAACAGAATTGGCAAATTACGGCATGATACTTTGGGGTAATTTTAATAAAAATTTTAACGAAATGACCATGGGCTGGGGTGAAGAAACAAACGGCGGTTCAAAAAACGGCGATATTACATGGGCTTCCTACAAGCAGCGGGGATGGGTGCAACCAAATCTGGTCGGATATATGGAAAGCCACGACGAAGAACGGCTGATGTATAAAAACGAACAGTATGGGAAAAAATATAACGACTATGATGTAAAACAGATTCCGGTGGGACTGCAGCGGAATGCTGCCGCGTCAGTAATACTGTTTTCGCTCCCCGGTCCGAAAATGATATGGCAATTCGGCGAATTGGGTTACGACATTTCGATTAACTACAACGGAAGATTGGGAAAGAAACCGCAGCATTGGGAATATTATGATCAATCTGACCGGAAAAAATTATTTGATGTTTATGCAAAAATGATAGATTTGCATATCAATCGACCGGTTTTCTTTACATCCGATTATACCATCGATTTAGTCAATAATTTCAAAACCATTGTGTTGAAATCGGCAAATGAGACAGCAGTTGCTATGGCTAACTTCGATGTAGTTCCTCGAAACCAAAACGTCAATTTCGGTAATGCCGGAACTTGGACGGAATATTTTACAAATCAAACAATTACGACTTCTACGACCATAGAAAATATTTCTTTGGCGCCCGGAGAATATCGATTGTATTTTAGCAAGTGAAAAATCTTTCAATTGAAATGGAAGATTTCTTTTGTTGCTATTGGAAGAAGTTGCATCTTTACGTGGAATTTTAAATAATTGATTATATGCATTATGAATAATAAACTTTTTCTCTCTTTTTTAGTGTTTTGCCTTTCCCTCTCCGCAAAGGCAGTAGAAATCACGCGCATAGAACCCGCTTTCTGGTGGGTAGGCATGAAAAATCCCGAATTGCAAATTATGCTTTACGGAAAAGACATAGGTCATGCAGACGTACAATGTGACTATCCTGGAGTTCGTTTGGAAAAAGTTGTCCGCGCAGAAAGTCCCAATTATCTTTTTGTTTATTTGGAAATAGGCAAAGATGCACAGCCGGGAAACATTTCATTTAAAATTACCGCCGGTAAAAAAACAATTACGCAAACCTACGAATTAAAAAAACGGGAAACCTCCGCAGGGATGCAAGGATTCGGTCCATCGGATGTTTTATACCTCATCATGCCCGACCGTTTTGCCAACGGCAATGTTTCCAACGATGTCTGGGATGACGAACCAATCAATAGAAACGATCAATACGCCCGCCACGGCGGTGATTTCGCCGGAATAGCCAACCACTTGGGTTATTTATCCGGTTTGGGCGTAACGGCTATATGGCTAAATCCGGTAATGGAAAATAAAATGTTTCATGCCGGTTATCAAGGCTATCACGGTTATGCCGTTACCGATTTCTACCAAGTGGATAAACGTTTCGGCAGCAACGATGATTATCGCTGGCTTATCGAGCAAATTCACCAAAAAGGATTGAAAATTGTCATGGACATGATCTATAACCATTGTGGTATCGGGCATTGGTGGATGAATGACTTACCTTACAAAGACTGGCTGAATCACCAGGACGGCTTTATGCAAACTACGCATAACCTGCTCACTGTGGCCGATGTTCACGCGCCGCAATCGGAAATAGACGCTATGACAAAGGGTTGGTTCGTTCCGGCGATGCCCGATTTGAATCAGAAGAATCCCGTCTTGGCTGATTATCTCATCCAAAACAGTATCTGGTGGATTGAATATGCAAAAATTGACGGCATCCGGCACGACACGCATCCTTATGCCGATTACGATTTCCTTTCCCGCTGGTGCAAAGCCGTTTTCGATGAATATCCCAATTTCAATATCGTGGGCGAATCGTGGTACTCCAATTCAGCGAATTTAGCTTGGTGGCAAACCCATTCAAAACTAAGCGACAGGGAAAGCAATCTGAAAACCGTCATGGATTTTAATTTGATGGGTACCGTCAATAACGCATTGGCTTTTCATACGGATTATCCGAATCCTTTCCGTCCTATTTACGAAGTGCTTGCTCAAGATTTTCTGTATGCAGATTTGAATAATATTTTGGTTTTCTTAGACAATCACGATACAAGCCGTTTTTTCAAGAAAGACGAAACGGGTTTAGAACGATATAAACAGGCATTGGCTCTGCTTTTGACGACCAGAGGTATTCCGCAAATTTATTACGGAACGGAAATCCTCATGTATGGCGAGAAAAATGATGGCGACGGACAACTGAGAAAAGATTTCCCCGGTGGCTGGCCGGACGATTCCATCAATGCTTTCACGCTGGCAGGACGAACCGATCTGCAAAACGATGCTTGGAATTATTTACAAAAACTTTTGCAATGGCGGAAAACAAATAAAGCAGTTGCCGAAGGGAAGTTAATTCATTATGCACCAACGAATGAAAATGCTTGCTACGTCTATGCCCGAATCGCGGATAACGACCGGATATTGGTCATTTTGAACGGTTCAAAAGAGACACAGACGCTTTCAACGGAAAAATATCGGGAAGTGATAGGCAAGGCAAAACAAGGAAAAGATATTATTACGGGTCAACCAATCGATTTACAAGGGAAGATAATGGTTTCACCCAAAGGCGTTTTGATTATTGAATATTAGCAGGCGTCATTGCGAACGTTCTTCGTCATTGCGAGCCGCTTGCGGCGAAGCAATCTCTTTTCTGGATTGCTTCGGTTGCTTCGTTTCTCGCAACGCTCGCAATGACGTGTAAAATATAAAAAATTGTATTGTATGAAAATAAAAATCTTGTTTATGTTGCTCATTGCATCAACGATGCTCGCCGGCGCCCAAACATTGAAGTCCCCCAACGGAAACTTCATCATGAATTTCTCGCTTTCAGCCGATGGAACACCCACTTACAGCCTGATATACAAAGGCAAAACAGTTATCAAACCCAGCCGGTTAGGTTTTGAGTTAGCAACCGGAACAACTAAGCGGGAATTTAACGATTTTCTCCCAAAAGAGAATACGGATAAAAATGATAAGACTTCCAACTTGTACAATGGTTTTAAAATCGTAAACAGCCAAACGGCAACTTTCGACGAAACCTGGCATCCGGTATGGGGGGAAAATAAAGATATTCGCAATCATTACAATGAGTTGGCGGTAACATTAAATCAACCTGCAACCGACCGGCAACTGATTATCCGTTTTCGCTTGTTTGACGACGGATTAGGATTCCGTTATGAATTTCCGGAACAAAAAAACCTGATTTATTTCGTCTTAAAAGAAGAAAAAACACAATTCGCCATGACCGGCGATCACATAGCCTATTGGATACCGGGCGATTACGATACGCAGGAATATGATTACACGACTTCTCGTTTATCGGAAATTCGAGGATTGATGCGACAGGCAATTACTCCCAACGCTTCCCAGACTCCTTTTTCTCCTACCGGCGTACAAACGGCGCTGATGATGAAAACAGACGACGGATTGTACATCAATCTGCACGAGGCCGCCCTCATCGACTATTCCTGCATGAGTTTGAATCTGGATGATAAAAACTTTGTTTTTGAATCTTGGCTAACTCCTGATGTCCAAGGTAATAAAGGTCATCTGCAAGCTCCCTGCGTCAGTCCTTGGCGAACGATTATCGTGAGCGACGACGCACGCGATATTCTGGCCTCGCATATAACGTTGAACTTGAATGAGCCTTGTAAAATCAAAGATGTTTCATGGATTAAGCCCGTAAAATATATCGGCGTTTGGTGGGAAATGATTACCGGCGCTAAAGATTGGGCATATACAAATGATTTACCAAGCATTCAGTTAGGCATAACCGACTATACGAAAGTGAAACCGAGCGGCCGCCATGCAGCCAATACCGCACATGTAAAAGAATACATCGACTTCGCTGCCGAAAATGGTTTCGACGGCGTATTGGTTGAAGGTTGGAACATCGGTTGGGAAGATTGGTTCGGCAATTCTAAAGACTTTGTTTTTGATTTTCTTACACCTTATCCAGATTTTAACGTATCGGAAGTTGAGGCTTATGCAAAGAGCAAGGGCATAAAAATGATTATGCACCACGAAACTTCTTCATCCGTGCGCAATTACGAACGGCATTTGGATCAGGCCTATCAATTTATGAAAGACCATGGGTATGATGCCGTAAAGAGCGGTTATGTAGGCGACATCATTCCACGGGGAGAATATCATTACGGACAGTGGATGAACAATCACTACTTGTATGCCGTAAAAAAAGCAGCCGATTACCATATCATGGTGAATGCGCATGAAGCGACCCGTCCGACCGGTATTTGCCGCACTTATCCAAACTTAATTGGCAACGAATCGGCTCGAGGCACCGAATATCAAGCCTTCGGAGGCAGTAAGCCCAATCACGTGACGATATTGCCGTTCACCCGTTTGCTGGGCAGCCCGATGGATTACACGCCGGGAATTTTCGAAATGGATATTTCCAAAATCAATCCGGAAAATCATTCTCATGTTAATTCTACCTTAGCCAATCAATTGGCTTTGTATGTAACGATGTACAGTCCGCTGCAAATGGCAGCCGATTTGCCTGAAAATTACAAACGTTTTCCGGATGCCTTCCAATTCATTAAAGATGTAGCGGTAGATTGGGACAAAAGCATATATTTGGAAGCAGAGCCGGGAGAATACATTACGGTTGCACGAAAAGCTAAGAACAGTTCATCTTGGTTTGTAGGAAATGTTTGCGGAGAAAAAGGATTCACTTCAAAAATCAGTTTTGATTTCTTAGAACCGGGGAAAAAATATGTGGCGACTATCTATGCCGATGCACCCGACGCAAATTACAAAACGAATCCGCAGGCATATACGATTCGGAAAATGAATGTTACGAGTAAAACCACGCTGGCGCTGAAATCGGCGCAGGGCGGAGGGTATGCGATTAGTATTATACAGCAATAAGTATTTTTATTCAACCGCCCCCGCTTGGCGTAGCGTCCATCGCCATAGCCGTCAGGTTAAGGCGATGTTGATTGATTATCCTTACCTTATGACAGCATTAATACTCCATTTTCCAATCAGGTAAATATAGATTTGTTTATTATAAGCAAATAAAACGTGCGAAAAAAGAAGACAAATTTACATAGTCGAACGAGTTTGAATAAAAATATCAGATTCGTTCGATCGTTTTTTATTTATCGTATTACAATGTTTAGATTTTCTTTACTTGAGCTTACACCCCACGCTCGGCGTAGGCTCTGCCTGCGTCGGGCTAAAAACAAGCCTATTGGCTTGTCAATTAGCCACTTAACTTTATTTTCTTCATTTCTTTCCATTTTTATATTATTTTTTCGTACTATCTTTTTTATTCATTTATTCACAAAACTTTGTTTTGTGGCAAGCGTGAACGCTTGCGTTTAGTTCGGCGTAGGCAAAAAGAGCCTACGCCGAGCATGGGGCTTTGCTCTTATTGTTATTTGTTTATCTCCCTATCATCCAAATCACAAAAATAAGAAATACAACAGATAATATTTCATATAAGATAACTTTGATTACTCCACGCTCACGCGATTCTTCACTTTCATCCTTGTATTTTTCCCTTATTTTCTCTCTACGTTTTTTATTGTAAGTTGTATCAAGTATTATATTTATCAGTATCCAAATAATTAAAAGAGCAATCCAAGTAACAATTTGATTGAGAATATAGTGGTTGATCAATATAACCATTGAGAAAATATTTATCTCAAAAGTAAATGCCATCACTCCTATAGCTCTATAATCCCACTTGTCACCAAACCAGCGTAATACTACCAAGTAGTAATAATCTAAAATACGAATCATGTTGATATCACTTAAAAAATTTAAATGTTAATATCACCAACAGTTTACAGGAACTAATGTCCCGTTCATTTGGCTATTTATCATCCATTCAAAGCCATGAGCGTTAAACCAGTTAACCATTTGATAGAAACGCCTTCCAGCACTTACATAAGTATCAATACTTGTCGCAGTTACAGCACCTGGAATGCCCATCTGCCCAACTATACCTACTCCGGTATCATAAGCATGCCATCCCCATTGCTGACCGTTATTATATGCGTTATATGTAAGATATGCATCTATTCCGACAGTAACTCCTCCTGTAATCCTTGTTAATCTACCTGTTGCTTTGAGCCACGCAAGTTCTTGACTGCTAAAATACTTGGTCACATCTGCTAAAACAGATACACCATCATTTATCATTTTAACATAATCATTATATTTGCCTATTGTTTGTAGGACTGAAGCAGGTGCCCTTCCCCATACCATCGCATCATCAGTCATGAGTTCATAGGTCTTCCCATCATCACCTGTGATTTTTTCACCCTTATGATTCAACGCTCCAATACTAAATCCTTGCCCAAAACCGCTCATAGGATCTCCACCCAATGCCCAGGAAGTTCCAGCACCCGCCAAACCTGTTACTAACGGTAAATAATCTCCACCCCAGCCCATGGCCTGCATTCCGGAACCAGCTAAAGACGAAACGCCACCAACTGCAA
>JGI20166J26741_11705584_pt1 | contig 21890 bp, 15 predicted proteins | sample TergutCu122P5_FD_26741 | JGI IMG/M metagenome (IMG submission 26741)
CTTAATTATTTAAATGAATGACATGTCACAATAAATGCAATGTTTGAATAGTTCTCTGTGTTCCTGAAATCATGACTATCATGTGCCATAATAGACTATAGAAGCCAATGGAGTGACTGTTGGTTTATTTTCTGCAGCAGTGTGTACATAACTGTATAACCACTGAGTGCTCTAAGGACATTCTGAGTAAAGAATTGGAAAGAATGCAGAATGCCTGTATTAGTTAGGCTTATAATAGGAAGAATGCGAAAGAAGACAAAATTCAGTCAGGATAACGTACCTCTGAGTTAAAAATTTAACACATTACTTCCATTTTCAAAACATAGTATATAATAGTGTGATGACCAGACAGAAAACAGAAATAGATTTTATTAAAGACCTGTAGAAAAGGATTTCAATTTAAGACATCAGAGTTCTTAATGAATTTTGAAATTTTGTAAATGTTGAAATAGAAGTTTTAATTGAATACAGCAACCAAAATAATACACTGTCTCAAAAATTCTGGTACTGCTGTTCCCTGTCAGCAAACTCTCTATGTCCAGTTGTGCACTATGGTAAAAACTGTTTTACATTTCACTGCAATATGATATTCTACCTGCAGATGCCAGTGGAGATCTTGTGAGCCACATGATTACATGTGCTATGGCATGGTGTGACGGTTACACTGCACCGCTGCTGGTACCACTTAATGGATGGCTACAGCCCCCACTACCACTTCAGATTAAGAGTAAGAGTATTTCTTAGTTCTTGATTTAATGAAACTCTTTTGCATGACTTTTCTTCATTAAACATAAATCTGCAAAATATTATGACTAGCATTACTATTAATCTTTCAAGTTAATTATAATGCATTGTCACTAGACAAACTGTCAATGCTAAGACAAAAACTTGTTAGTAGTTACGCTGATGGTGTCAAGCTGGTGGGTGTAGTGATGACACCATTAGAGTTGTATTTTCGGAGTGTCTGGTTTAATCTCATCTTGTTATAATCTATTTTCATTGAAATAGTACATAATTTTGCATTATATTCCTTGCCATTATAGTGCACTATCAAAGCATAACTAAAATCTAATTGGTAACAGATTTTTCCCCGTAATCCGCTTTATTTTGGTGTTGGGTCATTATCAGGAAGTTCAGTTTTTCAACACAAAAAATAAATTACCATGTTACATTTTCACAAATATGTAAGACCTTTAAACTGTTACCTTAAACATTCTGTAAATCTCTCATTTGCGACAAGAGTGTCACAACTCAAAATTTGGCATTTTTGAGTTATTGGTGTAGAAAGAAATGTATGCAGATGTACTTTTAACAGGTATAGTGTCATATTGCAGTTTGTAAAACTCGCCACTGAAGAGCAGTTGTGCTGTCATTGCACTCATAGAAAATTATAGCACTTCAAAACCTTTAAAAGTTTCTCCTGAAAAATCACAAATTTTGAGTTGTGACACTGTTTTCGCAAATGAGCGAAATATGTAACCTTATTTTTTGCAGAATATAAATTAAGTTGTAGAATATATGTTTCAAATTCAGTTCAACAGCAGTGATGAACCATAACTCCTAGGCATGTAGATAAACATTTTAATCATGCCCACAATTCGGAACAAAACATTTCTTCATATTTTTAAATTTTGAACATGACAGTTTGTAAAACTGGTAGTTATTTCTATCAGCTCTCATAAATTCTAAACTTCTGCTGGCAGGAATTATGCACAAAATTAATCACATATTTCTCTGGTTACCATTTGGTACATAATTCTTGCTGTGCACCTCAGGGAGATGGCAGTATTTGTAAGCATTGGTGAGGAAGAATGGGTTGTGTGTGTATATGTTCAGCCATTTGAGTCTCAAACTGATCAGATAGTACACCCATAGATTCCTAAGTGCTTCAGCATGTACCTATTTTATGTACAGCAACTGAAGTGCAGTAATCCTTTTTTTGTGTTCACAATCTCATGTGCCACAGGTTTGCATTGCCCAGCTGGTGTGAAACTGATTGAGCCAACTCCATCTGGACAGCATGTGGTAGTGATCCCTCAAACAGGAGATCCACAGCTGTGGCATGTTATGTCAAATTCTCTCACTCACACATTCAAAGGTACATCACTCTTTTTTTCAGTAAATGATGTCCAACATAAGCTCTTTGATAGTCCTCTCAAAGGTCAGCCTCCCTTTTTTTTATATTTCACTCTTAAATGAATATTAAAATTATAGTATTTTAAGGCTATATTCTGTTTTGTCTCAAGCACTGTGGAGAAAGCATTCTTTACCATTCACAATGAAGACAATTGCACTTCAGGGTAGACTACACATTTGGGTAAACATGAGAAGTTTCTTGAGATGTAAAACTTGTAAATTGTAATAAACAGTGACACAAATAAATTTATAACAGAGTGAAATAGCAATTTTCTCGTTTTGTTCATGCAGTGTTTTTTTTTTTCTTTCTTAGAAAGAAAAGTATCAGTACGTGAATGTGACAGAAAGGAGGAAGCTTGGCAGTACTTTTAATTTTTCAGCAAAATGTATCAAAATTTGCTACCAGTTAGAGACTTTAATTACAATACAGATTTATCCTATTTACTTTTTTATAAATCTTTCATTTTTATGGTTATGCTTTAAAAATAAAAAGGTGCGATACCATACCACAGAAAAAAGAGTCGTGCAGTCACCGAAAATGTGTTGTTAATTTCAAATGCATTTCTGCTTGGTGATGTGTGGTATACACAGAACAATATAAGAGGCAACTAAATGCCCTCAATCTACATCTCATGACAGTGCATAAAGAGCAGTTTAAAAATACATAAGTGTCCAGCCACATTAATGTTAGATCTCAAATTATAACCTGCCTACTGAATAATTTGTCCTTTCTGCTTTTTATCAGGCCATAGTGGACCAGTGCTGTGCTTAGCAATTACAAAACAATCACAGTATCTGCTCACTGGCTCAGATGATACTTCAGTAATTGTCTGGGATCTCAAATCGCTCACCCTTAAACTCAGAATCTAGTAAGTAACAGATTTTGATGCTATGTACAGAACAGTAATGGATGCATTATATTTATTTGATTATTCTGAGATTTTAATGACATTTTACATACTGTTGTGAACAAAATTAATTGGTGACCTCAGAAGATTTCAAAAGACTGTGGTTGTGACCAGTTTAATTCTACAGATAAAAAATCTTGAAATTCTGTCAAAATCACAGCCTTGTATTGTTAAAGTTTAGTGTACCGTAACAGTAAAATAGTTGCCTTGCTATGGCATGTGTGAGACATTAGTGAAATGGTGAAATGCTGCATTTGTAATAATGTATAAAAGTTTCTGTCTACTGTACACAATGTATTTTTGTACCTTCCCCGACTCTGACTCATTGGAACTTCATGCTCATGCAATATGCCACTTACATACTTTACATACGTACATATAATTGTATCATATCACGTGTATGTTAATTGATCTCATGATGTGTTTCAGTGAACACATAGCTCCTGTTCTCAGCCTGACCCCAGCACTGAACAATTCTGTCATTGTGAGTGGTGGAGAGGATTCACGAATCATTATAACATCACTATTGACAGGCGAAGTTGTGATGAAGATAGACCATCACAGGGGTCCTGTCATGTCAGTCAAGGTCAACACTGCGGGGGATGTACTCGTCTCGGGTCCGGCGGCCATCTTGGTTCTCCTATCTTTCTCTTTCTTCAAAACTTTTATTAGTCTTTTTAACTATGTAGTGCTATTTTGCTTGTTATTCATCCTTTCTCTTCCTTGGCTTCTACTTGTTTAATTGCTTTCACAAACATGTAGACCTCCCTTCTATTAGTTTGCTTTGTTGCCATACTCAAGACAATATTTTCATTTAAGCAGAAGCATGTGTAATTGGAATGCAGCATAGAAGGTGCTGCAGAAATGTCCCTAGAAGCAGGTAACAGCTTCTTTTTCAGAAAACATGCTTTGAAATGTATGACTTACCAGTTAATCAAGATTCTTGACTTTGGAACTGTGTGAACTGTTAAAAATTTTCAGCTGGCTGTACAAGGGTGTGGCTCATTTCTTAGTAGATATAACTGTTTTCTCAGGGAAAAAAATTTTACCATGCTTCTGCTGACCTAGTATTGATCCAGACACTACTGCCAAAAGTCAGGAGCCAGGATAGAAATAGAGAAAGACTGGAAGTACCAGTTCTTTAATTTTATTTACTGTAATTGATAATACAGTACATATTATTTTCATATAAATTTCACACTTGGGTGGAAGGTATTTCTGAAGAATTACCCAAGCAGGACCGATTATGAGAGCATAATAACTTGGCAAATGTAGCAGAGCTGAAGCCTTATTAAGCATATGTTTGGAGATATGACTCACAAAAGGAATATTGAATGCCCACACAGAATGGCTGTGATCGAGTTCAGATCACTAGTTATGCTAATCACAAAATCAGACTTTTCTGCTGACTGATAATGTGGTTCTCCATCATAGTATTTATGTTTGTGCCAGATAAATTAACATTATTAGTGTAGACCAGAAGCTTATGTGTTCTATTCAATTTTAGACCCTGCAGGTTTACAGAGGCCTTCCTAATGTCATGTTCCAAATCAAAGTTGAAAAGCAATAGGAATGATGGATCCCCTTGTTTCAGACCATTATGAATAGGAATTATATTAAACAAATGTTTACCTATCCGGAATTTACAGTGACATTTAAGCACGTTATAATTAGCTTAATGATTTCATGGGTATCCAAAGCTCAATGACAATATGCAAGGCATTCTTGCAGGCTATAAACAGATGATGTGCTGTCCCATGTATTTCCACTTTTCCTTGCATACTTGACACATGCAGGATATCTTATCACAGCTGACCTCCTGCATTGAAGTCTATGCCAAGCAAAATGCAGAAGCTTTATTAAGTATGTACTAAAAAGCAGGTTGTTCTAAAAGTAAATGCTGAGAGAACTTATTTTATTTTTTTTTTTCATAGTTGTACCGTGCATCTTGACATTATCAAAGTCTTTTTATTTCACCACTGGATGCACTATATATTTTTTTTAGTTGTACAGTAAAATTTACATTAAAATATACCCAAAATTGCTCCTACATGTTTCAGTTTAACAACCATCCGGAGCGTCTTATTGATCTTAGCTAAAGTCATAATCATTAAAACAATCAGTTAAAATACTGAATTAGGGAATGCATTCCCTAATTCAGTCTCACTCTGCACAGTGCACCGTACACACACTACCAAGGACTTGACATACTATGCAGCCACATCTCCAAACAGTCCACGACGATGTATTTTAACCCATTGTTTTAATGATAATGACTTTAGCTAAGATCAATAAGACGCTCCCGGAGGATGGTTGTTAAACTGAAACATGTAGGAGCAATTTTAGTGTATATTTTAAAGTAAATCTTAATGTACCCCTAAACAAATATATAGTGCATCCGTTGGTGAAATACAAAGTCTTTGATAAGTATATTTTATTTCTTGTCAAAATAATGCAGAAAAAATTGCAACATAACTATAGTACATCTTTTTTATGCGTGGTGTTTGTTTCTGTCTGGACATATGTAATGTATGATAAACTGGAGCCATAGAACAGGGTATAACAAGACACTGTACAAAGTTCTGTTTGTTGTATTTCATTAAAATCCGTCACATGGCTTGACAGATGTGTTAGATTTAATTTGACTCTTAAAAAATTGGCCCTTAAAATGACTGAAATTTATAAGTTTTAATACTTATATGTGTTATAGTGTATTATTATAGTTTATAAATTATATACAGTATACAAAATAACATTAAGCTGTAGATTCCAACACAAAGTAGACTGCAAAAATATGTACTTGCATAATGTACGTAGCAGTGACTGCTTAGTGGTTGTCGAGGTGATTCTTCTAAACCAATCTACTTGCATTGGCTGTTATGAATACAGGGTTTTAATGTGTATTATATCTGTCACAAATGTAATTTAGTGTGGTGAGGTGAACAGTGATGTGTGCACGTGCACGCACGTGTGTGTGTGTGTGTGCATGCGCGTAATTTTTGGGCCGGAGGGGAAGAGATGTGTGATAACATGGCTATGCTGTGAAGTATTTCATGGTACTGTTTTGGCATTTTCCTGGCTATAATGGAAAAGAATGCAAAATAATCCCAGGTCTTCTCATTATCTAAGGTTGGTCCTGTGAGGAAAACAGTTAATTTTTTCTTCATTCTTTCTTCCTTTTATACTATTTGTGCCTTTGTCTCCTTGCCTACTGTCTTCCATTTTCCTGCACTGTCGGTTTCAGTTTTTAGTACTGTTGATGTGCCTTTCCCTTCTTCTTTTCTCCATCTCTTTTACATTAACACTCTTCCTGCTTAGCTTATTAAGGCTCTTATAATCTTACACAGTGCAATAATTAGAACATCCATCACTGATTGATGCTTTGAGTCTGTTTAATAATTAACACTAACACTAAGTTTACAAGGTGTGTTCAACAAGTTCCGAGACTGATTTTTTTGCTCGGCTGTGGGTACACTTCGGGACACCCCAGTTTGCAGGGTGGTGTCCTAGAACTCCCTCTCTCCCTGGGACAAGGGATGGTCCCAGCGCGCCTCTCAGTCCTTTGTGAGCTTCGGTCGAAGATAGTCGTGTACCTGTGCCTTGTTATTGTTCGTGCCGTGTGGGATGTTGGAAGAGCAAGAGCAGCGCGTGTGCATCAAGTTTTGTGTGAAACTGGGAAGAAATGGTGCAGAGACATTTGAAATGTTGAGAACTGCCTTCGATGAGCAGTGTTTGAGCCATGCTCGCATTTTCAAATGGCACAAGAGATTTAAAGAAGGCCGAGACTCAGTTGATGACAATCCATGATCTGGCAGACCAACGACAAGCAAAACTGACAACTGTGTTGTGTGAGTGCGAGAACTGATCTGAGCAAATCGGCGCTTAACAATCTGTGAACTCTCTGTCGAGGTTGGAGTGTCTTATGGAACTTGCCAGGCCATACTGACGCAAGATTTGAACATGCGATGTGTTGCTGCAAAATTTGTTCCGCGAATTCTCACTGCCAAACAGAAGGAATGGCGCTTGTCTGTGGCAACAAACATGCTGCAGGAAGCAGAGTCAGATGAAAACTTTATGGGACAAATCATCATGGGCAATGAGACGTGGGTCTGTGGGTATGATCCGGAGATGAAACATCAGTCTTCGCAGTGGAATTCTGCTGATTCCCCAAGGCCAAAGAAAGGGCGCCAGGTGCTGTCAAAAGTCAAAGTCATGCTCATTGTTTTCTTTGATATGGAGGGCATTGTTCATTATGAGTACATTCCACAAGGCCAAACTGTAAACCAACAGTTTTATCTACAAGTTTTGAAACGTCTGAGACTTGCTATTTCTCGCAAGAGGCCACAGAAATGAGCAGCGGGGGCCTGGGCCCTACATCACAACAATGCTCCAGCACACACAGCACATTCCATCCAGGTATTTTTGGCAAGTCATGGCATTCCTGTCGTTCAGCAACCACCCTACTCCCCTGACATGGCTCCATGTGACTACTGGTTGTCCCGCCATTTAAAAAGAGTGTTGAAAGAGAGAAGATTTGAAGACACTGACGCAGTTAAAAAGAATGCGATGAGTACGCTGAACACCATTCCAAAAGACGCTTTCAAAAAAGTTTTCCAGCAGTGAGAGGACCACTGGAAGCAGTGTGTCAGCTCACAAGGAGAGTATTTTGAAAATTATTAAATATTTTTAGCCATTAGCAATAAATTGTAATTTTCACTCGCCAAGTCTCGGAACTTTTTGATCACACCTTGTATACTCTGTGGAGTAATATGTAAGTCCATAGCTTTTACCACAGGGTGTGTCCTTGAAAAGCGCGTAGAGATACTGATGGCAGAACTTGAAATAAATTTGCGCATGATAGTACGTGTATGTGTATGATAGAAGTGTCACGTGTCAAGTTTTATTTTAAAAAGTACAGTTTTGTTACATATATTCTGAAGACATACAGGAGGAGTCCAAGTATAGCTGCACTCATTCTTAACAAAAATACCTTTATCATAAAGACTCAGAATACATATCACACATGAAAGTGCATTGTACTCTAGTAAAGTAGTCTGTACAAAAAACCATATGAAATCCAAATCAAAATGACTTCCTAGAATTTATTGTAGGTATGTCATTGACCTTTGTTAGGTGGTTGAGCACTGTTACTTATGGATAGAGGGACGTGCAACTGATGCGTGTTGTTATGAAATATTTCCTTAAATGTCTTTAAAGACTGTAGAACAATACTCCAAAAAGTAACTGTCACCACAATAAACATGAAGTGTCTTGTGTTTTTTTAGCCATGCAATGAACTAAATAAAATTGACAGTCAAATTCTTGCCAGTGACATTTCTTCAAAATATCATAAACTGCCTTGTCTAGCCTTAGCCTGTATTAGCATTTATCATCCAGGAATGGGAGATTTTTAAATTCCCTGCTAATCTGGGTTGGTGGTTGGATATTAACTTGTGGTTTGTGTTGTGGCTGTTGAAAAAATATGTTGCTTGGACAGCCAGAATACACACATACTGTTACAGTAATGGAGTGCACCACAACCAAAGGCTAAACAAATTTGTGGGCTTCACACAAGCAATAAAATGCATACTGTAAAGACACTGACCAATCTGAATATGCTGTAATAAATTAGTCGATGACTGGCAGTGACTGGATTATGAGCATTTAATTTTATCAGCAGGATTGGGGAATTTTCCTTATCGATCTTAGTGATGGTATGCCTGTCTTACCAGCTGTTCTGGTTTACTTTTTCATGATTTTCTCTAGTCTTTCCCTGCAAATCATAATTTCTTGAAAGAGGTGATCATTATCTTCTTAAAGCTCATTGCCAACTGAGCATATATGATCATCTCTAATTTATTTATTTATTTATTTATTCATTCATTCATTCATTCAAACAGCACTTTGTAGTAACTCAGGAATCAATCATTCTCATATTGACCAAGTTCAGTACTGAGAAAATGGCTTCAGTATTATAAGTATTCAAGAGTGGAGGGCCTTCAGAGCTGCTGTAGGTAGAGTGAAAGTCCTAATGAAATCCTGACTATCAAATTCATGGCCAGTTATGACCCATAACTATTATAGTGTGTGATCAATCACAGACAGCAGTGAAACATTTTTCATATCCTCATCCTGAGCACTTTGTTTTTTTTTCTTTATACCTACCTACTTTAGTCTCCTTCTCCTCTGGTTCCTTTCATATTCCTCTCCCATCATCTTTATTTGTTCATACTATCATTCAACTTTCCACATTCTCTTTTTAACTGCTGTTATTCTTTACTTATCTTCATGGCCTTCTGTCCCCTTTATTCCTATGATATGTCTGTCCTACCGTTATTTCTCTCCCTTCCTTCCTTCCTTCTCTATAATCAAGTAGTTTCCACATCACCTTTCTGTATTTATCTCATTTATACCTTTATACCCTTTCCTGCTTCATATTCCTCTCTCATTCTACTATTGAATGTGTCTTACCATCAGTTCTGTCTCTGTATCCTATAAATGGCAAAAATCGTGGTTTCTACCTATATTCTAGCAAGAACATAAGATGGTTTAGGGTTTTCCTCTATCTTTGCAATGGTGGTATATGAACAAATATGTACCAGCTTTTCCCAAAAGTAACAGGAATTGACTGTCATTAATGTCTTGATTGTTCCTCTCTCTAGACTTCTAAACGTCATTCTAGGCCCATGAAATATTTTCTGATGTTCGTATGTTCACTTTCGTACCTGGGTAAGTATGAAGAGACTGGAAATTTGTTCTCACTACTTTCAGGATCATCTGACTCGACAATCTGCCTATGGTTACTGGAGAACTTCAGTCTGCTGAACACAATCACCTTGCCATATCCAGTCACAATGCTTGATATATCCAGTGATTCTGTATTCCTGGTGGCAGCCTGCGAAGACAATCAACTTTACCTGCGTTCACTGGCTACAGGAACAGAGATTCATAGTCTGCGTGGGCACAAAGCAGAGGTAGTTCCACTTATGCATAATAGGAAATTTAAATGTCCACCCACATCAATACAGGCAGCTATAGAGCTGATTATTGTGTTTGTTTGTGGACCACAAAAAAATTTTCCTGTACACCATATGTTGCCCTTGGGCCTGCAGTTTGACATCCCTGCTCTGGAATTTTAGAGGAAATGGATTAACAGGGTCTCAGTAGAATACATTTACAATTCAGTCATTGTTACTGAAGTCTCTTCTTTAGGTTACTGTTAGTTTGTGGAATGAAGAACAATTTGGTGGTTTGATTTTAGGAGAGATGAAGCAGCAAAAAATTATATTCATCTGATTTTGTTAGAGTAGTTATACAAGAAACATGTAATAGGATTGTCATGGAACAAGACAGGAGGTGTTGCAGAAGTGTACAGAACTTTGGTCATAGAACGTTAAACCCATGGTGTGTGTGTGTGGGTGGATAGTACTTAAATGGATGTTTTTAGTTAGTGTAAAGCTGTGGTGTAGATACGAGTAGCTATGCTGGCTTTTATAAACAAAGAGTGTAATGTGAGGGTCCACAGGAGCAGGGAATCTCTGACAACCTGAATATCTATGTACTTTTCAAGGAAAATTCTCTTCCACAGAGTCAATTAAGAATACACAGATACCATGTATAGTCCATTTCCAGGTTTTACTTACTAATTTCTCTTACAGATCAGATCTTTGTGCCTTGCTCAAGACAGCTGCAGAGCTGTGGTTGGTGGGGCTGATGGCAAGATCTACATTTTTGACATGCATAGTGGGAGACTTAGTCGGACACTGACAAGTCATGCCTCTGATGTCACTGGGGTCAAAGTGACTGATAAAGATGACTTTCTGCTTACAGCTGGTTAGTGCAGGATTCATAATGTACCCATAATGTAACTATCTGGAAGCAGCAGTAACAATGGCACTTGATGAATCTAAAGGCGGATTCAATTCTATAAATACGTGGAACATCATTTCATTGTATTTTATTTCTTTCATTCACCCATATTTTCCATAACATCTTAGAAGATTATCTTAAAGATAATGTATGTGTTCACTCAGGTTACATGTAGGACTCTCATGTGAACACATTAATGAACTTCCAGGTCCTTTGAAGTGCAAAACATTTCTTAAGTGGCTGAGTGATTGTTAGCTTCTCAAGAGGAAATCTGCAGCATGAGTTAGTTAATTTACATGCATGCAACACTTGATATGTCACTCTCGGTGAAAGATTGAGGATGCTTCAGGACAAGATATTGAGAATAAAATAAAATGTAATGTCATGACCATTGTTGGGAAGAGTATGTAAAATGTATGGGCAAAAGAGTATTTGTCTAAACAGTTACTGAATATCCCTATAGGAAATCATTTGGGATACAGGTATAGATGGGAGGATAGTATTGCAAATGTATCTTACATAAGTAGATGTGTATGTGTACAATAGAATTTGTAATTTGTAATAAATGCAGATCACAAGTGTAACATCCGTGGATATTTTATCAACTTTTCATTTCGCCATTTGTTTGTTCATCCAAGCCTACAGGTAGCAAAAAATGTGAAATAGCTGTGACATAGTACTGATATTGTCTTGCACTGTATTGGGTGATGTAATTCATTGTGCTCTTCAGCTAGTAATGTCTAATCCAGCTGCAAGAGACATACGTGTCTTAGATGCTCCTTGTGTCTTGTCTCACTGGCATGGTCCATATTAACTCTTCTACATGCGATGCACTGCATGCTGTGGTCACTGGTGATATCAAGTTGGTATTTTTCCTGTCCAGGATGTGTAGTAGTAGCCCCCCCTCCCCCCGACTCTCTTTCTGTCCAAATTTGGCAAGCAGCCCGCTGATCATGTCTGAATTTCTGTATAATAATGTGAAATATGGCCAATGTATCATGTGAGGCAGGAGTATGCTCTTCCAAATATTATGTATGTACAGACATTTATGAAGACTGAACAAAGGGAATTACAATCTTTCTTGTCTACGGTATGTGTTGTGCTTATACTTCAGGTGGCAATCGCATCACATTCTGGAGCTTCCGCCGTGAGGATGCAATAGGACCTACGAGTGGCAACATTAGTCCTGTGGGCAGCAGTCGAAAGACTTCACAGCAGTGTCAGCAGAGTCACACAGCACCTGTCACATGCTTGGATATATCTCGGGATGGCCTAATGGCAGTTACTGGTTTGTTCCTGACATGCTGTGATATAAAATTACCTGTTTTAACTTTTGTCAGTTTTTTAAACTTATTGTTTAACAATGCTATCAATTGCTAGGACTATATAGCATAATTGCAAGGTGAATGAATGGGTATGAAACATTGGTAAAATGATGCTTAGGGAGGGAAATCAAAGTACAGGGAGGGAAACCTGTACCATTGTCACATTGTCCACCACTAATCACACTTGGGACTAACCTGGAATTGGTACCAGGCCTCAACAATGAGAAGCTGATGAGTCACTGCCTGAGCTGTGTCACAGTCCTTTCAAACATTTTATTTGAATGTAATATCTCTACATACATTTTTTCTCATTATATGAATTTTTCTTAATTACAGAACTTACACAACAGGCGTGACTGTTTTGAGCATACCAGTATTTTTTACCTGTTTTTGTTCTATAGGGAAGGAAGTGTTATAAGTTTCTGGTAATTGCAAGACTAGTGTCAGATTCTGAGCAAGAATTAAATCAGATTAGATTAGATTAGATTAGATCAGATCAGATCAGATTAGAGTAGATTGGATTAGATTATATTGGATTGGATTAGATTAGATTGGATTAGATTAGGCCACTGGTAATGGATTTGATTTGCTGTTACAGGATCAGTAGACAGTCTGGTAAACATTTGGCAGCTCAATACTCATGAATTACACTTAACATTGGAAGGACACTCTGCTTCCATTACATGTGTTGCATTTTCTCCAAATGGATTGTTTGCTGTCTCAGGATCTGAGGACAAGACAGTCAGAGTGTGGGGCCTTACTCTAGGTCTGGTGGTTTCAGCATTCAAAGTAAGTTCACATTAAAGAAATGCTGTACTTCTAAGTGTTAAAGAAAAGCACAATGTCTACTTTACAATCCTATTATATGCTTGTCTTTCATGTTACTTAGCTGGGTCTGAAGAGTCGAGCCTTCTGGCATGTAGTGCTGTCACTTGTGAAGTATCTCCATACATTCTAAAGAGCTGTAGTGCTTTCATCGTCAGCACAATATTCAAGATAAGTAGGTAACTGCTTGATCCTGGAAATCAAGGCAGCACAATCTGTTGAAATGTAAGAACCACTAACGCAACAACATAATTCAATTCATTTCAGTTTATTTTGTGCAGTCCAACATCTGGAAGACTCAGACCTTCAGCAACACGGTTGTGAGATGGAATTAACCAGATACAACTGAAATTTCAATCCACTGATGTAGTTTACCTTTGCTGACTAACATTAAAAAATTTGATAAGCTACAGCAGATATGTGATTAAGTTGGAAGGCAGGTCTGTATGTATGTATGTATCAATTTATGATGTTTCCCTTTTTTAATTTTATTTTTATGACATAATGCAGGGACATCAAGCCACAATAAGTGCTGTGGCTGTCATGTTAGACAGCCGCCGTGTTGTGTCCAGTGACCGGCAAGGAGTGCTGGCTGTATGGTTAGCGGACAATGCTACACTGTTACACTCTTGTATTGGTCCAGGAATGTGTCTTGCAGTTACCAACAGCATGAAGTATGCAGTCTGTGGTAATGGTGATAATAGGTAGGTGAATCAGGGATATGTGAATTGGTAATTTTGGTGACATGTAGGTGTGGTGGGGTAATGACAGTTACAGGTAGGTGAGGAGTAATGATAGTGATCAAATGTCAGTGTAAGATGTCAATGCTGGTAACAGGTAGGTGTGAGATGGCAGGAATGTTAATGGATAGGTGTTACAGTGTATTAGTATTATCTCTACAGAGAATGAAGCATTTAACCTTGATCTCACTGTTGTGCAGCACATGCACATTGTCACACTATCCAAGTACAGCATTTCTTCAACACCTAACACCATTGCACCAAATTAAAATCCAGTGACTATCCCCAGTATCATACACTTAAAAATCTCTTATTCTTCAACATTGAAGCTAAAGGAAAGTTGGCGTTATGCATTCCTACCTGAACTTCGTGTTCTTTATTAAACTGTATATGTATTTTTGTAGAATGTAAGAAGTTCATATAGCTGTTGTGGTCTTCAAAGTAGTAAGATTTTTTTTTGGACATTTATCAATATAATGCACATAGACTGGTTAAAGTGTATGGCAAGGTATTAAGTAATAAAATTCTGTTGCAGTTTGCGAATTTGGTCACTGAATCGTGAAGATGAGAGGTATACAGTGTCGCACAGTGAAGAAGTGACATGCTTTGTATTAACAATGGATTCACTGCATGTAATCACAGGCTCACGGGACATGTCTCTTAAGGTGTGGCAGGTAGCAGGAGGGAAGCTGGCACAGGTAAGCCAAGAAGGTTCATGTTCATTCATATCATGATGAGATTTCTCACTAAACAACTTTCTCAACTAGGTACATTTTCTGCGACATATTGAAATAATATTCAGTATGCCTTACCTTTCAGTGTTCACTTGCAGCATGTATCATGTTTTTCACTGGGCCATAATATTACTATTTGTTAAAAATTCAAAGTTTTTTTACCTCTGTTGCACATTATACAACAGCATTATGTATACAGGTATAAAGCAGTTAATAGCTACACATCTCAATACAGTTTCAGAAAAATTTTCTGAACATGTCGAAACAGCACTTTGAAATGCAGGCAGAAAGGGTCAGATTCTACTAGTGAAGTATAGGAAACTTGATTTTAATTGAGGTTAGTTGCAACAATATGTGAGAGATGCTTCATATAAAGATACAGAAATGTGCATCATGACCGTAAAAGGATTAATAAATAAACACAACTGCTCACAGAAGTAACTGAAAGAACGTTCTTTAGTTTTTTCTTATAAATATCCTGTGCTTGCATTTCAGATTCCTGATAGAAACATGTAGATATCAGGTTACATGACACTACTGTTATAAAGTACACTGGTATGTATAGTTACGAACTAACTCTTGAAGCAGTGTCTTCCTTCAGCCAAGAAATTTCTTGCTTTTATGGAATCCAAAGTTAAATTCTGTTCATCTGGAATAAGACTGGAGTATTTTACTCCTTTGATAAACTTCTCAGAAAGAAATCTTAAAATAGACAAAGAATACTGTCTGTCCAATTCTGAACACATGGACATGATACATGCCTTTATATTACATGTTCAGTTTTTGTAGTCAATATTATGATGTTAAGTAACCGAACCTGTTTATTGTACACATTTAGTTTACACGGTCACATTACTGTGCAAGAGGTATTTGTCTGTACTTGGAACAATTATAATTAGTTACAGAGCACACCAATCCTGCAATTTTATGAGAAGTGTGTGCGTATATATGTGTGTGTGTGTGTGTGTGTGTGTGTGTGTGTGTGTGTGTGCGTGCGTGCGTGCGTGCGTGCGTGCGTGCGCGCATGCACACTATCCTTTATAATCAGCTATTTTATCCTGTGATGGAAAACGTACATGCAGCAGTCTTTGTGTCAAGCCCCTTGTGGGGCTTATGGTCACATCTTGGCAAAATGGATGAAAATTGATCAGTGGCACTACTCCTAGGGAGGGCATGTGGTGGTGGCTGGGACAGGAGGGCCAGGAGTAGTGCCACTAACCAACTGTGAAGACTAAATCTCTGCACTACATATAATGATTCAGTTTGGGCTTCACAGAGAACATATTGTGCTTCCATGAGGAAGACCAGTAGGTGAATGTTTAATACAGATAAAGCTATTGGTTATGCTGCTTTCAAATGCACCACTGTATGGATGAGCCAGTAGTGTCCCAGCCACAGAAACGCAAGCGGCTTGGCATGACACACATAGCTCGGACATCACAAATACTTGTCCTTCTCAACACCTGCACCACTGAGTGAAGCCAACTGTGTCTCAGTCTGACAGTGGTCACTGTGTGGCTGGGGTGGATGCTCTTTTAAAACCTTCTGTTTCTCCATTGGCCCAGCTACAAAGAAGTGTCCCAGCCACTGAAGGGGCACAACCACAGTGGCTACTGCAAATTTATGATTAGACCCTTATCTGTGAAATCGGAAACAGCGTTTTGAAATAAATTAAGAGGAAAGTATCAAGCATATATCAGGAAGGTGTTTCTGATTGAGGGAAATTAAACATGGTGTGCCTGAAGGTTCAGTCCTTGGCCAAATTTTATTTTTATTATGTATAAACAACCATCCAGTAAATATAAAATGGGCAGAGATGTTTCTGTTTCCCAATGACACAAATATTCTAATAGAGGCTGTGACTGAAGATGTTTTAAATCAAAAGAAAAATAGATTTGTGAAAGAGTTACTAATTTTTGTTTCATGCTAATGGGTTAGTGATAAATACTGAGAAAACTGTAGCAGTGTCATTTCATACTGGGCAGAGCAAAAGGTTTTTAAAACCTCAAATGACATTTACTGATATGGATATTAAGTATAAATATGAAACAAATCTTTTGGTTTTACATGTGACAGAAAATATAAAATAGGATGTTCATATAACAGTTTAAGCATCAATTGAGTAAAAGTTATTATGTAATTTTGTCTCATAAAAGTATAACAAGTGTACATATCTTCAACAGTACATATATTGCAAACAGTAATTTGCATTTAAGGTATGGCATACACTGGGGGGGGGTTGCATAATTAATGGATGAAGTAAACAAAAAAAAATTGAAGCTGCAAAAGAAACCGATGAGATTAATTAATTAGTAAGGCAGGGAGATTTACTTCCCGCATGGAATTGTTTAAAACATTAAGTATACTCCCAGTGCCATGTATGAATATAATGAAATATGTAATAATGCAATATGATATGTTAGTGACAAGTTTGATGATTCATATAAACAGTTATTTATACATATATTGTGGGAATGTGTCTTCTGTGGTTTTATCGAGAAGTGTGAATGAAAAATACATTAATATACAATACAACAGTGGCACAGGTATAGTTATACATAATGAAACATGTCCTACAATATTACGGGGAGTTCATTTATTTTTATGTTGGCTTTGTGTTTGTGCAGGTGTTGGTGGGTCATTCTGACCACGTGACATGTGTGGCTGTTTCCATCCTCAACAAATCTCTGGTAGTATCAGGGTCTCGTGATGCAAATCTCATTGTATGGGACATAAACACTGGCAGTGATATACATGTACTGACAGGCCACCTTGGTTATGTGACATGTGTAAAAGTCACAGGAGATGGTAGCTTGGCTGTGTCAGGTAAATTAGTGATAATCAGTACCTTAAACTTCAGTATATTATGCAACAGAATTCAGTCCCATACTCATCCTGTGTCATAGGACAGGAATTGAATAAACTTAGATATTATACTGGAAATTCTTTGGAGACCTGGTAGTTGCATAAAGGATGCAGCATTTCTATGCCATTTGTCTCAGGCTCAGTACTGGCCAGATCCATTGCAGAGTTTTCCATGTTCTTTCCTGCCCTTATTTGTGAAAGAGGTCATATCATGAAAGTAAATAATGAGGCATGTGCAACTGAAACTCTTATGAGGATGTTCATGGGTGAAGGTAGGAGCCAGAGGAGCATAGTTGGTCGATCAAATAGGCTATGGGCTGGACAGCCTAGGGTTAAAATCCCAGTAGGCACAACAGATTTTCTGTTCTTCATAAATGCTCAGTGTGGCTCTGGGGTCCACCCAGCTTCCAGTTCAGTCTGGTGTTACCCAGGGATTAAGTGGCCAAGTCATGAAGTTAAACACTCACTTCTATTTAGTGCCAAGGATAAGAATGAGTAGTTCTTTACCTCTGCTCCTTCCATATGCTTTCATGGCACTGACAGGAAGAATTCTGGCTTTTTACCTGTTATGGGTGAAGGTACTACAGTATGAGAAAATACCACCGCAGCTGTACAGGCAGGAGTCCTATTGATGCTCAAGTTTGTGTATCCAATCTGCAAAGCATTTCTAGGGCTGCTGCCTAAACTGCTCAATTTTAGCCTTCTGCACATTATTATCTGATTAGAAGATATGGCCTTTGAGTCTCTGCCAGTGTGCTCTCCAAGTCAAACTCATAGCTGTACTATCTGCACTGTCACACCAGCACTAGAAATGATTTTCAGGACTCCATTCTTTCCAATTTGCATTAAGCATATGTCCCACTTGCTGGTAAGTTGGATCAATACAACTGAATTTTATTATTCAGCATAACCTGGGGCTTGTATTGTACAACTGACTCCAAGTGTGTATAGGTTGAAGTCCTGTACCTGGCACACTGTGTGCTGCATCATCAGAAAAATGCTTTATATTTCTGTATGAGAAACATGGGTTTTTTGGGTTTTCATTTGTATGCAGCAGTATCTAGAGTGGAAATACTGTAAGTTACTGTAATGTGCAAGAAAGGAAGTTCTACTGCAGAGTGGAGTACACATATTTTTGAAAATAAATTCTTGGTTATTTTGCATATTTCAGTGACTTAGATGTTTATTACAATTACAGATTCATTTTTTCAAAGCTAGTGAGTCATGCCACTCGCATTGCTTTGTATACAGTGAGAAAATTTTGACACATGTGTTTCATTCAGTGTTCTCACCACATTAAAAAATGCTGCAAATGAGTGTTCTGTACTTTAATGGGATGTATTTTCTGTCATGTACCTTAATGTTGAGAAGGCATATAAATTTAAATTTGAGCTTCATGTAGATTTGCTGCTATATTGAATAATTAGAACCAAATTGAATTTTGGAGAACTTTTAATATAGTCCAACTAATACCAAATTTCATTGATATCCCTCACTATCTTAGAATATCAATATCAGTGTACAGATACACAAAGTATCCCCATTGTGCAGCCTTGTATGAATATTTTTGCAAATAACACATAGAGACTGGCATAATAGTGCTGTAAGTTTAGTTACTGACATACTGTTTCATTATTTTTGTGATTTTGGGTAATTATACCTATGTTTTCTATTATTAACTTAAGTTTTCCCATCACAGGTTCTGAAGACAAAAGTATAATAGTGTGGGACACAAAACGAGGTCGTGCCATTTCCTCCCTTCAGCTCCATATTCCAATCCTTAATCTGGAAATGTCAACAGATTCCTCACGTATTGCTGTGCATCTCCTGGAGAACCGCTGCCTGCCTATAGTATGTCTTCATAACACTCCTGCTACTTACGTAAAAATGCCTACTTATGTTGCACCTGCTAAGGAAATAGAAGGCAAGTGTATTGGAAGCTTGGTAAACTATGCTACTCTTTCTCTTTGGACCCCTTGCTACTTGTTAATTTATTAATTAATTATCACAGAAATGTAACACAACAGATTTGGACAAGATCTCACTTTCTTACCGCTTGAACTGACATTATATATATATATATATAAATGCATTTGAATTAAACACCATAACACACTAAAATGTACACATATGTCTTTTGACATTCAGAGGACCGTGCATCGTGATATATTCTTATAATAAAACCAAGAGATGCACTAATTTCTCAAATTTATTTTTGGAATAGAACTCCACATGTTTTGGACAGTTTCTCTGTCCATCATCAGGAGTCTAGTACTGTACACACAGCAATAGGTATATGTCATACAGGTTATGGTGACTGCTTGCTAGCAAGCGGTCACCATAACCTGTATGACATATACCTTTTGCTGTGTGTACAGTACTAGACTCCTGATGATGGACAGAGAAACTGTCCAAAACATGTGGAGTTTTATTCCAAAAATAAATTTGAGAAATTATTGCATATCGTTGGTTTTATTATGAGAATAAGAGTACATGTGTCATTGCACTGTGCCCAGGATATTGACTCATAAAATGTAAAGCACACACACACACACACACACACACACACACACACATACCTACAATGTGATATGTTTCTTCAGATCTCAGACCATCAGGCCCAAAACGACCAATGAGGCGCCTACTGAAAAAGGAGGTTTCGCTGGATACGTACACATGGCAGAAGAAGTATGGTCACCTGACTTCATCAATTATGATGGCTGCTGTGGATGAACGCCTCAAACGTAGGTTTTCTGTCTCTGCAAGCATGGAAGAGATCTCCAAAATACCAACCAAAGGCAACCTGGGCTCACAGGTATTGTTGGTTGGCTGGTCACATGAAATGACAATTCTTATTTTTTATTGATACTTTGGAGATTATTTTGATAATTAAGAAGAAATGAAAGAAAATTTGTTACTCAAATAGTTAAGGAATTCTTTGCTTTTACAGAAACCATCTGAATACTAAACTTACATGCTAACCAGTCACCTTAAAGCAGGAGTAGAATCATTTCCCAGAATGTTGTTCATATTGATATATCTCAGGAAATGGACAATGTTTTGTATAACTAATGGTGTAAAGAAAGAAGTTAAAGTATTATATGTATTTACCTCCAAATATGGTCTACAACCAACTTTCCAACAGGTGGAAGCATGATTACTTTGTTAGTTACATCCCAGATGCAGTAGTCTGCAACAGGCAGACCTTAATTGTGTGTCATCTACATTTAATTTTAGGGGATTGGACCAGAGCAGGCAGCATTAGCTCAGTCACAGCACTTTGATCAGCTGGAAGCTCTGTGGAACAAAAGGTCTCCTCCACGTAGGCGTCACAATCAGGTGCGCTTAACTTTAATTAAGTGGAAAATTAAAAATACCGAACCCATACAGATCAATGCTAAAAGGCAGACTTACCCATGGGCTGGCCACAACAACTCAGTTCAGAATAGGAACCATTGGTGGCCTTTAATGAGCATGTGAACCTTCAGCTTCCATTAAAGGTGCGGAGTTTCTCGACCAGCTGAACTACTGCAAGATTAAGAAAAATTGGTTAGTTACCTTGTGCTAAGTACTGTACCTTCTCATCACTCGTTGATATGTAGGGTAGAACAGGTAAGAATTTCCATACATTCTAGCTCTCACCAGTTGTGCGGGGAGGGAGATTGATAAGCTTCAACACTCCAGTGCTGTACTCTTGCAGAAGGAGTGCCCAAGAGGCTGGGTGTTCCTCAGAGCTAATCTAGGCTTGCTGGAAAAAGGCAATTTTCATACTCTTGGTTACAGAAATAAGTATAATGCTGATCAGTCTGAAGGACATGGTGGGTTTGTCCCTCTGGCTAAGCAGCTCATCATGAAGGTATGTTGGTTGTGCAGTGGCTCAGGTAGTCAAGTCAATAGCCTTTGACCATGGAGACTTGGATTCAATCCAAAGCCAATCCATGTGGATTTGTGATGAGCAAAGTGGCATGGGAACAGGTCTTTTTCCCAGTACCTCAGCTTTCCCATCAGGATCTTTCGACCAGTGCTCCATATGCATTTATTATCTATTGTCAACAGTATATAATCTTAGCAATTGACAGCATCATTAAAAAACACAAAGTTAAACTTGTGTTACTGGGTATTCTCTGGGAAATTGAATGTTGTGAATGGGGGTCATGTACATGTGGTGAGTACACATTACCACATGTCTCCTATGTGCTGTATCTTTTTGACATGAGAATAGACAGCTGTTCTTAAAGCAACGGTATGAAAGATGGAATGGGATAATACGGGTCACCCAGTAACAATACAAACTGCAAGTTTAGCAAACAACCAATGTACAGTTGTCTTTTAAATCATACATCTCTTCATCTTTTGTAATTTTAGTCAATATATGTGCACAGTTGTCATTAAGATTCACAATAATATTTTTATAATATTCATAGTAATGTATTTAGTGTTTTAAAAATATTATTATGAATCTAATGACAATTGTGTTCATTAGTTGGT
>JGI20166J26741_11706695_pt1 | contig 21886 bp, 18 predicted proteins | sample TergutCu122P5_FD_26741 | JGI IMG/M metagenome (IMG submission 26741)
ATTAATAACCCTTATATAGGGCAATAGAATAGCAGGCCTGCTTGTAGGAGAGCCTCAGGGCTCGTATGCACTACGAGGAGGAATTGAATTGGCAGAAAAACCAACCGTAAATGCTGTGCAGAAAGCACTAGAGAGTGCAAAGAAGCGCAATTTTGTTGAAACGGTTGAGTTGGCCATCAATCTCAAGGACGTTGATCTGGCAATACCGAAGAACCGTATTCAGGAGGACATAATCCTTCCGAACGGCCGCGGTAAAAAGATCAAGGTCTGTGTGATTGGTGGTGGCGAACTAGCCTTGAAAGCCAAGAGCGTGGCCGATCTTGTGATCACTCCCGACGAAATCGGAACGATCGCAGATGACAAGAAACAGGCAAAGAAGATCGCGAACAGCACCGATTATTTCATCGCAGAGGCGCCTTTGATGGCGGTCATCGGTAAAAGATTGGGTACCGTCCTCGGTCCTCGCGGAAAGATGCCTAAACCCATACCCCCGGGAGCAGATCCCACGGGGATGATAGACAACCTCCGCAAGTCTGTGACCGTCAGAACGAAAGACAGGATAACATTCCATGTGCCGGTAGGGACAGTGGAAATGCCCGCAGAGCAGATAGCCGATAACATCGACCTTGTTCTGAAGAGGGTATCACTGAAACTCGAGAAAGGCATGGCGAACATATCGTCCGCCTATGTCAAAACGTCCATGGGTCCGTCGGAGAGGATTTTGTAAGGAGGTCTAAGATGGCACACGTCGCAACTTGGAAGAAGGACATGGTAAGTGAGATCGTCAAGGACATAACGGAAAACCCTGTTGTAGCAGTGGTTGACCTGCATGGCATCCCGGCGCCGCAGATCCAATCGATGAGAGCCGACCTCCGTGAGCACGCTATACTCAAGATGACCAAGAACAATCTTATGTTGCTGGCGCTTGATGAAGCCGCGAAACAGAGGCCAGGCATCGATAAACTGAAAGGATCTGTGCACGGGCAGTGCGCCATCATGGCAACGGACATGAACCCGTTCAAGCTTTGCAAGAAGCTTGAGGCCACAATGACGCCAGCCGCTATAAAAGCAGGACAGCTGGCACCCAAGGATATAATGGTCCCCAAAGGGCCAACCCCGTTCGGTCCCGGTCCCATGATCGGTGAACTTCAGAAAATAGGCCTTCAGGCCGCAATCGAGGCTGGAAAGATAGCAATCAAAAAGGATACGACACTGGTAAAGGCCGGGGAACCGGTCCCGCCGGGGGTCGCAGCGATGCTTCCGAAACTGAACATCCTGCCCATAATAGTGGGCATGGACCTGAGGACCGTCTTTGAGGACGGCACAGTGTACAAGAAAGAAGTGCTCGCAATACCCGATGATTATTACAAAACAATGTTCGCTACGGCTGCACACGACGCTCGTGCATTGGCAATCGATATTTCGTGGACAACGAAAGAAACGATCGTGCCGCTTGTCACGAAGGCGTTCAGAGAGGCAATGGGCCTTTCGATATCAGCCGCGATACCGACCAAAGAGAACATCAAGATACTTCTTGCAAAGGCAGACAATCAGATGCTTGCCGTAGCTTCCAAATCAGGATACAAGAGCGATGCCATCGCAGCCAGACTCAGTTCGGCAGCGGCGGCCGCAGCGAGTGTAAAACCTGCAGCGGAACCCCATAAGAAAGAGGAGAAGAAAGTAGAAGTGAAAGAAGAAGAACAGGTCAGCGAAGAAGACGCAGCAGCTGGCCTGAGCGCATTATTTGGCTAAAAGGAGTTGAAATAAATGGAGTATATTTACAGTGCAATGGTGCTTTACTCTGCTGGCAAAAAGATAACTGAGGAGGCCGTAACGGCGATCCTCAAGGCCGCAGCAGTAGAGGTCGACGCAGCTAAAGTCAAAGCACTGATCGCTTCACTCGAGGGAGTCGACATAAAGGCCGCCATAGCATCGGCCGCAGTCGCAGCCGCACCTGCACCCGCAGCAGCGGCGCCAGCCGCAGCAGCAAAGGCACCCGCCGCAGCAGCAAAGCCGGAAGTCCACGAGGAACCCGCGGTCAGCGAAGAGGACGCAGCAGCTGGTCTGAGCGCTCTGTTCGGATGAACGGTAAGTTTATCTTGGCAAGACAAAACCTTTTACACAACATCTTTATTTATCGCACATACATTTTAAGGCATTCATATGGACCCCACAAACAAGATCATCGTCAGGCTTTCGCCGGACACGGTATTGCTTCTTCAGGCGCTCGTAAATAAAGGACACTTTAACAGTTTATCCGAGTGTATTGCCGAAGCGATAAGCCAGATGATCGAGGCGAATCTTACGTCCGAGGAGTCGGAAAAGGCCCTCAAAGGTCACGTAAAAGAGCAGCCTCTGAAGATGGAGTCCCTTCTTACAGATAACAACCCCGAATCAATGGATGAGGCCGTCAGGAAGGCTGTCAGAGGTTATGTGAAGTCAAGGATGGATCCGGAGGAATGATCCTGGCGGGAAGGACGCTGGTCATAGGTTCGGGTGGAGCCGGTCAGCGCATTGTTTCAATGATACCCGGCGAGCGGAATATCGCCGTGGTCACGATCAACACCGGGGACCACGGTTCGACAATATCCATGGCGGACGGCAGCGGCGTGGACGGGTGCAGAGGGGACATGAACCTCGGATGGGCACTGGCGAACGACTATAAAGGAGAGATAAGCAGATCCCTCTCAGGATATGCGAATATAATTGTGACGGCCGGACTCGGCGGGGGCACCGGCTCAGGAACGATCCCGGTGATCGAAGAATGCGCCAAAGATATAGGCGCGAGACTGATCTCAGTCGTCAGCATACCGATGCCGTTCGAAGGGGTACGCAGAGACAATGCGATGAGCCAGATGAAGAAAATAATCCAGATATCCGACAGAACGATAATCTTTGACATCGGAAAGATGCCGCAGAGAGGCGGAGGGTCGCTGACCATCAACGAAGCGATATCGCTTGCAGACGAAATGATGAAGGAGGCCATTGTGAGAATATGCGAGATGCTCGACGGGCCGTTCTTCAGCACACTCAGCGAGAGGGTGTACACAATAGCTTTTCGGTCGTCGAAAGACCCGGTCAAGGGGGTCCTGGCGGCGATGGACGAACATCTTTTCGATGCCGACCCCAACTACGGAAAGATCATCGTTACCTCTGATGCTAAAATAAGCAGAGCTGACAAAGAGGCAATATCAAAAACGATCGGAGACAAGACGGGAATAATCCCCGAGATAGTGTCTGGAAACCACGGGGATGATCACAGGGTATTACTGTTCATCCCCATTTCTTACCTTTCTTTATTATCTTAGACGCATCCCCGAATATTCCCATGATCGTATTGTATTCATATTTGGTCGGAATGGAGCGGCCCATCATGCGTCTGAACATGACCGACGTATCGGATCTTCTGTGCTCGGGATAATCGATGGCGTCCATAAGGTCATCGAAGAAACTGAGCATGTACTCTTTTTCCTTCCTGTCGGCTGGTTCCGCCCGCCTTGTGATATTCCCGGATTGAAAGAACTCATACATCACCAATGTCGCTGCGTGAGAAAGGTTGAGGGTTGGATATTTTTCGCTTGTTGGCACATGGATGAAGACATCGCATTTATTCAGTTCATCCTGATACAGGCCCACATCCTCCCTCCCAAAAACAATGGCGATCCTCTCTTCATATCCCGAGACCTGCTGAACAAATTCCCTGATCTTTATCGGGAGCCTTGTGTAGTTCCTGTCCCCATGCGTGATTATTCCGCTGGTGCCTGCAACAAGGAAGCAACCTTCTACGGCCTCATCCATCGTATGCACTGTTACGGCTTTGTCCAGAACATCCGAGCCGTGTTTTGCTCTGCGGTATGCATCATCGCCCAGCTCGCAAGGCTCGACAAGATACAGCTCGTCAATGTCGAAATTGGCCATGGCTCTGGCGACCGCACCCACATTCCCTTCGAACTTGGGTCCGACAAGGACGATTCTGACTTCAGGCATATTGCCGTTATCGGGACATAATCTATATCAACTGTACGCTTATTTGAGTGTGTGAACATACCAACCGACCACCCACGTTACAGATCGCTCATGGTTCGCGAGAGGTTGTGGGAGCTGGTCGAGAAAGGTCTGGTGACACCGACGGGAATGATATCTCACGGCAGGGGAGAAGCGTTCGATTACCTGATGGGCGAGAAGAGCCAGAACTCCTCTCTAAGGGCAGAAAAGGCTGCGGCCGCATATCTTCTGAATGCGAAGAACCCGATCGTTTGTGTGAACGGCAACGCCGCGGCGTTGGACCCGAAGAATCTCATATTATTGGCGGAAACGGTCTCGGCGAAGATAGAGGTGAACATCTTTCACAGGACCGAAAGGAGAATGGAACTCCTCATATCATATATGGAAGAGAACGGTGCAGAGAGTGTTCTCGGAAGAGAGCCGGACGCAAGGATCCCCATGCTGACGTCAGACCGTGCACTTTGTACGAAAGAGGGGATATTCGATTCAGATGTCATACTCGTCCCGATCGAGGACGGGGACCGTGCGAAAGCGTTGGCAGATATGGGAAAGATCGTGATATCGATCGACCTGAACCCGCTGTCAAGAACTTCAAGGACTGCAACAGTTTCCATCTCTGATGAGATGACGAGAGCGCTTGAGAACATCATTGCATTCGCCGAAGAACTGAAAGGGAACAAAAAGGCAATAGAAGAGACGATAAGGACATTCTCCAACGAAGCTAACAGAAAAAATGCGGTCGAAGAGATATGTTCGTCGCTTATGCAAGAATTCGAGGTGGAGAACAAATGAACGAGTTGCTGGAGAAAGGCAGTCTCAGACTGAAATGGGCATTCGAGCATATGCCGGTAATGCAGGAGATCGACAAAAAATTCCGCAAGGAGAGGCCGTTCGAAGGGGTGAAGATCGGTATGGCGCTGCACACAGAAGCAAAGACGGGGATACTTGCTATAACTCTTGCGAACGGCGGCGCGAAGATCAGGCTTGCAAGCTGCAACCCTCTTTCAACGGACGATTCTGTTGTACTGGCACTGCAGAATGAATACGGTCTTGATGTTCATGCAAAGAAAGGCGAGACCCAAGAAGAATACTATTCCAATCTGAACAAGGTGGCGGACCTCAAACCCGACCTGGTCATCGACGACGGTGCCGATCTCATAGCAATGCTGCACACGACCCGCAGGGATTCATTGAAAAAGGTCAAGGGAGCGAACGAGGAGACCACAACCGGGGTCTCCAGGCTGAGGGCGATGGCGGCAAACGGGAAGTTAGAGTTCCCGGTGATCTCGATAAATGACGCAAAAATGAAATTCCTTTTCGATAACAGATACGGTACAGGTCAATCGGTATTCGACGGGTGGATGAATTCCACCAATCTTGTGATCGCAGGCAAGCGTATCGTGGTTGCAGGGTACGGATGGTGCGGAAAAGGAATAGCGATGCGTGCCAAAGGGTTCGGTGCGTCGGTGGCGGTCACCGAGATAGATCCCGTCAAAGCTATAGAGGCAAGGATGGACGGTTTCGAGGTCATGAAGATGGCAGACGCAGTAAAGGATGCGGATGCGATATTCACAGTGACCGGATGCAAGGACATCATCACAGGAAAACATCTTGCGGCGATGAAAGGCGGCTGCATCATGGGTAATGCGGGGCATTTTGATAACGAGATCAACAAGAACGATCTTGAGGCCGCGGCCGTATCGGTCAGAAAAGTAAGGGATTTCATCAATGAGTACAAAATGGAGGACGGAAGGAAGCTGTACCTTATTGCCGACGGGAGACTGATGAATCTCGCCGCGGGACAGGGGCATCCGGCCGAAATAATGGATACGAGTTTTGCTGCGCAAGCACTCGGAATGGAGTACGTTCTCAACAATCATTCGAAAATGAAGAACAAGGTTCACGATCTGCCTGACAGCATAGATACGCTTATAGCCGAAATAAAACTGCGGTCGATGGGTATCGAGATAGACGCACTTACCGAAGAGCAGAAGAAATACGTGTCGGGATGGGAAGAAGGGACATAAGTCTTAAGATCGGCCGCCATTCGAATATGTTCCGTCCAGCACTTTCAGGAAAACATCCTCGATTGTATCGATGTGGTGCTTCCAGAGATATCCTTCGGCTCTCGATCTGGCGTTCATACAAAGCTCTTTCCGCCTCGGTCCGTCGGACAGTAAGGAATTGATCGCTTCAGCCAGACATCCCGGGTCCCTCGGCTTGACAATGACTGCCGCATTGCCCACCGTATCCGGAAGCCCGTCGACGTTCGTGCATATCAGAGGCTTGCCGTAAGACATAAGCTCTACCGCCGCAAGACCATATGATTCGAACAGAGAAGGCATCACGAAGAACTTGCACGTACTCATCAGACGTACTTTTTCCACCTCTTCGACCCAGCCTTTGAACTCGACCCTATCGCCAAGTTCGTACTTCTTTGCAAGCCTTTTCAGCCGTTCCGTATCCGGCCCCTTTCCGCATATTATCAGCTTATGCGGGACATCGACCATAGCATCCAACAAGTAATCCAGGCCCTTCGTTCTTACAAGACGGCCTAAGGACAGAATGAATCCTTCCTCTTCAACGCCCATTTCGGGCAGGTCGGTGAGCCCGCTCGGTACTGTTGTCAGCATTTCGCTGTTGATACCTCTGCGTATAAGGTCATTCCTGACAAAATCGCTGACACAAATGATGTGGTCATATGTCAGCAGGCCTTTTTTGAAACGATCGTCATTGATCTTGGAGAGTTTTGCCTGAAAACCGATGCCTTCACCCCACATATTGTGGTAAGTGAATACTTTTTTCCCGTCGTACGAGGCCAGCGGCTTGTTGTAAGAGCCGGCCCATCTGTAATTGTAGTTGACGACATCCGCATCCAATGAGGTCAGTGCTTCCGATACGCCCTTGGACGATATGAACGGCGGATTGTATATGTTGATATATCTGGATTTAAGGCGGACCACCCTGAACCCATCCATTATCTCTTCCTCCTCGGTGCCGGGGAGCCTCCCCGTGAGCACCGTAACGTCGTGCCCCCTTCCGGCAAGGAGTTTGCTGGTGTCATACATTCTGCGCTCTATGCCGCCGTGATAGGGATGGAAAAACGGATTGACATCAACGATTTTCATTATATCCGACCATTGGTCCATCTAGTGGTTAGAGAATACTTATAGATATCATTGCGGCGCCGGTTATCGGACGGTCATGAAAAGCTTATTTAACAGCCAGGATATGTAAGGGACATAGGGTGCACAAGCCTGACCTGCGGGGCAGAATATGAAAATAGTTTTCATCACAGACAGTTATTTCCCGACCAGGGACGGGGTCGTTACTGCAGTTGTCACGATAAAGAAAGAACTGGAAGAGCTGGGACATGAGGTCACCGTCATCGCCCCCGATCCCGGGAAAGAGTTCAGGGAAGAGGGCACAGTATATTTCCCGGCCATCAAATTCAAAAAATATAAGGGATATTACCTCCCGATATACAGATCGAATAAGATAGAGGTCATAAAGAACATTGATCCGGACATCATCCACATCTATGGGGTGGCATTCATGGCGCTCAAGGGCATGTTCGCGTCAAGAACACTAAAAATACCGACTGTGACGACATATGTTACATCAGTAGGGGAAGTAATAAACGATTATTCTCCGATAAAACTCCCCCCCGAAATAATGGACAAACTGGTCTGGATATACCTAAGATCGTTGCTCGGGCGCGCCGGAACGGTCGTGGTCCCGACGGCCCCCATCGCTCAGGAACTGAAAGACCGCAGAGTGCGCCCGAAACGTCTGGAAAGAATACACATCGGCATTGATGTCCAAAGATACGTGAGGAACGAGGAAGACGGGAAAAGGATCCGGGCGAAATACGGGATCGGATCAAAGAGAGTTCTGGTATGCGCAGGCAGGCTGTCCGTTGAGAAGAACATAGATCTGCTGATAAGTTCAATGCGGTCTGTCGATGAGGATGTAGTGCTGCTCATTGTAGGGAAAGGGCCGATGGGTGATAAATTAAAACAGCAGATGAAAGATCTGGCTCTTGAGGAAAGAGTGATCTTTGCGGGGTTCGTTCCCGACGAGGAATTAGTAGCGTATTATTCGGCGGCGGATGTTGCCGTATCGTGCTCAAGGTTCGAAACACAGGGGCTTACCACACTGGAGGCCATGTCCTGCGGGCTTCCCGCGGCATGCGCGAACGGGCGCGCTTTCGTGGAAATGATAGAGGACGGCGTGAACGGACACAAGTTCGAATCGAATGAGGAAGACTGTGTCTCTGCCATCATGTACTGCTTGAATAACCGTGAGAGACTGTCCGCCGAGGCCAGAAGGACCGCCGAAAGATATTCGATCCATGAAACGGCGGTGAAGTTAGAGGCCCTGTACGCGGACATCCTCAGCCACAAAAAATGATCGATCAGACGTCGAAGTGAACAGCATAATCGTTAGAAGCATTGTTGGAAAATGCGGCACACTCAATTCAGTGGTATCCGGAAATCCCCCAGCTCCTCAAGGATGATCTGTTTCAATCTGTCGAAGTTCTTTCGGTCGTTCGCTGCGAGCACAGAGGACTGATGTTTATGATCGATGCCCCCGTCGATAGAATCGATCACGCCCCCGGCCTCGGTGACAAGCACGTAAGCGGCGATATAATCCCATGGGTAAAGTCCGATCTCAAAGTAAATATCTATTGAGCCAGATGCCAAAAGCGACAGCTCATATGCAGCGGTTCCGAGCCGTCTTATGTCATCGCATTCGCTGTGAACTTTTTTTGAAATATTGAAGCTTCGGTCAGCCCAGTCCTTGTTGTAAGCGCTCCATGCGGTCGAAAACATGGCGGTGCCGAAGTCCTTGTTCGAAACACGGACGGCTTCGCCGTTCAGATATGCGCCCTTTCCTTTCTCGGCTACGAACATTTGGCCCAAATAAGGATTGAAGACGATCCCGACTATCGGGACATCGTCCTTTATGAGTGCGACCGACACTACGCTCAAAGGAATGCCTCTTGCGTAGTTGGCGGTCCCATCGATTGGGTCCACGATCCAGCAGTATTCGGACACAACATCCTTAAGGGCGGCCTCCTCCCCGACGAAACCGCTTCCGGGCAGCAGGGCAAGAAGTTTTTCCTCAAGAAAATTCTGGATGTATATGTCCGAGGTGGTGACATAATTCTCTTTCGTTCCTTTACTCTCAATATTGAACGATCGGATCTCCAATATAAGAGAGCCAGCTTGGGAAACGATGTCGACCGCTTCGCATACGAATTCAGACAGATCGGGCGCAGATTTCTTCAAGACCTTAGTATGCGAGGTCATTGCTCGATTTAACTCAGTAGTAGAATAAAAAGCTATTTTCCTTTTTAGACAATAAAATCATTAATATCCATAATCCCTACCTGGCATATGGGCGGCGCAAAACCCTTCCTCTCGGTGTACGGTCACGTTACGGTCGATCAGATAATAGCGATCAAAAGATTCCCGGAGATAAATGAGTCCGTCGATGTAATCTCAAAGAGCACGACCCTCGGTGGGACGGGAACGAATATTGCAATGACCGCTGCCAAACTGGGCGTGCCGACCGCAATATGCGCTTTCGTAGGTCAGGACTTTCCTGTAAGATATGAGAATGACATGAAAGAATCCGGACTCATAATGGATGAGTTCGTTCACGTAAATGAATATGAAACATCCCAAGCAATGGTTGTGAACGACTCGGAACTGCTTCAAAGAGTGATATTCTATCAAGGGCCGCAGGGAAGTGCCAGCAAGCTGGAACGTCTGTTAAACGGTAACGCTTCAAGGTCCGCTTATGTTCACTTTTGTACAGGGGAGCCGGATTACTACATCTCCGTGATGGGAACAATAAACGGCGGCCCGAGCATTGCGGTGGACCCCGCGCAGGAGGTCTATAAGATGTGGGACAAGGCGAAGTTCGAGAAGGCATTGCCGCTGTCGGACTCGCTGTTCTGCAACGAATATGAAGCAAGGACCATCGAGAAGTATCTCGGGATAAAAGATGTCATGGAAGTGGAGAAGGATCTCGTTGTCCGTACGGAAGGCAGTAGGGGAAGCACCGCAAAGATCAAAGGAGAAAAGGTAAGCATCCCTGTTGTCAAAGGCAATGCTTTTGTTGATGCCACGGGGGCAGGAGATGCGTTCCGTGCGGGATTCTACTGTGGGCTGTACAACGGATATGATGTTCACAGGTCGCTGATCCTGGCATCGGCGACCTCCTCGTTCGTTGTGGAAAAAGTGGGAGCTCTGACCAACATCCCGAGATGGGAAGATGTCCTGCACCGTGCAGACAGGTATCTGTGATAAGATGATGATCTCAATAACCGGGACCCCTGGCACAGGGAAGACGCAACTTGCGGAAGAGCTCAGGCGCAGGGGCTACGAGGTTTTGGATCTTAACGGATTCATCAGAGAGAACGGGCTGCTTGAAGAGAAGGACGAAGCAAGGGATACATACTGCGTCGACGTCGATTCATTGGATATCTCTTTGGAGGAGCACAGGAAAATGAACCTGATCCTAATCGAGGGGCACATCTCCCATTGCGTTGAATCTGACATGATCATTGTGTTGAGATGCAGGCCGGAGATATTGGCCGAAAGACTCGGTGCGCGCGGTTACTCCGAAGGCAAAGTGAGGGAGAATGTTCAGGCAGAGATCCTGGACGTCATACTGTGCGAATCGATCGAAGCCGATGTGCCAGTATGCGAATTGGACTCTTCGAACGAAGGCATTTCCGCTATTGCGGACAAGGTTGAGGACATCATAAAAGGGAATATTGATAAATACCGACCTGGCAATGTCGATTGGACGGAGGAATTAGAAGGATGGTTCTAGACGAGCAAAGGAAAAGGGCAGACTTTGCTTTAACGCCCGTCGCAAAGAGGATGATCAATGTCAATCCGAATATGATCTCATGGGGCGGTTTGATCCTTGCTTTCCTTTCAGGCCTGCTGTTCTATTTCAGCTATGACCGCCACTACCTTCTGATAATCGGGGCGATTGTTGTTCTGATCTCCGGTTACTTTGATGCGTTGGACGGAAAAGTGGCAAAGCTTGCCGGAAAAGCATCCAACAAAGGTGACTATTTGGATCACGTCTTTGACAGGTATGCTGATGTCTTCATGATAGGCGGAGTTGCGGTCAGTGCGTGGTGCAATCCATACATAGGATTGCTGGCTCTTGTGGGTGTTCTCCTCACATCATACATGGGAACGCAGGCGCAGGCCGTAGGCGCACCGCGCCTTTATGCGGGGTTGCTGGGAAGGGCGGACAGAGTAGTTCTGAGCACGTTGTTCCCGATATTACAATTCATAATGATCTTGGTCGGATACTCTGCGATCGATATAGCCGGCCATTCGATATCTTGGATGGAGATAATGTTGATCTGGTTCGCTGTTGTCGGTAACTTGACGGCCATCCAGAGAGGGGTTGTTACGTGGCAGAATCTTTCTAAGAAAGAATAACTGACACGTTTTTTGTTTTAATGGATATTATTCATCGCGGCTTTTCCTCCTTCTCGTTAGCATTCAGCAAAAGCGGATCAATGTTGTTCTTTGAAGTGATCACAGGCTTCCCAATACGTTTCTCAGCCTCTTTTCTTGCAATCCCTGCCACTTCTCCGCCGCAACGTGCGACCTCTCTGTTCTCTTCGAATGTCTCCGGTTCTTTTTCTTTGGATATCTCAGTTGTTGTAGATTCGGCAAGCATGTTCAATACAAGCTCAAGATTTGTCATGTTATCGCGCAGGTTCTCTTTTTTGAGGCCCTTGAGATCTTTGTACTCTCTTGTTGTCAACCCCGCCCACGCTTTAGAGATATCATCAGTCAGGATGGCAAACTCCCTTCCTTTTCTGATTCCACGGTCACACCATTCATCCGTCAGTTCTTTCCGTATTTTTATGGAAAGAAGCCTCTGGTAGATCCATTCGCGGCTGTAACCCCTCTTCAGATACGTTGCGAAGGCGCGTTCGAAAGCGAGTTCAGGATCGATCTCTTCTTCGATCCTTTCTTTTCCGACCGCTGCCAGCCAGAGCTTGAACGGCTCCGCTTTGGGCGACGGGATGGATTGGATTATACGTAAAAGTTGTTCGGTGTCGGCAACATCGGTCAACCTCATTTTTCCATCTTCAGCGAGCATTTTCAACTGCTTACAATTCGTAAGCAGTTCATCAGCGCCCTCTTCTTTTAGGCGGTTTTTCAACACGGCCCAATAGGTGCTTGCATTGCGTTGCGTAGGCTGATCAGTAAGTACAGCACATACATCAACAATGGAAAAGTACCATTCCTGTTCTTCTTCGTTCCAAACTGTTCTGACACGCTTGTTCTCAAATAATTGTATCTTACTCTCGTCCATTTGCGTCACCCCGGTATTTTATTAATGTTCATTGTTACACATCCTACCCCATTTTTGGGGCTCATACCGGGAAACGCATCAGGTTCATCGGCGGCGTCGCTTCCCACAGCTCCGGCCGCGATCAAAATACCGATGATATTATCGCAAATCCGTTTTTTTGAACTGTTTCCGTGCCGATTGATAATACACTGCGGTGATAGTATTTAATCTCTCCAGGGAGGTGGCCGAAAGTACCCGAAAGTACAAAAATGCTGATGAGCCAGATTACTTTTTCTCTTCTTTTTCATCTCTTTTTGCAAAGTCGGATTTAGCTCGGTAGTACGAAAGAGGGTGGTTGACCCTTGCGCATAAATTATCGGGATCGAAGCATATGCCGTTGGTCTTCATGGTCGCGCATTCCGGCGGGGTGTACCCTTCTCTTCCCCTCTCCTCCCCGGTTATGTGTTTGATCTGATAGCTTGATTTTGATTCGTCGAAATCTGGTGACTGTGAGAACAATGCGATTATCTGTTCATATGTCAATCCCAAAGCGTTAAGATATGAGACGAGAGCGAATCTGGCACTGTGGGGAAGATTCACTCCGTTCTGTGCGCTTGCGAGTATGGCCCTTATGCAGGGAGGGAGATAATCGGGATTCATCCCCTCGCCACCAGTCGGGCTAAGTTTCATCTTCGTTTCCGACAGGATGACGGCAACATGGTCGATGTCTTTCTTCAAAGCTTTCCTGAACGCGTCCGGGACGTTCAGGGGGAGCTCGGATTCAATTCTTTCCTGAAGGGCGTTCTGAAGGAGCCTGTCGAACTTATCCGGCTCTATGCGGACGAACCCGTTCTTAAGATCGGTGTTTATGAGTTTCCATTCCACCGCTTTCATTACGTGGGAGAACCTCAGGTAATCGGAGAAGTGCATGCGCACCATGCCTTCCGTGTCGACAGTAGACCTTACTTCAAGGTCCTCGGCAACGATCATCTCTGAAGCATGGTCGTTGGAAAGGAGTTCATTCATCCTTGACGCTTCGGCAAGAGCGTACCTTTTAGTGAGGAATCTGTCGTTGATGCAGGACACTATCATCCTCGCATAAGGATAGGAGAGGACCTCCATCAATCGATCATATTCCTGAAGCAGGGAGACATCTCCCACTTTATGATTGGATATTGCGCCGAGCACGCGCTCCAGCCCCCTCTTCCTGGCGTTCTCGTAGGAAGGCGAAGATATCAAGGACTCGATATCCGTGTGGTTCGCCTCGGCGTATTTGGCGGAACCCCTGAGGAAAGGATATCTTGCGGCTTGGAGGGAGTCCATGTGTTCAGCAATAGGGTCTGCTGTAATTTATGTTTTGGTTACGAAGAGACATTGACCGGAGAACTCAGATATCGTCTCCTCTTTGTTTTTCCATTTCAAAGGAAACAGCTCAAAAAGCAGACAGCGGCGAGCTCTCTGAGCCGTCATTGATGTTGCATAGTACCGTTGCCAGATGGACGCTATAGGGTGGTATCGAACATGCTTACGGCGTCAAAGAGGTTGATGTTCGACACATTCGATTCGTCGATCAGTGCCTGCGTGAAACCAAACTTGGAGAAAAGGCACAGAACGTAGTCCTCTTTTTCGCTGAGCTCCCTCGTCTTTGTGACCTTTTCTCTCATTGCGCTCAGTATCTCTAAGCCGACCGGCTGGTCCGACCACCTGCATTCGCCTATCAGCAAGGTCTTCCCGTCGGTCGCCCCGACATCTACTGCGCACTCTTTACACCATATCCTTCCCACCCGCTTTGCAACGAAAGGGAGATCGTTCGCAGCGTTACGTTCTCTTATGTACTCAATACATAATCTAACAAAGCAAGCTGAGGCATATTCATTTTTCACTTGTTCAGAGATATCCTTTGCGAGGCGTTCCGTTTCTCCCAATTCTATCTGGTCTATGTTCGGATACACGAACCTGTACCAGAAACGGAAGAAGTTGTCCGCGATCCTATAGGCACCGTTGTGTAAACCGGTGGCCTTTTCAGCCGGCCCCAATATGCTGTATTCTTTGACAACTATGCCTAGATCTATCAGATTCTTCAGATAGACATTTGCTTTTGTCGGGATGATCTTTGTTTTTTGAGAGATGTCAACCATCTTTTCGCAGCCGTGTGCAATAGCAGAGAGGATAGTGTTATATGTAGCGGTCTCGCGAAGGTCCTGTTTGAGAATGAACTCCGTTTCGTTGTAGAGGATCGCACCGGGGGAAAGGATGCTCCTTTTGAGATTCTCTTCTAAGCTCACGGAAGGGGAGAACTGTTTGAGATAGAACGGCGCCCCGCCGAGCACCGAGTAAACTACAATCCTTTCGCTAAGTGAATATTTCGGGAATAACTTCATCACTTCTTTGAAGGGCAATTCTTTCATTTTCACTACTGCGGCAGAATGTATGTGAAAGAACTTTTTATCTTCAATGACCTCGTTCTCTATGACATTCGCAGCGCTTTCGCAGAGCACGAGCATGATGTATTTTTTTGAAAGGAATTCGTCCCAAATCTTCTGAATGATCGAAGCGATCTCCCGGTTGCCTTTGAGCAGATTTTGGAACTCATCGATAACGACCAAGGCCTTGCCCGTCATTTTAAGCTTTATCAAACTGCGGAAGATCCCTCCCCAATCGTTGAGCAAAGAAGGTTCACCGTCGAAGCCAAAAGTCAACATCTTCTGTTTGAATCTTTCTCTCTGTTCGTTGTCTTCCGACTCGGTCGCACTGAAGAAGAAAGACTTTTTTCCCTGCATGAATCGCTGCAGGAACGCAGTTTTGCCGACACGCCGTCTGCCGTATAGGATGACGAGTTCTGCATTGGTTGATCTGTACCGAGCATCGAATTCCTGGGATTCTTCTTTGCGTCCGACGAATGACATCAACAGTAGATATAATTTTGATTATATAATGTTAATTATATTTCTATGCATTGCGGGACGCACGATAAAAGCATATTCGGAAGGATGAGGGTTTACCGCTATGACTTTCTTCTATATAGACATAATATAATCATAATTATATCTAAGTAAAATAATTTATCTGGCCTCTTCTAAAAAAAGCTGTTTTTTTGATGCAAAAAGTTGCGTTGTTCCGTCCGATCCGTGCAGTTAAAAACGCTGAAAAATAAGAGGCCTAACGGCATGGAGAACGGCTGTTAATCTGAAAGGACGGATGGTAATTTGGTTGTTTTTGCTCAGAATATTGTGTTATTTGATTTTTAACACCATTTTTCAGTGGTAATATATAAAGCTTTAAAATTAGAGTTCATACCCAATTTATAAATAGAGAGAGTATTTATTTGCAACCATGTATAAGATGTGCACTCTATCCAGAACGATGGAATACGTTGCAAAGCGCTGGACAGTACTGATACTTGTAGAGTTATGGAAGGATGAAGATAACGAATGGAAGAGGTTCTGCGAGATCAGAGAAGCCATGAGAGACATAACCCCAAAAGTGCTATCTGAGAGGCTAAAAGAGCTAGAATCTGAAGGACTCATCGAAAAAAGAGTGGACTCTTCACAATTTCCTATTAAAAGTGAGTACGCGCTCACTCCCGCCGGGTTAGAATTGGTGGAATTCATACAACAAATAAAATATTGGGCATTGAAGTGGAAGATCATGGATCCCGTTTGCATGGCGCAGGACTGCCGTTGCTGCAAATTGTAATTGTGCGCTAGACATATATGCTGGACATTGCCCGGTATGCGGTAAAATCCGTGCTCTGTTGGGCCTAAAAATTATTTTTTTCTTTTTATGTCTATATAGTTATGATAGAGTTTATAGGTATAGGAAAGGATACCATGTATTATTAATATCAGTATTAGTATGTACGGCTCAGTAAGCAATCTTCAGAGGGGGCTTTGATTGAAGATTATTAGCTTGGAGAGGGGACCATGAGGTTTAGACTTGACACGAAGGGGCGTGTTTCAGCGCTTGTAGTGATAGCAGTGATTTTGATTATGGTGGCGGTACCATTTACCGCAATACATTTTGATTCGAATAAAAGCAGCGGATCTCCTTTGGCAAAAGTGATCTATGATGCCAACGGCGGAACCGGCACTGTTCCGAGCGGGTCGATATTTGAGCAAGGACGAGACGCCTCATATGTGCTCTTCGATCCTTTGCCGACAAGAACGGGTTACGTGTTCACAGGATGGAACACCTTGGCCGACGGTAGCGGAACAGGATATAATTTAACAACTCCTTATGAAGATAGGAAATTCATCGGAGAAAGCGACGTTACTTTCTACGCACAGTGGCAACAGATACCTGCGACCTCAAAGATAACATTGACCGCAGCCACTGCAAATATAAATGTAACGTATAATGGAACTAACTATACTTACCAAATAGGCGCAGGGGCCATAACGCCCCTCCCCAGCAACGTGATTTATTTCACGGGAACATACGGGGTGAATTGTATAACATTCCAGATTACAGGCGGTGTACAGTTCCCAGCTGATAATAGGCTGTATGTGGTATTAGACACACTTACTGTGACAGCAACCGGAGACTACACCGGAACAAACTTCATGAATATCATGCCGGGCGCAAAAATAATCATGCAACTGTTAGGCAATAATACAATCAACCACAGTGGAGACACTGGCGTAAACAGCAGGTTTGCGGCGATAAGGGCAGTCAGCAGCAGTCAGATTTTTTCCAGTGACCCAAGTCAGTATTCTGATCTGATAATATCGGGGCAGGGAGCGGGAAGTCTAACCATAACCAGGAACGTCACATATGACTTTGGTACCGGTGTTGCTTCTGGGTTCACAGGCCCAGACCCATCCATCGGAGCCCTTATCGGGGGCGACGGCACAAACGGTAATGCGAGCAGCGGAGATGCTGCTGGGCACATCCAAATTGAATCGGGGATATTACAACTAGCTAATGCATCTCCTTCCAGAATACGTGGCGCATGCATAGGTGGCGGAGGAACAATCGATGGTTCCTATAATGGAGGGGAAGGAGCATACTTTGAGATGCATGGAGGGTCGATAACAACTTTTCAACAAACTAACGGTGCATCGTTAACAGCTACTGCCATTGGTGGAGGGGCTCAGTTCAACGGGGCCTCCAGTGAATCAGGCAGTGGGAACTTTATTACGATAACAGGTGGAAAAATAGACATAACTCAGATCAACAGTGACGTTACGTACGGTCTGCGTACGGCCGCGATAGGCGGCGCAGGAACCGGTACCGGAAAGGCCGGAGATAGTGGAATAATCAAGATATCCGGTGGGGACATAACTATCAAACAAAACGGAGCATCTGTCAGCGGTTCAGGAATAGGATCAGGAGCAGCACAATACACCGGCAATGCACCCGGACAGGCGACAGGGTCCTGTACAAAATCAGGACATGATAATTACATATCAATAAGCGGCGGTTCCATCAATATTACTCAGACAAACTCTTCAGTAACATACGGCTGCCTTACAGGCGCAGGTATCGGCGGCGGTGCGGGCGCTGATACCGGCATCGGCGGAGGCGGAGCCGACGTGAGGATATCGGACGGGTATATTTTTATTAAGAGGGAATCCACAGCGGCCATTAGTCGTGCGCAGGGTGCCGCAATAGGGGGAGGTGCTGAAGAAACAAAACCATCAAACATCTTAATAACTGGTGGAAACATAAATATTATTTGTTCAGTTTCAGGCATTACCACCGAAGCTACAGCTAAATTGCGGCTCGGCGCAGCTATTGGAAGTAATTTGAATGCTAATCCAAACTCCTCGGTTCAAATTGATGGAGGAGTAATAAACATCTCGAGAACCTTCGGAAGCACAAAAACAGAGCTGACGGTCCCAATAGGGACAAATGGTGATTTTGGTAAATCTCCCATCATCAATGGCGGTTCGATAAGGGCTTCAGCCGACATGGATCTGACAAGCGGAGGAACAGCCGTGTTTGACACTCAAGCACATTCCCTAGTCAGATATATCGTCAATCTCGAAAATTCAGATAATCCTCAGTCTTTGTTCGTCCGCAAATCTGATGTTAAATATAGTGAATACGACCTCACAAAGAGATATGTAGATTTCCATGTACAGGGAAGACATGTTAATTTGCAGAACTTAGCTCAGACATATTCAACTTATAATCTATATCTTCCGGCAGGAACTGCGGCGGATCCTAATGAAATATCCCTTGAGTATAAACCAACAGGGGAAGTGAAAACATTCACCGCGTACGGAGGCAGCTCTAGCGATACACTGCGGAAAAATGTAGCTGTCCAAACAAGCAACTTGCAGCCCGGGGACCCAATACTCTACCGCGTAGTGTACAGGCTCGGAAACAAGCTGAGGTATGAAGACGATATCGTACACATTGCCGCCGGCACATTATTCAAACAATCGTTCAGAGCACTGAACGCTAATCTGAACGATGCTGTCGCACCATGGAGTTTAACATATGTCGAAAGACATAATATCGATTATAACAACTCAGCGTCCCCCAGCAGTCTTACGGACGTTGTTCAACTTGACGGGCAATGGAAGTATAAGGCCTCCGAGAACAGGCTTGTGAATCCCCCTGGGATCAGCGAAGTTGCTACTGCATACGGGAACATCGAGTTCAACACAGGCATCACTGGAAGGCTGGTAATAACCGCAGACTACACAGACAGAGTGAACTTTATCTACAGTGACCCACAGCTCGGAACGATCACCCGTGTTATGGGTTCCGGATATCCCGATTTCAAAATAGGGTATGCGAAGGAGACCGACCCGTGGAGAGAACAGCCAGGCGCGCCCATAGCATCAACTCCTCCGGAGCTCAGCGGTACCATCTGGACAAGCGTAATAAAAGGCAATGATTTCGTTGAGTGGAGAGAGGGCAACATGCAGACCGGAACATCGCGCAACACAGGCGACATGTACGGCTCGGTCATACCCCAAGGAGTATCCACGACAACATACTATGCCATGTGGAAGGCAGAGACCCCGACCCTTGCGATCACACAGCAACCGCAGGCCACAGTTACCATAGACAACATGTCCAACGCCGTGTTCACGGTGAAAGCGATCTCGACAACGAGCAGCGCTTTAACATACAACTGGCAATATTGGGACTCGGGTTGGAAGGATCTTTCGGGCGTCGGTTTCACTGGAGCAGATACGAATATGCTCCAGATATCGCCTTACAATTATCTCTCAGGATCGACACCCACATTCACTACAGGAAACACATTCCAATGTGTAGTGAAGGACAGCGCTAACAACACCGTGTACTCACAACCTGCATCGCTGGTAGTGACCGGTGTTACCGGAACGCCCCCGTCGACTCCCGCGCCATATTCGCCGAATAACACGATACAGATTCTGACAGCACCCGACGATGTGACAGCATTATCGGGTACCAATGCGGTATTCTCTGTCAATGCTATCTGTAGTAGCAGCATTCTTTATCGCTGGCAGGTAAGTACAGACGGAGGGGCTGTCTGGAACACGATCGCCGGAGCAACTTCGAACACATACACAGCAGCTAATGTAAGCAATACGGACAACGGTAAACTGTACAGATGCATAATGACATCTACAAACCCAACATATGAGAACATCATATACACATCTACGCCCGCAAAACTTACCGTCATAAGCTCTGCGTTGTACACAATAAATGTGAATGTGGCGATCCAGAATGCCACCATAGGCACAGGCGGATTCGTCCAGCCGAACAGTTCCGACAAGATCGTCAATAAAGTGACGACAACGACCGGAACCCCCGACTACTCATTCAGTGCAGTGTCCGGAACAAGCCAGACATTCACGATCACGCCCATCTACGGGAACGGACTCGTGAGTCTGAAGGATGGCGGAACAGACATCCCCTATACTAAGAATCCCGATGGCACTTTTGTGTTCACTCTAACCAACATAACCGCGGCACATAATATTGTAGCTACATTCGCCCCCGGTTATCTTGTGGACGTAACGTTCGCAGGAACAGGGTCAGGCAGCGTAAGCTTTGTATCGCAAGACGGCACCTCGACGGGCACGCTGAATGCGACCGGACAGATATTTGTCCCCTATAACAACAGTGTGACTCTTACGGCCAGTGCAACAGCTCCTAACGTGTTCGTTTCCTGGACAGGAAACGCTGCAGCGGGAGGAGTGAACTCTGCGAACCCTGCGATTACGATTGGACCGATGGGCGACAATTCCGGTATAAGCGAGACGGTAACGTTCTCCACCACCACGCTGACATGGCAGCTGACGCTCGATCCGGCAGGAGGAGCGGCAGAGGTCTCGTACGACGGCGGAGTAACGGTATTCCAATACCCGGGCGTGCCGATGAATATACCGAACGATAAAACAACGACCGTCGAACTGAAGACACCGCCAACCGGCAAGACATTCTCATACTGGTATGGAGGAACTGTCGGCGGAGCCGTCGGATCCGAGGTGTATACAGATGCAAAGTTCACAGTACCAACCGGTAACGAGGACAAAAAATACACAGCGGCATACGTTTCTTCTACGACCGCACTCACGATAACCGTTCTGAGTGACCCGACAGGTGTGACAGGGTTCAAGTACTCCGTCATAGCAGATGTGTGGGTCCCCACAGAAGCGAATAACACTTTTAAGGTCGACCCCAGCACTCCGTTCCAGATCAAGGCGCCGCTGACATTCAGCAGTCTTAACCTGACATTCCTCGGATGGAGCGGAAAGGAGAAAGATAACGATACGCTTAGTTCGTCCGGAGTGACAGCGAACACATCTTTCACTGCTTTGTATTATAACATTAATACACAGGTGCTTGTGACACTGACGGCCAGCCCAAGCAGCTTGGCCCCGGACTTCACTCTGAAACAGAACAATGTCGGTCTGTCTTTTGTTACCGACGGCAACAACAGAGTATTCGCAGTCACAAAGAACTTATCGTTCACGGCGACCGCTCCGATGACGACGGGAACAACCCCGGTATACACACTGCAGGGATGGTCCGGAGAGCCAGCAGGCGCGGATCTGACAAAGACGATCAACACACCGATGACCTACACTGCGCTTTACTATAACCCGTTAACACAGGCGATAGTAACTCTGAACCCCAGTCCCAACACGATCTCCCCTGCGTTCACATTGAACCAGGGCGGCGATCTTTCATTCATCACGAACACAGTTGGCGGAAGGGAATTCATAGTCAACATGGGAACACCGTTCACAGCGACCGCTCCGATGACAGCCGGAACATCCCCGGTATACAACTTCCAGGGATGGTCCGGAAAGACCTCAGGAACAGCTACACTGACAGACACGATCCCAATGGGCGGCAGCAACCAAACGTACACAGCGTTATACTACAACCAGTTAACTCAGGCAATAGTAACTCTGAAGGCCGATCCGAGTACTCTCGCCCCCGCTTTCACGTTGAGTCAGAGCGGCAACTCCGTACCGTACACCGTTAACCCGGCAGGCGGAATGGACTTCATCGTCAACATGGGAACGGCGTTCACAGCAACTGCTCCGATGACAGCCGGAACATCCCCGGTATACAA
>JGI20166J26741_11708917_pt1 | contig 21868 bp, 21 predicted proteins | sample TergutCu122P5_FD_26741 | JGI IMG/M metagenome (IMG submission 26741)
GGGATAAAAAATGAAGTCGTTACAGGTCAATATTTTACTCAAACTCAATTAAATTAAAATGTTACGGCGGTTTCAACGAAAAACGTTGGGACACCAGTGGGAAATTTGGTCAGAGCACCACATCGACGGCAACGTTGCGGCTTGCCCGATGGAATCCTCCAGGACAAAGGAATTTTCCCCTTTGCCTCTGCTTCTCTGACTTTCCGTTTTCCGTTGGCGACGCTTTGGACGGTTCCCCGGCTGACCTTGAGTTGTTTGGCAATTTGTCGTTGCGACAATTTTTTGCACTGAAGCAGTTCATCAATCCGACGAATGGTTTTATTGTCGATCATTTCACGCCCCCATAATTTTATATATAAATAAATTTATATTTATATATATTTATAGCAAAGAAAAATTTCTTATTTATGACTTAACAGTTAATATTTGGCAAATAACAAGATGTTTTTCAAGAAATATGATCATTCCAACGATAAAATAAAGAGTAAAATATAGCCATTTTTTATAAAACAAACAAAAAAATTTATCAATAAATTATATTTTTGACGATTGTACGGAGAGGTTGGCACGCGCAGAAAAAAACTGCTCATGAGGATGAAACTATGACTTATAATCGCTATACGCCGGAAAAATTGGATCAATTGGTGCTTAGGCTCTTCGATATCGCAACTGTTTTGAGGGATATTTCACTTTCCGCCCGAAAGATGAAACTCGATGATATCCCCATTCATGACCGCAAGGCGGCTTTGTGGTGCGACCAATTGGAACAATGGGCCTCAAAATCCAGAATCGCTTTGGAAATTACCGCACTTGACCGGGAAACGGAGCCTTGACAAGGCAGCGTTCGACCATATAATCAGACGTTCCATGGGGTTTTTCAGGGAAACAATTGCGTTGCGACAAATGTCGTTTTTGGGTTGTTTTCTGAAAAGCGGCCATTCGTTGCCGGTTTCATTGTTCCTTATTTGTTCGCTGCAAATCAATCATTTGTGCCGCAGTCGGCGGAACAGCAGGTTTTCGGCTTTAGCTTTAATAAAACGTCCTGAGTTGCAGGGCTTGTCGTGTCCGGCTACGGAAATTTTCAAGTGTTTTTACTATATTGGGAAAAGTGGCATGTCGCTCAGTGAGAGAAAAAAAGAAATTCGTCGCCGCCGTAAACGTCGTGCAAAGTATGCGCATATCAAGAGTAAACTCGGTCAATTGGATGCCGCCGGCAAAGAGAAATTGATTGAACAGCTTCGACGTATGACCCCAGGCGCGGATAATCTGATCAAGCAATGGGGACTGAGTTGATACCGTTGCGTTGATACCGCTGTCGATAAAACAAATCAAATTTTTGTGGTACGGCAAACCGACCGGAGGCTTGCCGCCTCTTTGGTTGACGGTAAAATTTTTCTCCATGACGATGTATTTTTGCATGTGATTTCATATTATTTTTGAATAGGGATGGTTAGTCCGATGGCTGGTGGCAAAAAAAGCAAGAAAAAAGCGGAAACTGTTTATCTCGTCTGCGAAGAATGCGGAGATTACAATTATATTGTGCGCCGCAAGCCGGGCGGTGAAAAATTGAAGCTGTCGAAATACTGCCGTCGCCTTAAAAAGCACACCATGCATAACGAAAAGAAAAAGTAATCTCTTTCAGTGGTTGAAAATAACGGTGTTGCGCTGACAAAAGAGATTTGTCGGCGGTTAGGGGCACGAAGTGTTTGCGCTCAGTCGCTAATCCGGTTATTCTGTCGAGAGGTTCTCCTGAATCCGCAGGAGAATCTCTTTTTTTTACAATGGCGGCACCTGCGGCAGCAATCAGGCGGTCACGCTTTTTCCCATGGGCGGAAAACGCATGACATGATTTCAAAATCGTTGCGAATTTCTGACGACTTCCAGAACGACGTCCGGCTCGGCGGAAAAAACGGAGCGGCACTTGTTTTTGCAACAGAAATCTATCTCGCAACAGTTCTGAAAATATTCCTTGCTGAAATCGATTCAAAAATTGCCGCAACCGCCCCAAAAATGGACGGCCACTTCAAGTGTTATCATTATCATGAGCAAAACACCGAAGATGGGTTATTTCCTGCGATTACGAAGTACAAGGAAGAAGTCCGGAAGGAAATTTTACAGTTTGTCGCCTCGCAGGCATTTCGAAATGCCGAACGGGGACTCGATTTGTTCGGGGAATTGTATCGAAATCTGATCCCGGCTGCGGCGAGAAAGCAGTTGGGGGAGTTTTACACTCCGGCATGGCTGGCCGAGCAGTTGCTTGATTTGGCCGGATTCGATGCAGCATCCGAAACTCGCCTGCTTGACCCGGCTTGTGGAAGCGGGACGTTTTTGCTTGCCGCCGTTCGAAAAATGATCCGGTCGGGGCAAACTCCGGCTGTGATTGCGAAACGGATCGCCGGTTTCGATCTCAATCCTCTCGCGGTTTTAATGACGACCGCCAATCTCGCCGTTGCACTGCATGGATTGAAATGGCACAAACCGAATGATGGGGGGGAATCAAAAAAAGCGGACCACGCCGTTACCGACAAGGTGGCGTTGCCGATGATTTGCTGTTATGACAGCATTTGTTGCGAATCGCCGCTGGATTTTTCCGAAAAAGTTATCGAAAAATTCGATTGGCTGGTCGGCAATCCGCCATGGCTCAATTGGGACAAGTTGCCGGCGGCATATCGGGAAAAAACGAAGCCGCTTTGGGAACGATACGGTCTTTTCAGTCTTTCAGGCAAAGAGGCACGGTACGGCGGTGCCAAAAAAGAGTTGGCGCAACTGATGATCATGACCGTTTCAGAGCATTTTCTCAAACCGGGTGGCAAACTGGCGATGGTGGTGCCGCAACCGCTTTTTCAAACACAAAAGTCGGGCAACGGCTTTCGATGTTTCGGCAGTGAAACCGGTCCGGTCACGCTGAAAGTGTTGCGTGTGGACGATTTTTCCGATGTTCGCGTTTTTTCGGACGCAACGGTCAAAACGGCAACTCTTGTTCTCGAAAACGGCGGTCAAACGGAATATCCCGTGCCATATTATCGATGGTCGGGTCCAAATGACTCCGTTTTACATTACGCCGTTCCTGTTTCACCGCAACCGCCGGGTGCCGCCTGGCAAATTGTCGATGACATTGATACTGCCCGGCACAATTGGGTCCAAATGCCTTCGGATCGTGTTGATGCCGGGTCTTTTCCAAAACCGGTTTTTCCCCCTCCGCATTGTCAAACGCATTATCGTGCGATGCTTGGTGCCAATACCGGCGGAGCCAACGGGATTTACTGGGTGGAACTGCAATCATCCTGTCCGCCGGAAATTGAAATGGGTGAGAAAACCGATTTCATCTCACATGTGACCGTGCAAAATCTCGCAAAATGCGGGAAAAAAGAGATTCCGACGCTTGATGTTGAAATCGAGTCCGGCGTATTGTTTCCGTTGTTGCGATGGAAAGACGTGCAACCGTTTGCGGCGGTTCCTTCCGCCTGGATTATCCTGGTGCAGGATGTGCAAAAACGTATCGGCCTGTCCCGTGAAATCATGATGTCACAATATCCGAAAACGCTGGAATACCTGGGCCGCTTTGAAACGGAATTACGGGAACGTGCCGCGTATCGAAAGTATCTTTCTTCGGCCCCGTTTTATTCGATGTACAATATTTCCACGGAAACGTTGTCTGCGATCAAAGTCGTCTGGCGCAGGATGGACACGCGAATCCGCGCGGCGGTTGTCCGGCAGATCACGCATCCGCGGATCGGGACACGCCCCGTCATTCCACAGGAAACCTGCTCCATGATCGCCGTTGCAACCCTTGAGGAAGCGAATTATCTGGCCGCCGTCCTTAACAGCGATGAAACACATCGAAAAGTATCGGCTTTTTCCGTCCAGGGAGGGAAAGGGTTCGGCTCTCCCGGTATTCTGGAGCATTTGCAGATTCCGCCGTTCGACCCTCAAAACGCCTCACATCTCCGGTTATCTCAGGAAGGTCGTGATGCCGGAAAAAAAGAGACGGAAAAATGGAAAAAATAATTCAAAATGCGGTCATACTCTTTTTTGGATGTCTTGGTTCCATAAGTATCAAGATAAATATTTGTTCCGTTAATACTGGAACGCACCGGAGACGCCCTTGCCAAATTTATTTTTTCGGGTATTATACTCCTTCTCTTGTTTTGAAATATTGAATTTTGTTTCAGATTCGAAGCAAAACCACGATTCGTAATGATCCATCAAAGGGACGATCATGAAAGCAAAAATCCATCCCAAATACGTTGAGACGAAAGTGACTTGCGGTTGTGGCAATTCGTTTGTCACTAAAAGTACGAAACCGGATATGAAAGTCGATATTTGTAACGCTTGTCATCCGTTTTATACCGGACGGCTCAAGTATATCGACACCGCAGGGCGTATTGAAAAATTCCGCACCAAGTTTTCCGGCGGTTACGGTCTCAAGAAAAAGGGTTAGCCTGGCCGTTTTTCTCGTTTTTGCAAAGTGAGCGTTGTTTCAAACGCTTGCTTTGTTTCTTTTTGTTGCGCAAATTTATTTGCCGTTCTTGCCTCCAATGAAAATTTGTTGAATTCTGCGAATGAAAAGCAATCACCGTGCTGATTTGTGATCAGCGGCTTAAAAAATATGAGACAGTTACTTGATGAAAAGCTTGATCGTTTTGTTGAGCTTGAAAAAATGATGGTCGCCCCGGAAGTGCTTGCGGATTCGAACCAAATGCAATCGGTGGCGCGAGAACATGGGAAAATTGCGAAACTTGCGACAAAATATCGCCGTTTCAAGCAACTCAACGAACAGATTGAGGACGCAAACAATATTCTCGACGGAAACGACGCGGAACTGAAAGAACTTGCCGAGATGGAACTCCCGGAACTGAAAGAGGAACGGGAAAATCTTTGGAACGAACTGCTTGACATGACCATTGGCGGGGAAGACGCGCACCGGGCCAGTTGCGTGCTTGAAATTCGTGCAGGAACAGGGGGGGATGAAGCGGCGTTGTTTGCCCGGGATTTGTACGAAATGTATAAGCATTATTGCGAAGACCACCGTTGGAAAGTCGAACTTTTGTCGATGAATCCGACGGAACTCGGTGGTTTCAAAGAAGTTGTGCTTGGAATCGACGGCGAGGAGTGTTTCCGGCATCTGCAATTCGAAAGCGGTGGCCACCGGGTGCAGCGTGTTCCCGAGACGGAAGCGAAAGGCCGGATTCATACTTCGGCGGCAACGGTGGCGGTTATGGCGGAACCGGAAGACGTCGAAGTGAACCTCCCCCCGGAAAGTTACCGGAAAGACCTTTTTTGTGCCAGCGGTCCCGGCGGCCAACACGTCAATAAAACGGAGTCGGCGGTCCGTCTGACGCATTTTGAAACCGGAATCGTCGTCAGTTGCCAGGACGAAAAAAGCCAGCACAAAAATTTTGCGAAAGCATTGCGTGTCCTCAAGTCACGGGTTTACGATTTCAAGCGTGCCGAAGAGGAAAAAAAACGCTCGGAGGAACGCAAGTCGAAAATCGGGAGCGGCGACCGCAGCCAGCGAATACGAACCTATAATTTCCCGGAAAATCGCGTCACCGACCATCGGATCAACCTGACGGTTTACAAACTCGACACGATTTTGAGCGGTCATGTGGAATTGATCATCGATGGTTTGCTCGAATACGAGCGTCAGGAACTCCGCAGCGCATTCGGAAACGAATGATTGGTCACGCAAGAAACCAATGCACGCGCAAATCAGAGCACGAAGCGTAAGCGAGTGCCCCGGAATGGGGTAACTTACGCTTCGTGCTTCTGATTAAAAACTACAAAGACAACGGTTCGTTGGCCAGTTGACGTTCGTGGCGGGTCAGCTCGTACATGTCCCGCAGCAGTTGAACGTCGCAAGGACGCTGCTCGACGTTTCTTCGTCTGAACATGCGTGCCTGGGTCTGGATCATGACATCCACCGATGCCTCAGTGACCTGGCTGAACGCGCGGGCATAGTTGACGAAACTCGGCACGTTCGTTGTGACGAAACCGTACAACATGCTGCAAACGCCGACGACTTTTCCCGTGAAGATGCTGGTGTTGATTGCCGTTTTCGAATAATCGCCGATAATACAGCCGACGAATTGCATTCCGGTCCCCTCTTTTCGACCGTTATATTCGACAGCAACTTCCCCGTAAGTGTTTTTGAGGTCGCTGTTGCAGGTGCCGGCACCCAGGTTGATCCAACTGCCGAGATAACTGTGCCCCAGAAAACCGTGATGCTGTTTGTTCGTGTACGGCTCAATGACGGAGGCTTCGACTTCGCCGCCGACCTTTGCGGTGTGACCGACCGTAACGTACTCTTTGAGCATCGAATATTCAATGATGCGGCTTTTTTTGCCGACATAAGCCGGTCCGTGCAAATAACAAAACGGTCCAATGGAAGCGTTCGATTCGATCAGGATCGGCCCTTCCGACGTGTCCGTCACCAGATATTGACCGATTTTCACCTGATCGGCGACAAAAACACCGTCGTGGATTTCCTTGTACTCGCCGGAACGGAGCCGGTCGGAAATATTATCGTTGAAGATTCTTGTCTGGTATCGGATGATGTCATGCGCGAATTCCAGGAGCGGAATGTCAACGTCAAGACGGTCAAGATGCAAATCGTCAATCAGTCCCAGCAGTTGGGAACTGCCGATCGTTTGGTTGAGAAGAAACTGATCGGGAATATTTTCGACGTTCAAATAAGCGCAAGCAACATGTTTTCCCGTTCGCACCACCCCTGGTTGACCTTGCCTGATCAGCTCGTTGATCGTGCGAATCAACCGGACATGCGGAACGATCCGGGCGTTGAGAATCAGAACCGGCCCTTTTCGTTCCTTGCCGGCATCCGGATGCCAAAGTCCCGGAAAATCAAGTCGCACGAACTCACGCAGATGCGGACGCACGATCACTTCAATTTCAGCGTCCAATTTACGGGCAAGCTCAAGCAGCGTGTAGGTTCCGACGTTGACGGCAAACGCCGCCCGTGCCGTACATGCCGGGTACAGGTTGGAAACAAAGCCGTCTTCATAAATAATAATGTGCATCAAGGTGATCCTGGTGAAAGTTGACGATTCATCATCATGGTTCTTTTTTCTTGCCATGAGAATCCATTGACAATATTACACTCTGGATTGATCTTGTAAAAGCGCGGGGAGCGATTTTCATTGAACTCGTGCCGATTTTTCTGCAAAATCGGCATAATCGCTGCAATCGCAACAGTCCGGTGTCGCTTCGGAATCAAGGAACTGTATAAAAATAACGACTGCGTTTCGTGAATGGCAGCCGGGAGCGTAACGAAGTGAAGCGACCGGACCGAACGCAAAAATGATCCGGTCACTGCGCTGCGCTCCGTTCCCGGCTGCCATTGTTATTCGATTTACTGTTTCCAAGAGGAACTTGAACTGCTGGAGAGACCTGGAGACGAACCAGAGCGTTTTTCCTTAACCTCTGCCGGTTTGAGAGGTTCCGTTCCCGGCAATTTGCCGACGCGATTGTAAAACGCCCCCAATTCCTTCAGATAATTTTCCGGAAGCGGGTCGTTGTGGTCGCGACGTTCCAGTTTGACGAATTTTTTGTCCTTACTCGGCGATGCGTTGAAAAGGTCGGTCCCCTGTTGATAGGGAATCACCGAATCCGCCGTGCCGTGACACTGCAAATACGGACCGTTGAATTTTTTGACCGCTTCCGCCGAATCCAGTTTGTACCGAATGATCGCATTGACCGGAACAAACGGCAGCATCTTTTTCGCAATCGCCGGAAGCGATGAAAAACTGCTTTCGACGACCAGACCTTTGGCACCACTTTCCGCGGCAAGTTGCACGGCGACGGCACCGCCCAGCGAACGCCCCTGATAGATCACATCCTTCGGTTCGAGGGAATTTTCCTTGCAAAGCCAGTCGCGTGCGGCTTGTGCGTCTTTCAAAATGCCGGGCACGGACGGTTTTCCCTCGCTTTTTCCGTAGCCGCGATAATCGTAAATCAACACGGAAACGTGAAAACGGGTGCGGAGTTGTTCGGCAGCATATCCCCAACCGCTCAGGTTGCCCGCATTGCCGTGACTGAAAAGCACGAACGCGACGGGGTTTTCCGCTTCGAGATACCAAGCGTTGATTTTGACTTTGTCCGAGGTGGTCAGCCAAACTTCGCGATACTTGAAATTCGGCTCTTCCCATTGATCCGCCCGGTATGGCGTCGGATAAAAGAGAAACGCATTGACGATCGGATCGCCGTTTTCTTCATCCGCATGAACGCTGCAACAGATAAAAAGCAGGACGATGAGAATGATGAAAGACAAGGACGTGACGATTCCGATTCGCGTCCAAATTCTGAAACGCCGTTTGATGTCGTCAGTCCGCATGATCTTTCCTTTATTTTGCAGCGATGAATTCCGACGGGTCAACAAAAAGGCCGGCCATTTGAAAAACGGCCGGCTGAATTCGTTAAAAAGATCGGCAAGCGTCACAAATCAGAAATCGCCGCCGAACAACATGTCTTTCGATTCCTGGGTCAGACTCGATTTTTGATCATTGGGCGTCATGATCTTTTTGAGAACGAGTTGATCAATGGAATCGCTGACCGCCCGGGTGCTGTTGTCGGCAAACGCCATGTTCACCACGCCCGGATGCCGTGACGCGGGACGCGCGTAACGGAAGTTTTTGGCGATCGGCGCATTGGCGGCGATCAAAACATTCGCATCCCCTGTCCATTCATTAGGGGCGATATTTTTCTGACTGCAAGCACTGATCCAATTTGGAACGCGCGACGGTGCTTCTTCGCCCGCTTTCAGCGTTGCGTCGCAAGTGGTTCCAAAGTCGCTTTCAAGCGTGTTATTGACACGCACCGGCCAGCAAGCCGTCAAACCGTTTTGCAACAAGGTGTGGAATCCGTTGTTGTTATACCCCCTGACAGTTCCAGGAAAATTAGGAGCGGCGAGATTCGCCCAAGGACTGGTTTGGATGTTTTCGGTGAAGAGCATGGTATTGCTCGTCCCGTCTTTGATGGAATCAATGTCGACTTTTGCGGATGCATAAGACGGATTCCACGAACCTTGATTCGGGCCGGATTCCACTGTCGGAATCGCCCCATTGACCGTTGTTCCCACGAGATCGACGAAAACACCGTTTGCCGTGTCAAGTTCCCCATTTTGATTGACCGTAAATTCACCCTTGGAGTTAATGTTCGGCACACCGCCATTGGCGACAAAGCTGGTCGGCAGATACATTCCGCTTTTTTCCAGTGTCGTCGAAGGACACATCAGAATATTCAGAGCGATGCCATTGGCAAGTTGTGCCTCAAGGTTGTTGCTCCCTCCTTTGAACAGCATAAACAACTGTTCCTGTTCAAGGGACGAAAGAAGAGGGACGACCCAAGAGCCGTACACATTTCCTGAAATTCCTTCCCCTTTTGCCTTGAAAATCGGCTGCCGCCAACCGGGGAACACACCTTGATTGGTGACGTGATTAATCGTCGCCAAGCCAACATTGCGCATGTTGCTCATGCATTGTGCGCGCCGCGCCGCTTCTCTTGCCGCCTGAACGGCGGGAAGAATCAATGCAGCCAAAACACCGATGATCGAGATCACGACAAGGAGCTCGACCAAGGTAAAACCGCGAGATTTAGACCTTTTCATAACCTATCTCCTTTTTTTAATAAAAATGGAATAAATGCCCTTTCGCCCGAAAACGCTTCATAAGCGAATTTGCGAAAAGAAAATATGAATTTGTCAAAAAACAACTTTCGACAGAAACACACCCTCTTTTTCACTTAATACTATTTTCACCTATTCCTGGCTAAAAATCCAGCCCTTTCTTGCTTTTTTTGCAAAAATTTTATCAGTTTTACAAATGAACTCATGTTCAACCGCGAGACAGGAAAAACCGGGAAGTTTTGAATTATTGTTACTGTTTTTTTCAAAAGTTGTCGGCAAATTTTGCGGAAAAATAAAAAAACCTGTTGCATTAGGTGAAGTTTCTGATAAACTGCCTTTTGTTGCGTGGGAAATTGACCCAAACTTGAATAAAAATGAAAATTTTTGTGGGAATTTTGCCCAAAACCTGATATACTCGTTTTTGTCGCCGGAATTTTCATATTGCCGAAGAAAAAAAGTTCAAAAGTATATCAATGAATCCAACGAAACAACTCATTTTGGGGGAATACAGCCGTCGGATTGACGAACGATACCGTTTGTCATTACCGAACGAATTTCTCGAGTTGTTTCAACCGGAAAACGGCGATTGCATGATCGCCAAAGAACGCCCCGGTTGCATCAGTCTTTGGGATCATGCCGCTTGGCAAACCAAACTGGATGCCCGCGTTGAGTTGATTCAACAACGGATCAAGTTGGGGGATTTGGAACAAAAAATGCCGCAACTCCAGATGTTCGGACGACTTTTGTCGACACGGCACCGGGCGTTGCAACTGGCCGGTCGGGGGCGATTGCTGATTCCGGAAGGGTTTCGCGAGTTCCTCGGCGTTGAGCCGGGTCAGGAAGTGATGGTGGTCGGAGCGGCCGTTTGCCTCGAAATCTGGCATCCGCAAAAGTGGATCGCCTACATTGAGGGACGCATGCCCGGCTTCCGAAAACTCCTTGACACCTTGTCGCATTGAAAAAACGAAGCAAAAAACGTATCTGTTGACAGCAAAAGGGAAGACAGAAAGCATCGCCGCAACCCCATCGGTCGTCACCCGTCGGGAATGCAAGTCGCGTCAAAACTAACGTTCGGCGATGCTTTCTTTTTTCCTGGATGCGGGCAACAGTTTTTTTTATGTCCGTTAGTGATGCCCTGATTGAATAAAATCATGAGAGATTTGCCGCTTCCCGACGCCGATACCGCCAAGTTGATTTTATATGGAGTTTCTGAAACGTGGAAAGGCTTGTTTTGGAATGAATTGCGACAAAAAAATGGTTCTTTGAACACGTTTTCCCCGACCGAAATGATTTCGGTCGAAACGCTTCCGGAGCTTGTGGAAGCAGTTCGGTCGTTTCCGGCGTCGTTTGTCATGGTCGAATCTGATTCGCAGTTTTTTCGCAAACTGGTCCCGTTGTTTTTAAGTCTTAGGGAAAAAAATCCGTTTCTCAAAATTTTTGTTGCCTGTTTTGACCTGCCGCAACAGACGCTTTCCGACGCGGAAATGATTTCGCAGATTTTGCTGGAATCCGGGGCCGTTGCCGTCGTGAGCAATCAACGCGAACTTCTGGAGGCGATCCCCGTTGTGATACGGCATTTTTCCATGTTTTCCCGCCCGGAACAGGATTGGCGGGAATCCGTCGAACAACGACTCCCTTGGGGAAATCTCACAAAATAATCCGGTCAATCACACGACAGACAGTGCGGCGGCACTCAAAATTGAAAATGAACAAAGTTCCAGCCCCATTCGCAATCGGTCTGGAATTTTTCGATTCCTGTTTTATAATTGTCTTAAAGTGAGTTTTTGCTCCGAAGGACAAGACCTCAAGTGAATTCCTGCCCCTGACCACTGCCCCTTGAATCCTGTATCTTGTGTGATCACTTATCTCATCAAAAACATCTTGATTTTTACGGCCAAATTTTTGAGCGGCGCAACCGTCCGTTGGGTGGATTGCCAGCCGGACCGTTGTCAGCGCGTCTATTTTGCGAACCACACCAGCCATCTGGACCCGATCGTGATTTGGACGTCGCTCCCCCCTCATGTTCGCGAAGTGACCCGAATGGTTGCGGCCAAAGACTATTGGGAAGGCGGCCTGATCCGGCGTTACCTGGCCAAAAATATCTTTCATGCCATGCTGATCGACCGGCACAATATCAGTATCAAGCGGACGCCCGTCGTGGTCATGGCCGAGGAAATGGCGGACATTTATTCGATCATCATTTTTCCGGAAGGGGGACGAACCGCCGGCGAAAACCTCCTCGAGTTCAAAAGCGGCATGTATCATTTGGCAAAAAAACGACCGGACCTTGAATTCATTCCGGTGTATCTCGACAATATGAACAGAATTTTGCCGCGCGGAGAGGTTTTGCCGGTTCCGATGCTTTCCCGGGTCGTGTTCGGCCCGCCGATGTGGATCGAAACCGATGAACGTAAAGATGCGTTTCTGGAACGTGCCCGGGAAGCGGTTCTTCGTTTGAAAGACATGTAAGAAATGAAAAACTAAAAGTGAAAAGTTGGATTTCGTTATTCATTTTTTCACTTTTAGTTTTTAGTTTTTCACTTTCAATGCACATCAAGGATAAAGTGATTGCCTTGATGAAAACGTTGTGGCGACGGATAAAAATTCGCCCATGTCTTGTTGTACGTCGGGATCATCATTTCCGGAGGGTAACGATAGTAAAGACTCGGACCACTGCGGAAATATTCCTGCGGGTAAAAGTTGTGAGGGTAATAAACGTAAGGATAGTGATAGAAACGATTCCAATCCTGCGGATTGTAATTGCGTCCCCATTGGCGGCCAAACGCCTGTTGCGGTTCCGCCGCACGGAGATCGGCGACCGAAAACATCGCCAGAATCACAGCGGCACAAAATGTCAAAAAAATGGTTCGACGAATCATGGGCTTCTCCAATGGTTTTTTCGGGGCAAAAATACCCCAGTATATATCCTTTAGTGTCATATTGAACCTAAAGAAAAAACACATTGAATCCTATCGTCGAAAATGGGTGCGGGGTTTGGAATTTTCCCGCGAACAATCCACAATTCATTTTTCACCCGGATGATAATCGCCACAAACGTTATCAAGCGAACCCGTATCAGTTCATTTTTTCCATCACTTGACGCACTTTTTCCTCGTCCCCTTTGTGTGCGATGAGCGTCCCTTGTTTTGTCTGCACGACGATCAAATTTTCGACGCCGACCAGTGCAATCCACTGATCGGGGTCGTCGCATCGCACGATATTGTGCGACGCATCGACGGCGATCAGACGACAACGATCGGCAAGGTTTCCGCTGGCGTCGTGTTTGCCGGCATGGACGCGGTCGAGCGATTGCCAGGTCCCCACATCGTCCCATGCAAACGTCGCTTCAATCGTCACCATTGATTCCGCATGTTCCAAAACGGCGTAATCAATGGAAATTCCCTGAATCGCCTGAAATTCCCGTTCGAGCGTTTCGGGAAAATCGCCGTTTTTGACCGCATCGGCAATGTTTTTCAAATGGCGCCCCATTTCCGGCTGATAACGATCAATCATGTCGAGAATCCGCCGGGCTTTCCAAACGAAAATGCCGGTGTTCCAGCGAAACCGACCTGATTGCAGAAACATTTCCGACGTTTGGGCGTCCGGCTTTTCATGGAATCGGGAAACATGCCGGGCGGAAGTCAAAGCGTTCCATTTTCGGGAAGCGTCGGACTCAATTTTTTTCCCGCATTCGATGTAACCATAAGAAACGGACGGAAAATCCGGTCGCACGCTGAGGGTCACCAGCCGTTCCGGCGATTCCTCGACCAAATCGACCGCGAACCGGATCGTGTCGCAAAAGACGCTTCGCGGTTCGATGATGTGATCCGAAGGCATGACGACCATGACGGCGTCGCGATCATTCCGCAACAGATAAACGGCCGCAAGTCCGATACACGGGGCCGTATTGCGCGACACCGGTTCGACGAGGACGTTTTCGCTTCGCAACCAGGGAACCGCTTCCGCAAGCAGCGGCTGCATCCCCTTGCCGACAGCGACAATGACACGGGACGGATCGACAAGACCGTACAACGACTCTGCCGCGTCGAGGATCAAAGGGCGGTCGTTCTTGAAGCGTAAAAACTGTTTTGGACGCTCTTTTCGGCTTTCCGGCCAAAGACGCGTCCCGCTCCCGCCGGCCATGATGACGGAGTATAACATGAATCACCGTTTTTCATTTTGTGACGTTACTGTGCCGCTAATAAAAATTGAGCTTATCCGTTGAATCGCCTGCATCGCCGACAACGAAAAACTCTGCTATTTTATGTGTTTTAACAATGTCGGCGCAGCAGGCAGCCGTGGAAGCGGCTCAAATTTTATTATCGCATCTATAAACTTTTGTGTCCATGCCAATATCATCCGCTCAAGAAGAAGTCTCAATATGTGGAAGTCTCCATCAGCGGAATTTGTCCGGGTTGATAAACGCAATCCGGTTCCGGGCCGAGGTAATCGCCGGTGACGGCATAAGCCCTGGCACGGCTTCCACCGCACACGAGCCGGTATTCGCACCGACCGCAAATGCCGTGATAAAAATGCGGATTTTGCAAAGCCTGAAAGACAGAGTGATTTCGGTAGACATCGACCGGCGAGTCGTTCGGGAAGGTTCCGCAACAGACCGGCAGGAAGCCGGCGGGATAAATTTCACCGCGATTTGAAACGAACATGATGCCGCGACCGTCGGTCACGCCGAGCGGAGCCCGGTGCGTGCCGCTTCGATACACTGCATGACCGGAGGTTGTGTTACCGGAGAGCGTGTTATTGGGGGGGGTGTTGTGGGAAGTTGACGCCGGACCTGTTTTGCATCCCGGCATTTCAAGCGGGTTTCCCCCATGCTGCAACACATAACGCCGGTAGTGCGGTGCCTCGGTCGTTTTCACGGCAAACGGTTTCGTTTGCGCATGGTGCCAGAGTTTTTCGAAGGCGGTTTCATATTCGGCGGGCAAAATCCGCTCTTCCTCGAGGCCGCGACCGACCGGAACAAGAAAAAACGCGGACCACATCATGATTCCCTGACCGGCAAGCAGTTCGGCGATTTCGTCCATGCATCCGAAGTTGCGGCGAGTGACGGACGTGTTGACCTGAACGGGCAAGTTGAGTTCTCTTGCATTTTCAAGCATTTCAAGCGTTTTGTCGAAACTCCCTTCGAAGCCGCGAAACGAATCATGGACGGCGGCATTCGGACCGTCCAGGCTGATTCCCAACGCTCCGACACCGGCCGCTTTAGCTTTTTCAAACGCTTCCCGCGTTGCCAGCGGCGTCGCCGACGGGGTCAGTGCCGTTTGAATCCCGCATTGAACGGCATGTTCGATGAGCTGAAACAGATCGCGGCGTTTGAGCGGGTCGCCGCCGGTAAAGACCATCGTCGGTTTGCGTTCAAAACGGGCGACCTCGTCGATTAACGCCAGTGACTGCGCGGTCGAAAGCTCGTCCGGTGCCGCATTTTCCTGCGCCGAAGCACGGCAATGTTTGCACACAAGGTCGCACGCCTGCGTCACCTCATAATAAAACATGAGCGGAAAACGTCCGAAATCGTTAGCGGTGTATGGGGCGTTGTGCATGACTGAAAACTGTTTCAGAATAACAAGACGGCCAATCGCCAGACAACGACGACCGGGCCGAGGAGGAACAACCAATAGGCAAAATATTTCAGCTTTCCCTGTTGCAGCCATTTCATCAAAAGGATCAACGACAAAATTCCGACCACCGCGCTCACGATGACTCCGATTGCCAGCAAAAACCAGGTGTGTTGCGACAAATGCTCCGGGGATTTCATCAGTTTCAGTGATTCGAGAATCGCTCCGCCCCCGATGGCCGGAATCGCCATCAAAAAGGAAAACGTGGCGGCCTCGTCCCGCCTCATTCCGCGAAACAGACCGGCACAAATCGTGGTGCCGCTCCGCGAAAGACCAGGCAAAATGGCAACCGCCTGCACGAGTCCGATCACCAGGGCGTCGAGCCAGCTCAGGTTCCGGCAGATTTTTTCGCCGGACCGGTCAGAAAACCAAAGCAAAAGAATGCCGGTGATCGGAAAACAGAATCCGGAAATCAATGAGCTTTCCAGGATCACATCCGTATCGTATCCGGTTTTTTCTTTGATCACTTTGAGAGCCAGTACAACGAAAACCGCCGGAACAGTCGCCACGATCACCAGCGGAATCGCCCGCCGGTCTTTCGTCAGCAAAAGCCATATCCGTTTCCAGAAGACGACAAAGACGGCAATCAGCGTCCCGAAATGCAAAGCGATGTTCAGTGTCAGGGATTCGGTTTGCAGTTGCGTGCCGAATTGCTTGAAAAGATCAAAAAGAACGTTCAGATGACCGGAAGAACTGATCGGCAGAAATTCAGCGATCCCCTGAACGACGGCCATGACAAGCACTTGAATATAGTCCATGATAATCAAATTTGAGGGTGTGCCAAGAAAAACAAACAGGCTTTCCAATGATTATGACCTGTCGGGCAAAACTTCCTACCCAGGCACAGGAAAAACAATTCCGGTTTCTGTAAAATTCCATGTCTTTCTCTTTTTTTCGATGGCAGCAACCGATACTTGATAAAAAATTGCGATGAAAACGAGTCAAAAAGAATGATTATTTGCTCTATATTTATTCAAAATTATACTCAAAACGGTGAGAAATTCCTGAAGATGAATACGGAAGCCCTACAATACAGGGCGGTTGCGCAAGGCCGAAGGCTGCCGTCCATACCGACTGCGGGATAACCTGCTGGCAGACAATTATGTTCAATAATCTTACGAAGATTAGTGCCATTTTTTTATTGGAATTGGCCACAAAAGTTGATACAATAATGTGAATGTGGCTTGCCTGCTTGCGTGGAACCAATGTTCGGCAACCGGGCATTCCAAAACCCGATTGCACCAAAACACTCGTCCTTCCTCTCATCATCATCATCATTATTATTTTCCGGAAAAAAAGTGGAAACCTTGTTTCTTTTTTTGGGGATTGTTTTTCTTTCGGCAAGTACCGTGGCGTTCATCGTACACAGTTATTTGCTCAAGCAGTCGGGACGTTTGAAAAACAGGAGTCTCACCCTGGAAATGGCCAGAGTTCAATTCTATTGGCAAAGGGAATTACTCGAAGCGCGATTCATTACATATGCCAGGTCATACATGGATTCCAACCTCTGGTTGTGGGACGAAGCGGAATTTGGCGACAGTGTTTTGATTGCTTGTTCCAAAAAAGAAAACATTGTCTATTCTTATATTCCCGTGACGGTCGAAATGAATCGACCGATTTGCCACCGAACCGCGGCCAATGAACTCTTTCTTCGCCAAGTGACAGTCATTGCAAAGTTTACGCCGAATACAAACAACTGGGAACTGACTGATCGGACTTTTTTCAATCAATCGCCGCACGAAGTGATTCATCATCGGGCACAGGAACTTTGTTTCGTTGATCTGCTCAAAAATCGCGCTATTTGATTTTTGTTGCAATTGTTGTTTTCTGAAAAAACCGATTTTATTGATACAAACGAAAAAAGTCGACATCTGCAATATTCGATTTTTATTTTCCTGGGTTTTCTGAACCTGTGTTTTCATCTCCTGTGCATGGCACGACCTATATGGTGGATATACAAGGTGTCCTAATTCTGGACATCATCAACAGGTATTCTCTGTAAAAGTAAAACCGGAAAATCAAAAAAGACGGAGTGATGTGATGACCACTGCCACCAGTAACCAAGTCGGAACGCTTGAACTGAACCATTTGAATTCGACAATCGAAGCGATGACGGAAGAAAGTGAAGACACGCTTCGCAACATGTACCTGACGTTTCGCCTTGGAAACGAAGATTATGGAATTGAAATACGATACGTGACGGAAATCGTCGGGATGCAAAAGATTACGGAAGTTCCCGATATGCCAAGTTTCGTCAAAGGGGTCGTCAATCTTCGCGGACAGGTGATTCCGGTTCTTGACATGCGTCTTCGTTTCAACATGGACCCCCGCCCCTACGACGAACGGACTTGTATCGTGGTGGTCAACATCAACACCTCGCAGGTCGGATTGGTGGTCGACACGGTCAATGAAGTCCGAAACATCAACGACGACCAGATTTCGCCGCCGCCGCGCACCGCCGGAGCTTCGAGTGCCCAGTATATTCAGGGAATGGGCAAGGTCGGCGAAGACGTGATCATTCTGCTCGAAGGACAACGCCTCCTGTTCGAGCAGGAAGTCGCCGCATTGAATTTCTAGTACACTTCAAGAATGAAATCATGAGCCGTTTTTGTGAAACTGCGGCTCATTTTCCGTTTCTTGTTTGTTTTTCATCGACATTTTTTATGTTTCGTGATTGTACCGACCTGTCTTTCTGACTTTCAAGCGTTATACTATAACCCATTGAAATTTCCAGTGAGCGCGTCCGTTTACCCTTCGGGAAAACGGACTCCCGTGTCACAGTGTGACGGTATTTTCAACCGGCTGCGGTATAAAATGGAATAAGTGACAGATTGCGTTGAAAAAGTTGAAAAAACAGTGGGCGTCCATGTACGGACAAGGAAGAAATCCATGGGAAAAAATTTCGGGAACAAGCGATATTCCTTTTTTTTTCGTCCCCCCAAACAAACGGACGTCTCTTCGTTTCTGGTGATGGGGGCTGCCACCATTGTCATTCTTGCGGGAATCAAGGCGGCAAACGTGATTGTCGCCCCGGTTCTTTTGGCTCTGTTTTTGACGATCGTGCTGCTGGTTCCGCTCCGCTGGCTCCGCGAGAGGGGTTTTTCCAATCTTTTGGCGTTGATCATCGTGCTTGTTTGTACAGGAATGCTCTTTTTCGGTTTCGGTTGGGTCGTCAAGTATTCCCTGAATGATTTCATCCGCCAACTGCCCAATAAAAAAGAAATCACCCGTAAAATCGAGCAATTTAACAGGTATTTTGAACAATACGGTTTTACCTTCATCAAATCGGACAACACCAGGGAAGAAGAGAAAGAACAGCAACCGACAAAAAACGAATCCGATTCAAAAACGGAAAATCCTGCCGAAAAACCCGCTTCTTTGACAGAAACGAATGCCGTCCCGGTTTCTGCGGCGAAAACGGAATCGGCTCCGAAAAAGAATTCCCCTGATTCCGTCGAAAACATGACACATCCTGCGGACGCTCAAACGACAGACAAAAATTCCAAAAATTCATTGAAGGAAACCGCAAAAGATACGAACGAAAATCCGCCAGAATCCCAGTCAGATGAAATTGATGCGGACAAACATCATGATTTATCGGAAAATTTGAAAGAACTCGGCGTCGTGGAAGAACGTCCGTCATTGACAAATCTGGACGCTGAGAACGTCATGCGTTGGGTCAGCCGATTCGTTTTGTTCTTGAAAGACCTTGCGGAAACTGGATTTCTCGTCATGATCATCACGTTGTTCATGATTTTCGAAGCGGCATGGTTCCCGGAAAAAGTCGATCTGGCGTTCGGAAAAAAAGGGCCGATCAACAACGAACATTTCCATCATATCGCTCTTGAAATCCGACGCTATCTTTTCCTGAAAACAATTGCATGCATCATGTCGGCGTCGGCGGCAACCGGCGTCTATCTGCTTTTCGGCGTGCCGGGAGCACTTCTTTGGGGCTTGATCGCATTTTTCCTTTACTATATCCCCAACATCGGCGGCGTCATTGCTGCAATCATTCCCGGCTTGTTGATTTTCATGAATTATGGCATCACGGGCGTTTTATTGTACGCTGTATGTCTGGTCAGTATCGAATGCACGATCGGTTACGGAATCGAACCAAGAATGCTCGGACACGGACTCCGCATTTCCACCGTCGTCATCTTTTTGTCGCTTCTTGCCTGGGGCTGGGTTCTTGGACCGATCGGCCTTTTCCTTGCCGCACCGCTGACGATCATGGTCAAGATCATTTTGCAGGCGTTCGAAGAGACAAAATGGATCGCCATTCTCCTGGGGGACATCACTCAGCAGAGGCAAGCCGGTCAAAATAAATTGGATCATGCCAACAAAAAGGGATAAAAAATCGACAAGCAAACATTTTGGTGTACCTTCTTTTCCTGAAATCTTGTAAAATATTGCCCGTCTCCAAAAAGATTGGGCATTTGAAGGTGGGACGGTTTCAACGAAACCGACAAAACCGCCGAAGCGCGGCCTGGAAATACAATCTTTTATGAGACGGACAATATCCTGGATACCGGAGCCAAATACGGCAAGCCCGAAGGGGCATTGAGGCCGAATGTTGCCGCCCATACTGGTTGCGGCATATCATCATGTCATCAGACAAGTTAAGGACGACCATGCGAAATGATCAAGTTTTCCGGATGTTTTTCGTTTCGACCCTCTCGCTGACGACCATATTGCTTGGTATCGAAGCGGGGTATTCGCGTGCGGAAGAAACAGAGGGAAGAATGACCACCAAATGGGGCCAATCGCTCAACCCGGACATGGTTCATGTCGAGTACCCCAGACCGCAACTGCGAAGGAGCGAATGGCTGAATCTTAACGGTTATTGGGATTTGTCCCTGTCGGAGAATGATGTCACCATGGGGAAACCGTCCAAAACGATTCCGATTCTTGTGCCGTTTCCGATCGAATCGCAGCTTTCCGGTGTTGCGATTCATTCCCCTGCGGTCATCTATCGAAAATCGTTCCGAATCCCACCGGCATGGGCGAAAACGGACCGGGTGATTTTGCACTTTGGTGCCGTCGATTGGGAAGCGGTCGTGCATGTCAACGGAAAACTTGTCGGCACGCATCACGGAGGATATGATTCCTTTTCGTATGACATCACGGAAGCCTTGCTGGCCGACGCCGACCAGATGTTGACGGTGACCGTCCATGATCCGACGGAGGACGGCTCGCAACCATGCGGCAATCAGTCACGTCGCCCGGAACGCGGTCGGCACACAAGCGTGACCGGCATCTGGCAAACCGTTTGGCTTGAGCCGGTTCCGCCCGTTTCGGTCAAACAATTGCAGATGACGACCGATTTCGACGCAAAATCGATTTCGCTGAAAGTGATCGTCGAAAATGCCGGTGACGATCTTGTCGTGCAAGCGGAATTGTACGACGGGGACAACTTCGTTGTCCGGGCGTTTGGCGGAGCCAACGGAACGTTGATTTTGCGCATTCCTGAAAGCGGATTCAAGCCGTGGTCCCCCGAATCACCGAATCTTTACCAGCTTCGCGTCGCGATTCTTGACAACAACAAAATCGTCGACCAGGTGGGAAGCTATGCCGGAATTCGCAAGATCGAAGTCGTGCAAATGACAAACGGTCGAAATATGATTTTTCTCAACGGCTCCCCCTATTTTCAAAAAGGGGTGGTTGATCACGGAGTTTGGCCGGATGGACTGTACACGGCTCCGTCGGAAGCCGCGACGCGAAGCGATTTGCAGGTCGCCAAGTCATTCGGCTTCAACATGATTCGAAAGTCGGAAAAAATCGAACCGGAACGCTGGTACTATTTGTGTGACACGTTCGGTATGTTGGTTTGGCAGGAATTCCCGGCGGCCCGTCGCATAAATACGATAAACGCCGATGCGACAAACGCCGAATCTTTCAACACGGAACTGACGGCAATGCCCGGGCAATTGCAAAATCATCCTTCGATTGTCGCCTGGCTGGTGTCATTGCCGAAAGGGGCAGACGAAACTCAAACGCAACTTTCGGCGGAAAAAATTCACGAAAAAGACCCGACGCGGCTGTTTTCCGTCGTTTCGGAGAATGTCGCCTTTGGGAATATCGGCGATGTCAACATGTTGTCCGGTCTGCGTCAGCCGATACAACAGCCGCAGACGGTGCAAACGATCGGAAAATTCGGCGGAATCGACTTATACGCCAAAGACCATTCCTGGCAACGCGAGCACTGGGGATTTCGTGAAGTGGCAACGACCGAACAACTGCTCAAGGAAATCGGGAACCTGGTCGACGTGATCGCCCAGAATGTCGCGCAACATGATGTTTCCGCGATCGTGTATCACCAGTTGACCGACATGGAAACGGAAACGGACGGCCTGATGACTTATGATCGCAAACTGATAAAAGTTCCGGACGATGCCATCCGCGCATTCCTTGAAAAATTGAAGCTTTGAATATGGACTCGTACCCAACCAGAGTTATAGATGCGATAATAAAATTTGAGCCACTTCCACGCTGCCTGCTGCGCCGACATTGTTAAAACACATAAAATAGCATGGTTTTTCGTTGTCGGCGATGCAGGCGATTCAACGGATAAGCTCAATTTTTATTAGCGGCACAG
>JGI20166J26741_11710028_pt1 | contig 21857 bp, 17 predicted proteins | sample TergutCu122P5_FD_26741 | JGI IMG/M metagenome (IMG submission 26741)
GCATTGACACGTCTTGCACGTGAAGCTGTTCCGACGGGACTGAAGCGTTAGGACGCTAAGTCAGCCCGCGTGAGCTCAGAACAAAGGGTAAAACTAGCTCATACTGGTTCCACCTGCGTACGAGTTGGCGTATGCCATAACCACTTACCTTGTGACGATTACGTCAGCTTAGGGCGTGTGGATGTGTACCTTGCATTATGTGGTACATTTGTAATGCACGAAAATGTATAGAATACAAAGCGGTACATATAGCAATCATAAATAAAAATAATGCACAATGTAACACACAAAATTTGTCCCTTGCGTGAACAGTTCCAGTGATATGCAGCTTGTTTGTTTCAAAAGAGGCTGAGTGGTAGCACACTTCTGGTGACATGTTACCATGTCATAAGTGATTTCCTTTACTGTTTTTACCATGGTCAACAAGGAGAATGCTGTTAACAGCTTCTCTGCTGACTGCTGGGATGTCTTGCCCATTTACTATTCTCTGTGTACCTTGTGATTTCAACTTTCAACAACTTCAAAGGAAAACTCTTGTGATATGATGATGAGATAAAAGCTGAGGTATCGCAAGCTCTGAGCATGTGGATTACCATACTTATCTGACTATAAGATAACCATTCATAGCGGGTGACCTACCTTGTAACCCTCAATTTCCAGGAAAGTATATGTGCAGAATGTATTTAATTTTTATGCATTTATAAGGTCCCTCCCAGTTCTTCAGATGATGAATCATTAAAATTTCTTGTCTTATACTCAGGCAAATATGACGTTTCTCCACTGGCCTGGTGATTAGATGCAGAAATAGAGACTTGACCATTACTTGTTGTTTCAAACATCTGTGTTGAAGTAACAGGTGTGTAACACAGTGATTTGTTGCTTACTGAATAGCCTGCGTATAGTCACAGTACCTGCTTTGACTGAAAGTTCTTAGTTGCTTATACAGTTGAATAAAGCATTCTGTATAACACAGATAATTAACAATTTTTCCGTACCAATTAAATTTCTGGTCTGGTGACTGAACTGGTAATTAATTGTACTGAACGTTCTGCTGCTGGATAATTTTGTGGTTTTTTGTACATCTTGCATTCTTCATTTAAGATTTTGCTTCTAATATCTACTGGCAGTTAAATCTTGGCAGATGATACTGTATCTATCACTTTATATATTTGTGTTTTCATTTTTACTCCATTACCTATTCATTTAATTGACGAATTGTGTATGTATTCTTTCACAGGAAAAAGTCAAGACACAGCGTCTGTTTGTTTGGTCATGAAACTGGTCTGTATCATATTGATGGGCAGCAGTCAGTGTGCAGTCATTGACAGGTGTGTTGTACTTTGAGAAGGTACCTCTCATCCTTATACAAGTACAATGCATAAATTCTTGCATTGTCCTGGCAGGCTTGCAGCCTGTGGAAGAAAACACCAATGAAATATATTCAAGTGGAATGCATAGTGTACATATTTCAAAGGTAGTGAAGCTGACATGTGACTGCAGAAAATGTGTTCTGCATCTGTTGAATAGTGGACCACATGAATCATGATGGTGAAATCTGCAAGTTGTATGCTTGAACAAACTGAAGTGATCGAATGTGTAAGGCAGATAATAGTGTAGTGTAGTGTGCACTTTTAGCAGTTGTGTTTCATCATACATGCCGGGAATTGAAGATAATTGCATTTAATTGTATATCATAGATCTTGTCCCCCCAATCACTGAAGAAGAAGAGGTTGGGAAAATTTTGTGTTTTGTTTGACTAAAATGTCATATTACTTAAAATTGAAGACAACCTCCAGTTTTCAGGAAAAAGAGTTTTCAGGCAGATAAATTTCACTGTCTGTGCAATTTACTGTACCTTTAGCAAGACCACTTGTTTTTCGAGGAAAATGATGTTTTCGCAAGTTTCAAAAGGTGATAAATACTACGTCGAATTTAAGGTGCACCATAACTTGCAACTTGGAAAAATGTAGAAAAAAGTGCATCTTAAATTTAAAGTAATATGGTAATATGAAATCAAATTTAAGAAAGAATTGTTTTTAAAAATAAAAGGCAAAAATTATTTTAAATTGTGTATATATTTTTATTGTTGCTTTTGTGTTCATAAGATTTTTTATGTTATAATAAGGAAGGTAGTCATCTCAGTCAAAGTTATGATGCCAAATAAGTTCCGTTTCATTATGTGTGTTATGTGTCCAGACAGCTGTCTCTTTCTCTTGCAGAACCGCATTCTACAGTTACTGTCCTCTAGATGTTATGTAGCAACTCTTTTATATTATTGTTTTATTTTACTGAACTCTGGTTGCAGCTAAACTTCTGTCAAGATTATTGTTTAGTGTTAGAAGTATTTTTTGTTCAGTTGCTTGTATCATCAGCTTTTTTTAATGTCAGTCATACGACTGAATAATTGAAGACTGGTCTGTTAATTTCTCGCCCAGAAACAGTCTTGCTGAGTCAGACTGGTCCATATGTAATGTTACAAAATCATTAAACTTGTAATGTCTTATCACTCATTCTCCTGTTCTGTTAAGTGTATGTATAAATATGACTACAGCTGATGAAACATATATATAGGAACATGTCTTGTTTAAGGAGTGATGGCAGACAAGTCATTAGTGCTACTTGTGGAGTATCAAATGTGCCAGTGCAAATCAGATGTTGTATACCTAGAATTGTTGTTATTGATTTGCATTAGTACGCAATGTTTCAAAAAAACAAATTTTTATTTATTTCAAAAAGTTATCCTCTGTTTCTGTGGCATTCAAGATGAAATTCAGAAAATATAAGCTGCAGTATGGGACATAATGTAACATCAGATCTGTGGACATACAGTAATGCAGATTGGGTTTATCAGGCGGAGAAAGTGGTTATTGGTGTTCTTTCTTTTTCTTTCTTTCCTTTTTTATATTTTCATTCCCTTTTTTGGGGGGAGGGGGTTGTCAGGGTGATGGTGGTAGGTTAGTGTAGTGGTGGTGGTGATACTAATTGGAGTTCAGCAATATTTCTTTTCAGGTACAGAAAGAAACCTTGTGTCCACACTGCGTAGGTTTTTTTTTTAGATTAGGATGTGTATGTATGAAATTCTTTCTGAATGTACATAGAGGCTCCATACTTAGTAAACTTCTGTGGAGTATAATATTCTCTCTTGTAGCTGTGATCCTCTATTTGCAGAAAGACATTAATAACATACTTGTTTTCTTAAGTAGGGTGTCAATACATGTTGATTCAGTTCACCAGTGTCAAACAAAAACTCTAGTCTCCAAACATTTCTCCACAAGAAAAATTGTGCCTACCCACATGCCACTGTAGCTACCCCATACCAGCCTGCTTACTGCTACATAACATACTGACTGTCAATGTCTGATTTTCACTTTTGAATTATGTATACAAGATATCTTCTACTGTTTAAATTTCCTTTTCTTGCATCTGTTGGGAAATCATAAAATAAGAATAGGAAAAAATAACAAATTTAAAGGTAATTCACTTGTCGGTTTGGATTTTTCACTGATTGTAGATAATCAGAAGGGTGGGTGTGTTGGGGACCAGATTAGAGGTCTGGAAAAAACAAGATTTTAGTATCTGAATCATTGGTTACATATGTAAGTTCTATGGTTTTTATTTATTTTTGTAGTAATAGTAACATAGTCAAAGATCTTGCAAGTCCAACAGTTATATGTGTGAAAGAAGAGGGCGTTTGTTCTCTTGCAATGTCTGGTTTCTGAGGTGGCTTTTGTTTTGTTAAGAGACCATGACACAAAACTGATAACAGGTGAAATGAAGGAAATGGTGATCGAGTGTCTTGAAACCATTATCTTCAGATCTTAGATGAGTGGTGTTGCAAGATTTGAGGTTCTAAGCAGTGGTGTTGATGAAGAGCCAAGTCATGTAGGATATTATGCCATTTTGCCTCGTGAATAGCTACTGATGTTTCGGAGGAGTGTGCTGCCTCCATCTTCAGGGTCCAGCAGTCTGTGAAGGCTTGGCCTGCTAGACATGTGCATAATTCCAGAAGACTTAGATCTCCGACATTATTTGGTTGGAGTGTGGTCCAGCTGGCCAGGTTGTACATTTTTTCTATGATAACATTGCTGTTGATTTAAAATATCATTGCCAGACCTGTAGAAGTGGGAATATTGAAACCCCTTATTCTGGGGTGTGAAGTGTTATTGCTGAATTAAAATGTGTACATAATACTGGGAGACTTAAAAAAACATTTCCTCTTTTGTGCTTTCAGCTTTGTACATTTGAAGGCGAACTAATTTCTTTTGTTTGCATGTCCTTGCAAGAATATCTGTTGTTTGTAAATATTATTTTTTCTACTGTAATTGTTATTGTATATTGAAACCAAGCAAGCTGTTGCAAAGCAGTGTGGAGGGAATGATCATAAGTAAAAGTGAAACTTTTATAGTGACTTGTCCATTTTGTATGTAAATAATAGAACTGAGGAAGATAATTTCTCTGCTGGATAATGTACATTCCACCAGACTTTTTCTCAGCATAGAATGTACTTGAATCATGCAAAAAATTTCATATTTTATTTTGGAAGCTAAAATTGAAAATTTTATAAGGTATATTGTAGCAGTAAAACTGGCAGTGGGAAATACTATACTAAATAAATAATTTCAAGGTAAATAGTACAAAAGGGGGTGATAGAAGCTTAACAGTTATTCATTAGTTCATGTTTCAGTGTATATACTTTTAGCATTGTAATTTAAAACATGCCATATATATTTCGCTAGAAAAATCATATGCTACAAACTGAAGCCGCTCATCATATTGGCTGCATGCAATTTGAAGGTGCTTTGACATAAAATTATAAACACAGGGAGTATTTTATATTTGAATTATTGACCTGTGGTTTCTATGCTGTGTGTGAATGTGGTTGTGCATGGTGTGCATACATGTTATTTCATTAGTGTTTTTTTACTGCTGTGTGACTCATCATGGTGTTGTCCTTTTACATAAAGTCTCAGACCAGTCATGGAGATTTTGAGGGTCAGGGAGGAGTTTGTACAGTGTGGTGAAAAGTTTACATTTGGCTCTCGTCTGTTGATTATGACAAAATACTTGGCCACAGTGAAAGAAAAGAAGTGTGACATCATATGAAAGAAATTCAGATCACAAGAATTAAATTATGTTAATGTTGTAAATTTAGTGGATAATTTCTGGTCACATTATGCAAAGACAGCATGATAGGAGGACTTGACAGGAACATAAAGATAATGTCACCAAAGGGGTGTATATTCTGCTGTGTATGTAAGTTGGTTCATTGTGATGTAACATGCCATTTTTATTACATTTCTGTTATGTATTGCAGGGCTGTTCAAACTTACTACTGCATAGTATTCTGTATACATTATTTCAACAGAATGTAATGAAGTAGAGAGTCAGTTTTGTAGCCGTTTTTTCATCACAGCCATGCAATAAAAAATAGCTATTGCATGTTACCCAGTAGTAGTTTACTCACTGGACAGTGTCACTAAATTACATGCTGTTGAAAATGTCTAATGTAATATGCAATAATTGCAGGAGCAGTAAAATTAAGGACCTTTTCTGTGCTTTGTGCATTCTTTTCCTCGCAGGAAATGTTCCTCTCACTACTGGCCATTTTGTCTCTAGCTGAGTTGCGCCTGAGAGGAGTTGCCATGATTAGTACAGGCGATGATTGTTCTGTGTGATCCATTGATCAGAATGCCTCCTGAGAAGCAGACAGTCCTTTATCTAGTCAAATTTGCTACCCCTACAGAATCCATAGGTTTATTAGCATGTTCATAAGAGACCATAATTATTAACTGATTATTAATTGTGTGGGTATTTTTGTGTTTATGAATGATTTTTTCTACTTAATTCTCATGTAGTTTTTCATAAAATATTGTCTCTCTCCCCCATTTAAATGCACTTACAGGTCCTTTATTTGTGTGGTAATGAATGTTGTTGATACATTGTAATAGATTTATTTGCTAGGTCACATTTCCATAGCATGGGGTGTAAGGTCTTTTTTTTATGGTTTGGTTCCTCATGCAGAGCATACTGTTAATACAGTGCAGTGTTGTGTTTCATGCATGCCCAAATATTTCTGAACCATTTATCTTTGAAGTGCATTCAGAGTTAGCTGTCTCCTTGGTGTAAGCATGAGGGTTTCATTCAAATCACTGTCCTGTGGGTCTTGATACCCAGTAGTTTGCTAGATAGGCACCAATATGCGAGATTAGAAATTCTCACTGCAGTGTTATTGAAGAGCCAAGTTGTCAGAGATGTTATGCCATGTTGACTGGGAAATAGTTACCAACGTTTTGGAGGAGCATACTGCCTCCATCTTCAGGGGCTAACACTCCAAGAATATTGTCTGTGTGAACTGCTAGTCCTTGGGATGGAGGCCACACCTTCACCTGAAAAGTTGGAACCTGTTTACAAAACTGCAAGGCCGCTACATTTGAAAGACTGTAATCATAATAGTCCCTCCTGTGACCTCCCATGCCAATGTTCGTTTCTTCTCATAAACCATAATACAAGATTTGTTTTTAAATTTCACATATCATGTGTCATATAGTGCATAATCAACACTTTGAACCACTCCTGATGTGTTACTTTTGATACCATGTGAGTGCCATATTTCCTTTCATATACAGCACATTCCACCATTAGCTATTCAGTTACATTGATCATATTTTAAAACCTGAGATTAATGAGCAAAAGCTGATGTTAGTTGAGCATTATGTGATGCTCTGTAGTTTAATAGATACTAGAGTTTCAGAGGTATATGCTGCCTCTGACTTCAGGGTAGAAACTGGGTGTGAAGGACAGGCACCAGATGAGCCCCGGATCCTACCTTTAATCATCAGCTCAGATGATTGAGGCAGGAGATTCCTTTGGAATAGTGTCATGGCTTAGGCAGTTAGTTGCCAGCTTCTCGTGCTGGAGGCCCAGGTTTAAACCCATACCAGTCCATGTGGGATGTACTGTGGACAAAGTGGGACTGGAATGTGTTTGTCTCCAAGTACTTTGGTTTTCCCCTGTTAATGTCACTCCACTGGTGCTCTATATTCATTCATTCATCACCTACACTACATACATGATTTTGGCAGTTGACAGTGCTATTAAATAGAATGTTAAAAAAATAAATTCCTTTCAAGTGTTGGTACTGATCTGCCAGACTACAAGGTGTCACATCTCAGAAGCCATCAGTCTTCGTATTCATTGCTATAAGAATCTCGGTCTTATGTTATCTGTTCATCCACTTTATTGTCCTCTGAGCAGTATACAGAACTGGGATAGCTGAGTCAGTATAGTGACTGGGCTGTGGCCTGGACAGCTGAGGAATTGTGGTCCCCAGTTTCCAGCAGGGCCCAGAGATCTCACCTTTACAAAGCATCCAAACCATTTCTGGGTCTGTAGCATCCTGTTTAGTGGGTACCAGGGTTTCTCTCCCCAGGGTACTGCAGCTAATGCATGAAGCTGACTGCTCGTTGTACATCCTCACTTGCCTGTGTTTTCATGGCATGTGCATGGAGTGTCCAATGTTTCTGCCTCTTACGCAGTTCTGTAGTAGGTTATTACAGTGGGTTATGTTCATTTAATGTTACTGATAGAAAAGTAAGTTACAATTTCACGGTTTTCTTCACTGTCCAATAAATTATATGTTGTAGCAATAAACACACATCTTCACTGGGGAATAATGGTGGGTCACAGGAGCATGGATAATCTTCAACAGAAATTTCCTCCTGTAAACCACAGAAATGTTTCTTTTCCATATTTCACACAGGACTTGTTAACCTAATATCAGAACTGTGTTTTACTCCTGAATGGTATTAAAAAAAAGTTGATTTGTAGTGTATAGTGTGTATATGTATATACGCTAAATTGAACTCACTGAATTTTATGATCTATGTAGTAAATCCCTCTGAAGTAAGTTGAAAGTTAATTAAATTTTTAATGATTTAAAAATGTTCTGTTGTCTTTTATTAGAATTTTATGTCACTGACAGGGGTAGTGACAAAGTCATTGTAAACCTATATGTAGTGTGGGTTAACACAAGACTCTGAAGTAAATATTGTTTGCTGTAAGGCAGTATGTAGATGCTCCAAGGGGTGCCATGGTAAGGGAACAAGCCACTGTAAATAAACCAGGCCCCTACTCATGACCATCACTCTATGTTGCATGTGTAACTGGCACCTCTGGCTGTTTTTTAAGCACAGTGTTTTGTCTGTTGTTAGATATTTGTGTCTTATATAATTTGATATTGTATATACTTCTGTTGCTATGTGCAAATGAATGTACTGAAATGAACATTAATACTTGGTGTATCTCTGTCTCCAAGTCACGGCGTTGTACATTAGAGTGTACCGACAGGCAACTTTCTTTACACACACACACACACACACACACACATCTGGAGGCTGCAATTTTTCTTTCCTACATGGGCCAAAAACTTAGAATTTTACCTGGCATGGCTGAAGCATTTGGTCCAACTCTGAAGTTTACCTCCAAACATGTTGCCTGTACCTGAGCAATACCTGTCTTGTAGCCCAAATTAAGCCTAGTGTATTTACAATATGCTGTGATTATCATGGCATTAAATGAACTCTCAACTTGCTACTTAATTTGGACATGCAGACACATCATAACTTGCTGATTGGTTCACAGTGCACAAGCAGCATCACAGCTGCCTGCGCTGTTTGTTAATTTTCTGTGTCATGAGCATAAGATGCACACACATGAATAACCTCATTGTGCAAATTTAGTGGCGTGGGAAGACCCACAATGTTTTATGCAAAGTTTGATTGCTAACACTATAATAACCAGGCCCTTTCCTAGCTTGAACCTGTACGTTACCTGTGCTAAATGGTCTGGCCAGACCTTTATTGCAATCATTCTGGGGGCTTCTTGAAAATCACTGAGCTGCCAGACAGAAGAGTTGGATGCTTCTTGCATAAAATCAGGTCACAGTTTGGACTGCTAGAAGAGCCAACACATTTGTAGCCTGACATGTTACAAACACATTGTAACCCCCATTGCAGCAGATTCTGGAAATGGTCTTATGCCAATATTCCTGCCACCTGTGTACAGAGTTTTTGTTGTTCTTTTAGAAACTGAGTTTACTTGAAAATTTAAACTCCATTCTCCTGCAGCAGTCCTCATATTTTTGAGGGGAATGTTTAAGCTTGACATCAGTTTCATCCAGTTTCTGTTGAGTGAGTACTTGGTGTTTTAATTTCTTCTGTGTCCAGCAACGAAATTGTTGCTAGGTTCATTGTTGACAACAAAACATTTCCATCCTTCAAATAAATTTTGTACAAGTTTGTCCATTGCACTAGCAGTCTGTCTTGTCTCTCTTTGCTCTGACTTGATACAGGCAGCAGCTCAGTGGGTCCTAAGATGATTTCTGGGCACAAGATATGCGTGGGAAACTGATTCTTCATTGAATTCTGGTTTTCAGATGTAAATTGTATGCAGTATGTTTCATGGCATTGTATTAACTTTTTCTTATCACTCTTGCAGTGCAACAAAAAAAATGTGCTATAAATTCATGTACACATTGTGTTCCGAACAGTTCCTTTCCTGTAAGTCAGGGGTCAGCAACCTCTATGTACATGCTAGTCATACTGTCAAGTGCAACATGTGGACCACACAGGTTTTGCAGTTAAGTGAAAGCTGCAAAATCACTGAAATATATTGTAGTGTTATTTGTCCATTATTCATCAAACATTGTTGAGAATCCTCCAGAATCATTCAAGAGAAATGAAACACTTAAAGCCTTGTATCAAGGAACAAAATAACAGCTGAATAATGCAACATTGAAGTAGCTGTAACATGTAAAACTTTTTGAATATGGAACTTTTTAACTGCACTGTAAGAACAAGATAGTCATAAGGCATGCTCATTGTCACTTCTGTGATGTTTCATTTCATCAGAAGTAACATGTAAACCGCTTTTAAATTCAGAAACCCATTCTGCACTTGAATAAATTAAAAATATTGACATCCCATCCTAATTTTATTCCAAGGATTGTGGATGCATTTTAATAGCGAGAAATTAGTTATATGTGTAAATGCAAATGATTTTGCCATTGAGAAAAGTTTTAATTTCACACATTTAATTCCTGAATGAAAATGTTTGCTCTGATACATAAATGCTTCAGAAATCATTGAAACACATCTCCCTTTTCATCCTACCTTCTTTCTCTTGTGTGGGGGTGGGTTAGATCCAATTCTAGTGCAGGTAATAGGTTGCAAACCTCTGCTTTATGGATATATTTCTGGATTTAACTGTTCTTTGTAGTCTTAATTAGGTGTTACACCAACTACAGTTTGAAACTGATGAAGTAACAGGAAGTGAAGTACAATGGGCACCAAGATGTGTAAGGTTTTGTACATAATTTTTGGAATTGCAGGGGTTATTCTGTATTCTCACATGACAGCTGTTCTGTGGAAATCAGTTTTACTAGGGTCTGATATTTTGTAAAAATGTTTTTAACTAGTCATGTGGTACATTTGTCACAATACATTTTTCATCTGATATGTCATAAATTCCTTTAATTCCAGTATATTAGCAGCACAGACTTACTGTAATATGAAGATGTAGACATGTGAAATCTGAATATCAGTTCCTTGTGTAACAGTACCGTGAAATATTGTATTCCCAAATCTTTCTCTTTATCTTCTATGCTGTGTTAGTACTTGTGTTGCAGATAAACATAATGGTGTTGTGAAAGGACTGCACATAGTTGGAGGAATTCTCAGGCTTGGCAAAAATAATAGGAGCTTTAATCTGATTCATACTGGTAGTAATACATTTTCAAAATACAATTGTGGAATGTATGTCCTCTTAGTGTTGTCTTTCCAATGTGGTAAAGTAGAGGTGTGGTTCTGAAGAGAATATGCAATTATTGATCATATTTATGGACCAAATAGCAGCTATTGATCAAGCTGCTGTGTTGGAGAGACTTTTCTTACTATTTGATGTCTGCCAATTTTTTTTTATTTTATTTGTAGTAAATTGTATAGTATCGTGTTGTGAGTGTTGTGATCTCCAACCTGTGTTTCCTCGCACAAAATGACCTCCCATTCTCCCTATCACCTTAGTTTCATACTGTATCCAGACATCAGTCTTCTGCTATGTGATGTAGCATTGTGGATACGTATTGATGTTTTGGGGCAAACCCTAGCCTCTGCAAGGTAGTTGATGGAGGTAGTGTGTTTCTCTGAATAATAAGTACCCATCTGCCACATTTCATAGTGTGACATAACCAGAAGACATCGTCTACAAACACTGTAGTGTTATTTCATAGTATCACCTTTGTAATAGTCATGACAATAAAATTTGAAGTTCTATTTCTTTTTTATATATGGCCATTGTCATATGGAGTAATGGATTTCAAGTTCCCCAGATTCTTTTACTGTTGTGTGGAAATTGATTATATAGCAGCCATGGCTGACGTAAATGTATTTCATTTACTTGTCCTGGGTTTACATTGTTATATGCTTGTATCATACAGTGAAGTGCATAGAGTTCATCTTTTGACATTTGCTTCACAGTTTTGCTCATAATTTTTATTTTCTGTGGTGTTTATGCTCTGCTTTACACATCTTGTATATACATGACACTCATTATGAGCAATATTCCCTATCCTCATGCTGCATACCCTCATTTGCACATTTAATTTCCTGCAAAGAATCCAGAAAAAGGAGTCTTGATCAATTAGAGTAAGAAAGTTAAGTTTCTTCAACCTCAGAAATAGCACCTGTTTTAAAAACAAAAGGGAGGGAGTCCTTTTTTATCATGCTGCTCTGCCCGCCTTTTCCATGTCTTTCATAAACCCTACTTGTTAATTTAAAATGTGTCGACTGTGTTCCATTATTGCACAGTCCACCTAGCTGAATATCCCATTTTTGATAGTGACCAACTAGGTGGAGTAGAGTCAGTTGTGGAATATGACCTCAGCTACAAGAAGGTAGATGAGCAGGGTGTATGGGAAATGAGGGTAGATATGGGAAGGATGTGATCCAAGTGGATAATTGTAGTCACTTAGCAGAAGAAACATTCGTAGTGAGTTGATACACTGTATGAAATGTGTGTTACAAGCACAGAAGACATACGAAAGGAATGAAGAAAGGAAGAATTGTAAGTGGTTAGAAAAACAAACAAAACCATTCCATGGTGTCATACAGCTGGGCTCCATCAGTGAATGGAACTGTGCCTGTGCATTATGGTAGAACTGGGGGGTAGGAAAGGTGGTAGGTCAGTACACACAAGACTTCCAAATGGGTGGTATGATGATTACATCTGTGACAGCACTGAACTGACACAAAAATGAAATGAAAGCAATGATGTGGCCTTGCAAAAGGGCAGTTACACCAAATGAAAATTCAGGTGTGCCCTTGTAATGTGTAGCGTGGAATAAATTGATAGAAAACAAATGGCCTGTAAATTCTAGTTATCAGTGGGGCTGGTCAGAAAAGACAGTATGTCCACCAAGGGAGGTTTTCTATTCCCTGAGGGGATGAAAGAGGTTTTCACGCCCTGATGGATCACTGGACATCTTGGCATCGCTATGCATCTGTATCATGTGCTGTTGTGTACACGTGACCAAAGAGTAACCTGTGCTGAATGGATGTGGCTGTGTTTGTGGTTAATGAAAATCATGACCTAGAGATGCAGTTGTGTACATTAGGTTTGACACAAATTGGCTACTATTGTGAACTTGGATTAAATTTCACTAACGTATGGAGAGTACAGCGAATGACATACATAGGAATTTTCCTTGATAAATAAACAGAATAAGAGAAGGTTAATGCAGTGTCATCCAGTATATTAGTTTGATGTCAACTACCTACTTAGATACCCAACAAAATGTGCGCCAAACTTTGGGAGGTTAGCAATCAAGTTATTTTGAGAGTGAAAAATGGCACATCAAGATGAATCGGTCTTCATACAGGTTTTGCCGAAAATTCAGGAAATGAAAAAAAGATAACGGCAGTTAAAGTAACCCATTTTTATTTGGTTTTCTTATAAGCTATAATGGGCAATTTTATTTCTATAGTTACCTAAACCAGTTTGGGGGTGGACACACCAAAGTAGATGAGAACTGACCAGGCTGACTGGAACTTGGTTAACATTCAAGTGCTGGAGGTTATCTGAAAGGTGTAGGAAGATGTAGGGAGGTTGATGGAATATGAAGTTAATCATTAATTTTACAGTAATTTGTTTGTCATTTTTCAGCAAATGTGAGAAAACCTCGGGTTATGGCGATACAGTTTTTTAAGTTAGAGTGCATTTAAATATATGTTCATGCTCACGGAAATGTGGCGCCAGGCTGATCTTCACTTTGCTTTTGTTGGCTACTTTTGTTTGTGACTAACTGTTGTGTCTGTCTTATGTGTGAATGGTTTGGTCTAGTTCAGTGTATTCATGCCCTTTCCTCAGTAAGATCAGGTAAATGTCAAGGCCAACTCTGCAGTATTTTACGATCAACAGTTTGAAGTATAAGTTCACCTTATAACATGCCATGAAGGCGTAGAGGGGAAGGGAGGGGGGTGGAGCTGTAGCTGTACTTTTTCTTAACCTTGATGCTGGTTGGAGTGGGTGGTTAATGCCATGCCCTGGCCGCTATAGTCCTGGGAATGACTTGGTACCCATTGTATAGGAGACTGGATGGGCCCCCAGGGCTGGTGTGATAACTTACTCAATGGAGCAGTCTTTCTTCAGTGCCTAACCGGTTCTTCTCAGCTAGTCAAGAAATTCCCCGCATTGTATGGAACCTGAAGGTTCATTACTGCATTTACGAGAGCCTGCCGCCCGTCCCTATTCTGAACCAGAACAGTCCAGTCCATGGCCCCCCATTCCACTTCATAAAGATCAATCTTAATATTATTCTTCCACCTATGCCTGGGTCTTTAAAATGGTCTCTTTCCCTCAGGTTTCTCCACCAAACCCCTGTATGCACCTCTCCCCTGTACATTCTATATTCCCCTCCCATCATATCTCTATTTGAACACCCAAATCATAATTGGCGAGGAGGATGGATTAAGCTCCTCATTATGTAATTTTCTCCATTCCCCTGTTAACTTGTCCTTCTTTGACCCCAATATTCTCCACTGCACCCTATTCTCCAACACCCTCAGTCTATATCCGTCCCTCAATGAGAGTGACCAAGTTTCACACCTTCGCTAAACAACGGGCAGTAATTTAGTTCTGTCTTAATCCGTATGTTTTTAGATAGCCAACTGGAAGACAAAAGATTCTGCACCGAATGATGGCAAGCATTCCCTGACTTCATTTAGCTCTTATTTTCTTCCTGAATAGAATTTTGATTCGTTAGGGTTGTTCCCAAATATTTGAGCTGTTCCACCCTTTCAAAGGAACTATTAACAATCTAGATGATGTGACTTTGTCCTGCATTCTGATCTCGAGACATGACCATGTACTTACTTTTATCAGCATTTACTTCTAGTCCAATCCCCTTACTAGCCACTACCAAAGCTTTTGCATTTTCTTTTATAGTATTGCGCTTCCTCCTAATATATTAACATCATCAGCATAAACCAGAAGCTGATGTGTACCATTTAATTTCAAGCCATCCTGGTTTACCTGAACCCTCCTAATAGCGTACTCTATAGCAAAGTTGAAAAGAAATGGGAATAAAGCATCTCCATGTTGCAAACCATTCTTAATAGGGAAATATGTCAGACAGGTTCTTGCCTAGCCAGACTCAGCTATAGATTTCATTCAGACATTTTTATTAGCCTTAACAGTTTCATGAGGATATCAAACTCAATGAGAATATTATACAAGACTTCCCTCTTAACTGAATCATAAGCTTCCTTGAAGTCTATAAACAGCTGATGCACTGCTTCATTGTATTCCCATTTCTTATCAAGTATTTTATGAGTGTAGAATATATGATCAGGAGTTGATCTGTTGTGTCAAAATCCACACTGATGATCCCCAATTATTTCTTTTCCCTAGTGAGTTAACCTTGACAGCAGGATGTTGTATAAAATTTTGTACTTAGTTTGCAAATTTGATATGCCCCTATTACTACAGTTTGTTTTATCGCCCTTTTTATAAATAGATACAATGTTTGACTCCTTCCACTCCTCAGGCAATTCCTCCTTTTTCCAAATAGAATGAAGAAGCTTATGGATCTCAAAGTGAATTGTCCTCTCCCCTGCTGTAATCAGTTCTGCTGGGATTTGATAAATATCTTTAGCTTTACAATAGCCCTTTCAATCTCAAAGACACTCAGTGTAGGCACTAGTGACTCTGCTGTATGTATTTCTGTGTGCCTAACTTCATTAACCTCATGTATATTCAATAGCTCAGAGAATGGTTCCTTGACCTACTGTGGGAGTCTGTAAACATATCACCCTTCTCATCCTTTACTGCATTAGTCCTAGGGTGGTAACCCATCTTAATTTCATTGATGCCCCTATACAAGTCTCTGGTAATTTTTATCTTACTCTTTGCTTCAAGTTCATCAATTTTAGCTTTCAGAGGTTTCTTCTTTTTGTTCCTGAAATATCTACTAGCTTCACATCGGACATTGTTTAGAATATCAACATTGCTTTGGTTTGGATCCTGTAACCATTCCATATTAGCCTTCCTTTGATCTAAAAGTCGTGAACATTCTTCATCAAACCATGGTTTATGCTGCTTCAGTTCATACAACTTTCTACTTTCAACTTTAATAATGTACCAAAAAATCCATGTACAGGAGTTCATCCATTGGATATAGAAACAGTCAAGAATAATTAATACAAAATTAGAACAGAACTGCAAATTAAAATTAGTAAATACAAATGGGCACAAATTACAAATACATCAAATAAATTGAACTAAAATATAAAAACATATAAACTATTTAACTGTATACAAATAGTGATATACAGTTTAAAAATTAATGAAAGGTAAAAGAACAATGGATAATAAGTCAGCACAGAGACAAGTCATATAATTATAGTGTGTAAGAGAAAGTATAGTGTAAACACAATAGACGCAAAATATTACCATTTGTTAAAAAATTCATCTGAGGTATAAAGTGAGTGTGTATAAAGATCATGTTTTAGAGCAATTTTAAAATTATAAGGTTTGCTGGAGATATCCTTAATTGCCTTGGGAAGACCATTAAAGGTTTTGATGCCTGAATAAAAAACATCCTTCTGATACTTGGCCAGAGTTACCTGAGGCAAATGTAAATTATTTCTTTGTCTCGTATGGTTGCTATGATGTGCACTATTTGAAGCAAAATAATCTCTATTATTAACAACAAACAGTAATAAAAGAGAATATGTACTATGATGATGGTAATATTTTTAATTTTTTGCATAATTCTCTGCAAGACCTAGACTCTTTAGCTGAGGTTTTGATGTTTTCTTTGTTTTCCCAAGCTGTATATATGTCCTCACTATCTTCTAAAGCTGCAGGCCTCTGAGATCTTGATCTGATACTGTTTCCTTACCTCTAGCTCAAATAAGCATCCTGAGATTTCATTTTCCCACATCAAATTTCTGTGCATCTTTTTCATTTACTGCCAATCTTTTCCTACCTTTGCAACCACAAGATCACAGTTGGCTCTCCTGAAAGATCGTACATAGAGTATACTCCAATGCCATCTCCTATCTATCAATATATGATCAGTTGGTTGTGAGTCTTCCAGTCAAGGGAGGTCCAGGTGCGTTTATGAATGTTTCGGTGCGGGAACATTGTGCTCTTAAGTGCTAGAATTTATGATGTGGCAAATTTAATTATTCTAACACCATTATCATTACTATCCTGATGTAGACTCCCATTCGCAATTGTTCGTTTGAAAATATCTTCTCAATTTTGCATTCATATTTCCTAACAATTTCCATAGGGCATTTAGGAAAATGATCTAGAACCTGCTCTAATTCCTTGTAGAAATTGACCTTTGAGTCATCACTCTTCTTTTCAGTTAATGCCTGCACGTTCAGAAAAATGATATTTCACCAGCGACCTTGAGAACTATATACGACATCCTGTCACTGACAAACTTTACTCTCAACTGCTGATATTATTCTGCAGTGTACAAAAAATCTTGTTCCCAACTGACAATTTTCATTTCCTTTCTGGGCCCAATGCACCTAGACCTTAGGACAGGCCCTTTGTGCCCCATGTTCTTTTACTAAATTAGAGGAGCCCTGTTAGCAAATTTCCAGATGGCCCCTATATTTAGTTTCTTAATATCCTCAGGGTCCAAAAAGAAGGAGCCTAGATATAAGTGTTTTGATGGAAGCCAGGGCCTCACATGCACACAAAACATGAACTGAGGTTTTCTCCTGAGTACCACACTTCCTACAAATGCGGTTATTGCTAATTTTCGTTTCCCTTCCGGGCCTAATGTACCTAGACCTTAGGACAGGCCCTTTGTGCCCCACGTTCTATTACTAAATTAGAGGAACCTTGTTAGCAAATTTCCAGATGGCCCCTATATTTAGTTTCCTAATATCCTCAGGGTCCAAAAAGAAGGAGCCTAGATATAAGTGTTTTGATGGAAGCCAGGGCCTCACATGCACACAAAACATGAACTGAGGTTTCCTCCTGAGTACTACACTTCCTACAAATGGGGTTATTGCTCAGCCCCATTACATATAAATGTTACCTCGGGTGTTCAGTAAGAAGACCAATGACAACCCTGGATTGTGTCCTATTAAAGGACAATAATCGTGCCCTTGTAGCCAAATTAGGTCTGGATATCAATTCTTGAGCCTGCCTTTGTGTGCTGCAAGGACCACGCTACATTACCAAATGCTGGTTGTCCATCCAGCATTTTATCAGCTAGCTTCCTTTCTAAGCAATCGTCATAGTAGACCGATATAAAATTCCCTTGTCGCTAATAAAATTGTTTTACCCAATTAGTGTTTTTCTGTGTATTTGCTCCATTTGTAGCATTAGCTTCTTAGCAGTTCAGAATCAGACTTGTTATTTATATACGTATGTAATTCGGCTGTCACATTACAGGAAAGGAAACGGTCAATTGTCTGAGAGCAGGGTGCTGAGGAACATAGTTTGTGTCCAAGTGAGGAAGTAATGGGATGCTGGAGCAAACTGTATAATGAGGAGCTTTTTTATTTGTACTCTTCAGTAAATATTATTAGGGTGATCAAATCAAGAAGGTTGAGATGGACAGGGCATGTAGCACACATGGGGAAACAGAGAAATGCATATAGTGTTTTCATAAGGAAACCTGAAGGAAACAGACCACAGGGGGGACCTAGACATAGATAGGAGGACAATATTAGAATAGATCTTTAAAAAGTAGAATGGGAGGTCTTGGACTGGACTCATGCGACTGAGGACAGGAACAAGTGGCACACTCTTCTGAACATGACAACCTGCAGGGATGTAGAGGGGGGGATTTTTTGACTGTCTGAGGAACTATTGGCTATGCAAAATGGACTCTCATCTAGGATGTCAGTTTAGTTATTGTTGAATTAGTAACCCGGAGTTTGTTAGATTTTTACGGGACACTATATATATATAACTAACTACATGCCATGGAGTCTTTCCTTAGAATCCAACAGGTACTGAGATGGTCAAGAAATTCTCTGCATTCTATGGAACCCAAAGGTTCATTACCACGTCCAAAAGCTCCTGCCACTTGTCCCTATCCTGAGCCAGATCAACCCAGTCCATGCCACCACATTCCACTTCTTGAGGATCCATGTCAACATTATCCTCTCAGGTCTTCCAAGTGGTTCTTCCCCTAAGGTCTGCCCCCCAAACCCCTGTATGCAACTGTCCTGGCTCCCCTACGTGCCATGTGCCCCGCCAATCTTATTCTTGATTTGATCACCCGAATAACAGTTCGTTAGGAGTACATATTAAAAAGTTCCTTGTGATGGAGTATCCTCCGCTACCGTTACCTCGTCTCTTTTAGGCCCAATAATCTTCCTCAGCACCCTATTCTGGAACACTCGGAACGCATGTTCCTGTCTTGGTGCAAGAGACCAAGCTTCACACCTGTACCAAACAACAGGCAAAATTATAATTTTGTGTATCTTAATCTTTATATTTTTTTAATAATAAACTGAAAGACAAAAGATTCTGCTGCACATGATAGCAAGCACTCCCCGACTTCAGTCTGCTCTTAATTTCTTGTTGAATGGAATTGTGATAGGATGCCTTAAATGGAAAGATAAATTGCTCATGGTGTGCAACTTACAGGCCCACACATAACACACTAAGATGAGAAAGGCATGAACTTTGTACCATGTATGCATAAGGACAGTAGTGTCATTTCATAATGCAAAAACTCTTGCCATGTATAAATATTTGTATCACCCATAGCACTAAATTGGGTGTTTTGGTTAATGCATGTTGTGTGTCAGTTTTTAAAATGTTCGTTTTCCATTTTATATTAAAAGAAACCTGCCATATGAATTGTCTATGCTTGACCAGTGATACATGAAAGCTACAGGCAATTTCATGCTTTCACAATGTTGATATGTATAGCAAGGACATGGAAGTAACAGCAAAATGTCACTTATGGATGAAGTAAATGCTTATGACACTGTGATACAACAGAAGAGTGCAGAAAACAACCAACATATTTTTTGTTATCATAAATATTGCCACAGTCAATTTAAATACATTCATGTATGTTACACCACATGTTCAAAGAACTGTAAAAAAAATGTGTTTTAAGGGAACATTCAGATTTACATCTGAAACTCCGAGGAATTCAAAATAAAGATACATAAGGAATTAATTAGGAATTGCAAGCAAGTGATATGTATCATAAACCAGCATTAACAAATAGTGTTTTTAACTAGACATCACGTCTTCTCTGGCAGTCAGCAATGTCAAGATGGAGTGGACATCCAGTATTTCAGGAACTTTCACTGTCTCCATCGTGGATTGACTAGATGATCAATGCTACAATAGACTGTATGTAAGTTATAGTGTGAAGTTTCACAATGTTGTTTGTACTGTGCATGTCTATCAAGTTACTGTCTACAAGTTGGTCCAACACTATGCACGTACTTATACAGTCAAGACACAGTCCTACACGTTCTGGTGGCTGCCACCAAAACATGTCAGAATATAGCTTGCCATTATAAGTATGTGCATAATGTTGGACTAACCTGTAGACACTACAGTGTGAAGATTCAAGCCTACTGGGATATCATGTCATGTTGCATTCTAAATAGGTGGTTGGTAACTTTTTAGCGGTTGACACAGTGTAACATCCCAAAAGAATATTCATCAGCACCATTGTGAGAACCTCAAATCTTGGAAATTACAGTTTGTTCATTGATATCCTTCCAGGACACGGGAAAAATGTATTCCATTTTGACATGGCTTACTACCCTTGAAGAATTAATTGCATTTACTGGTTATGAATGCTTCTTATCCAGTATACAGTATCTGTTGTGGTAAACAGTGGAATAATTCTTGTACATGCTGTAATTGTGATATCAGTTGTACTATTTAAAATACCTGCAAATGACCTTTTGTTTAGATTAGCTCACAGACAAGGTTGATGCTTGATGCAGTGCATAGACTGTCTCAGGGTTGGTGACCTTAACATAAGTGTTTCATTTCATAATTATATTTGTGAACACATGGCTTATGTGTGAAAGAGAGTGAGTCCTATAAGTCCCTGTAATATTTTATATGTTTTCATTATCTTTTTATTTATGCTGCATATAGCAATGCTGTGTGTAGCTCACACCAGACTGGTTTGAATCATAAGATGATTAATGAATAATAACTAATTGGAAAGGTATGTTTGTGTCCTAATTTGTTTGCTTTTTTCACATTTAGCTGGACGGATGAAGGAAGGTCAGAAAACCGTCAGTTACAACAGCAACTCTCATGACAAAGACTATTTCCTTATAATATGAAGCAGAAATACTACCCTCTTGAGGGTGGTGTTGAGATCTTTCTCTGTCTCTTGTCCTATCAGTTCAAAGTCACAGTATATTAATTTAAGCAGCTTGTCTTCAAGTTATGTTGATTCCAGTCCTGAAATTTGTGAAAGTGGTTATGATGCTGTGGTTTTTGAAAAGGTTCTGTGTGCTGCTGTATCCTGTACAAAAATATGTATTAGATGGGAATATTATTTTAATTACATTTGCAGAACCATCTGCTACATGGGCTGTGTGGTGGACACAGTAGCTTTCATAAAGGTTTCTCTCCAAGTACTTTGGTTGTGCCCTATCATTATAATTCCACCAATGCCCCATACTCATGTTTCATTTATCTCCCATCTCAGCAACTGACAGCATTGTTAAGTAAAACATGTTTCTTTCTCTCACTGAAGATGAAGATAACTTTATTACTTGGACATATGAAAGAACCAAAGGTATGGTTGTCCTTCTCTTAATCATGTTGACAGTCTAAAGGTAAGGCAGCAGGCTTTGTATAAGGAAATACCATAGTGTCATCAGTAGTAACTTGTAAATAGAGAAACTAATTAAGATATTACTTTCTATCAGACATTCACTGCCAAAATGAGATATGTCATAAAAGTTTAAGGAATTCAGTGTATCCAGATGTGATGGCATGTTTTCAAAATATACATCATCTGTAAGCATTGTATTAGTAAATTAAAACTTCTGTGTGTAACTTTGTATTCTACATTTAAATTTAATTGCATTCTGATAGGTTTTATGATTAGTGTATTTCTGTATGTTGTCTTTTTTTGCCTTATGTTGTTATAAGTAACAGAAAGTGTACTGAGAAATCATATGGCAATGTATACATGAATGATTGTAATATGATGGTTATCTTTAATAACAGTAATGATTATGACTTTACTGCACCTCCATGATAATGGAGATGTAGTATCCATGGTTAATATCACGTCAAAGTTACTCTCAGATATTATTATTATTATT
>JGI20166J26741_11711139_pt1 | contig 21840 bp, 13 predicted proteins | sample TergutCu122P5_FD_26741 | JGI IMG/M metagenome (IMG submission 26741)
AAGCCCACACTTTTCGATGGCCATTATCTCCGTAACCGTTCAACTTTGGATATAGGTGTTTTGGGTTATATCGGTATAGTTCAACATAAGGAACACTCTATCGAAGTTTTGTCCATTCCTCCTGGGACACCCTGTATATATACAGGGTGTCCCAGGAGGAATGTACCAGACTTCGGGAGGGTGTTCCATATGTTAAAGTATACCGATATAACCCAGAACACCTATGTCTAAAGTTGAACGGTTACGGAGATAATGGCCAGAGAAAAGTGTGGTATATAGTACTTGTCCTACCCCACCCCTTCTTGGTTTAACAGCCTAACCGATTAAAGGACAAATTACGACCATTCCAGTCAGTCTTACTTGCCATCTCTGCATGCCTCCTTTTGGGTCTCAGTACTTTTTATGAATTAGGAAAGCAACACCACACAACACAACGCCACAATAGGATAAGTTATATACTACGATTTACATGCACGCATATGAACACACACAAGTTGATCTTAAGACGATACATGTATGGTCATATCTGTTTCATAGGCAACGGGCAGTCGCGAAGTCTTTGTAACTAGAAGACCCTAAAAATTGGGACGAAGCAAGGAACATATTTTGCCACAACACCTGCAAGAAAATAGCAGCAGCCGCTTCTACAAACAAAAAATTTTAAAACAATTTTAAAGCGTTTTACACAAGAACATTAACATCTGAATTTCCACGTTAAAAAGAACATGGGTTTTAAGGGACTGTATAAGAGTTGCAAACCTATATAATCACAAAATGTAACATAGTTTTGATCATAAGACCTGAAGATGGCACAATGAGCAACCAAGCATGTAGGAGAAAAGGTGATAATACAAGTATTTTATTTTAAAGTATATGTGCATTTTGTTGGTGTATATGAGACAATTTAAGAAAGGAATTGTTTTGTTAATCTTTTAAAAATAACACATAAAAAAGATAACATATTAGTTCAGTTACAGGCCGGTGGGGAGCAGAAACACCTCTCACGAGAGATCTCAGAGCACTAAGGACCCAATAATAACAGCTGTCGCCACGCAGCTGTCACAACGAGACTCAATTATCAAGTTGGTGCCAACCAGAGGGCGATCACTGTCCAAGTACGATTTACGTGGCTACGTGGCCTCAGGTCTTGAGAAGCATACAGAACTGTGGTGGAATGTCAGTCGTAAGTTACTTGCAAATAAGTGCGGGACATTTCTACACAGCACCGTACAGAAAGAACACTTACATCAAAACAGAGACGTCAGCTGTAAACAGAGATTCTATTAACAACATCGATTAACACGGACTCTTTTTAACTTGTCACAGAACTTAGATATCCGCTAGTGATGATAACTTCCACCAGCAAAAACGCATTATTTTCTCAAATATTGCTATGCGGTACAAGTTTGACAGGCTTACCAATTCTCAGTACAGCCCTACGTTAAATACCGAACGTCACGGTAGAGTGGATTGCTTCTTACTTCGTATTCATGGTGTACCAGGCTTACGCCTTGGACAAGGGACATGTTCGTAAATTTCCTCAGTCCATCCGAGCCGATAGTAAATAAATTAGGTCGTCATCGCTTCCTTTCATTTTATTTCCAAATCATTAATTACCAGTCTTCCAATCATTTGCAGTAACGTAGCTGGAGACACTGAGAATACTTTTAAGTAAACAACAATAAATAAAAATTAAATAAATTTCTTCGGCTTTCTTTCTCGCGGCAGGCGATGAAAAACGCAAAGGAAAATTCTCTGGGTGATAAAGAGCATCTTTGGCTTTTAAGGATTTCTGATCATCACACACCTGCAGACACGAATCTTTTAGAGCGTCATGAAGATAGAGCGGTCTGTGTGCATCGGTTGGTCACGATCGGTCAACATACAGTCGGCTTACAGGATTACACTTACACTTGTAATGTCTTCCAAGTCACAAGAGACAAACCTTTCCCTCAGTATGCCAACAACTCACACACACACACACCGTACAGAGGCGAAGTCACTTACCTGGAACAAAAGAAAACGCACTGTTAATCCCAACCACCCACAGTCAGTGCAGCATACTGCGTACGTAACTACAAATGTCTACATATGCTGTCTCTCTGGGAGATCAAACATACCTCATTCCACCTATAACATGCTGTACATGTCACAAGCACCATTCTCACTTCTCTTTCACGTACCTTCAAAGCCGTTCTTTCATAAATATTGGCTATAATTTGCCGGATATAGTAGGTCCTTGATGGTTTGTATTGTGTCGGACATAGCAGGATGATTATTAATAGGTTTTGGAGAGGATGTGGAAAGATCTGCACAAAGGGTGCAGCTGGTCTGCTATTGGAGAAAGTAATGACCAACAAACATCCACAAGAAGCAGACCAACTGCACTCCTTGGGCGGTCTGTATCAACATTTCCTGTAGACACTGACATACCAAACGTTACCATAAATATAGAGCTTCCCAGCACAATATCTTTATCGCCACACGACCACGCAGTATCGACTGGGATGCAATGCACCACCTGATAAATTCAAACAGACTATTCAGAGATCTCATAATTGGAAAATATTAACTTACGTGTAAACTAAGCATTGGGGTCACACTGGGCTAGCAGTTTTAAGGAATTTAACCCGTGTATAACAACTGGAGACAGAATAACAGTACTATTTCCTGCTGTTGAATGCTACTCTGACGAATACATACTTGATCAGGAATGCAAGAATACAAAGCATGTTACATACCTGATGCCATATCTTCTATAGCTATGTACATTTAATAATTCCAGTTCTGCACTCTATGTCTCAATGTGGGCGGTTTGTATGTACTGAGACACGTAGGACTACGGACAACACGTATTAATATCGGTCATGAACTGAAGACTAAAAGCAGACGGCTGTATAAAGTCTAAAACACGGCGCAGACTGCGGTTCTTAATCCCGATATACCGAGTTTGAATCGGCATGCCAATTGAGATGGTGGTGTTCTTTAATTTCAGCAAAGCAATTCTAGGTTGGTACCGTAAGATCAGCAACAATAGTCGTCTGTACTATCTTTTAATTGTTTCTTCAGGTCATAGACAATGCAGTCAATACACCACTGTTACAACTAACCTATACTGAGCGGATGACTGGCCGTGTAAATCCATCAAGCTTTAAAACTGTGAATGCCAAATTAGGAGCTGTGTAATCCGCCATATTAGAAAATTAATTAAGCCGATCCCGGTGGGCGCGCCGACTAAGGCGTAGGTCTGCGGTCGCTCGATTGTTGGGATTGCGGTTTCGAATCCGACCTGGGGATGGATATTTTTCTTGAGAAAGTTGTGTGTTGTCAGGTAGAGATCTCTGCGTCGGGCTGATAACTCGTCCATGGGAGTCCTACCGAATGTGTATGTGCGTGAACAATTGAGTGTGATCGCGCACAACAATAACCCTCCATACCTACAATGAGTAGGTATAGAGAGGTCAGATTGAAAAAGAGAGGGAATTAAAGACGTCTGCTAAGCGCTCTTATTGAGCATAAAGCAGTTAACGCAAGCCATAGTTACAACCGCCTACTTTCCCAAAGGCGTCGCACTTGGCGACGTAATCCCTTAACTAACACCACTGCTCGACAGTAGGACCCATAACACACCGACAGCTTTGTTCACCGAATTTCAAACCGCTACAATCCATGTCAAAATTTGCATATCGGTGAACCACTTGTAAACACTGGAGATCATTATTTTCATTTTCAAATTAAGTAAAACTGCTGTTAAGAGAAGTTGAGGTATTTTGTACAGAGGCCACAGCAAGTGTCGGGCGTCACAGACCACTCTTGAAACTACGCTTTGCGGTACGAAATATTCAACACATAAATAGACCACATGTTTCTTTTATAAGCAGGTAAATTAAATTCACAAAGAAATGTGAATGCAGGTGGAGCGAACAGTTTGCTTTTTAAGGCGGATGTGAAGAAATTAATAAGATAGACAGATGTGATATTAAAAAGCGCAAAACTAATACTGCCGAAAGTAAAAATGGTAACATTGTCTTGGATATTTCCACTTCAAAAGATTTATTTGTGGCTGTTTCTGGTACAGTTTTGCTGGAAATTTTATGTGGTTGTCAAGCATGGACCCCCACAGTGACTGCAAAGTCTGCACAAATTAAAGAAGAACGGAAGACTAATTACAAGAGCACTTAAAATTTGGTATAGAAGCAGACCGCAAAGTTGTGTCGCCGTTCAAAACGGGCAGGACCTGAAATCCAGTACATCCGAAGAATTCTGCATTCCATGTTTTGACAACAATGATGAAAAATTAATGTATTCGATGTGGCAAGAAATATCTCATCACAAATAAAAATGGTGCACCCAATCCTTTACTACAGTACAAGCTTATCAAAGGACAAAAAATTAAAGAACCTGGAAGATGGAAGGGTCCTTCAGTCGGATCTTTCATGTGCACATAAAGTGAAACCTATTTCAGAGTCTACAAAATTTCGTTTACTTCAGTCCATTATGAAAGAGAATTTATCGTTTTGGATGACGTTCAAAAATCCGCCAATTAAAGCATGAAAAATTCTCGTTATCTGTATTACAAGAGTATTCCCTCATTTCTCTAAAGCTGCCAGCACCTGTTTTGATGTAGTATAATTGCGTAACACGTCTGCCTCAATTACTTGTTTTCGATATTAAACTGTTTGTAGAATGTAAAGTTTCTACCAGTAATGTCTGCGCTACTACCAAAAATTCTTTTTTGTTGAAATATATCTCCGACCTGTTTTTAAAACAAAACAATGAAACTCCTCTACGCTATTTTCGCCGAAAAGGATTTGATCTGGTTTGGATTAGGAAAGACACCAAGCGCGGCCTACGCATGCAGTTCGAGCCTTGTGAAGAAAATAAAAATCAAGGTCCCCCTTAAAATGAAAACAGCGTGGAAGCGTTAAGCTTGACTAATGGAAAATTTTTTATATACACATAAATTCATTCACAATAGCACTATTTAAAGAATTTTCACGTAGAAACTGAATCACTTTTGTATAATGTGGTTCATCATATCGGGTTACTTTTCAAAACAGGGAAAGGGTCCAGAAGAAAACCCCGTGTATTTATTTATTTGTTCTTGTTCTTTTATGTTTGGCCCACGAGTTTTAGAACTGCGCATTGTGAAACGATAGGTCAAAGTCTAACCTGTTTTTTTTTAGTAAAATACACACGTATGCTTCTAAATTTAGGTTCTAAGCACTGATTGGAGCCAATATTATAGGCCTACAGGTTACAACCCAATGTAATATTTTTCGTAAAAAACAGAATAAACATCGTGTCAAAGGGTACATCCGCATTTCTTAAGTGTTACAAATGCGTCTGCTGTTATTTTAAGTATTATTTACCCACACACGTCCGAAGTACTCGAAAACCTGACACTTGTTTGTGGATTAAATGAAGCCTTACTGACTACAGAAATTATGTCAGGTCCGAAAAGACAGCTGATAGGCCAACAATCAAGAATTTCGGCGATGCATTAAAAGCACGTCCCAATATCCATCCACAAGGCCTGAAAAAACAGAACACAATAATATTCAAATAACATTACTCGATACTGGCGCTACATTTCCACGTCAGATCCGCAAACTGGCAGTACGTGATGGCGAAAACTGTTTCAATTTGCACACATATCAGAAAATTGCATGCTGTGTGGCCAGACAGTACTTCAGAATACACACTATTGGACTATACATGCAGGTTTAGAACCTCTAATGTTCAAAACAAGATATGAAGCATACTGGAATATCAACAGGTCTCGCCACAAGGACCTTCAAATCCAAATATAACGCCGACTCAGAGTATTATAAAAAAGTTAAGAAATGCGTGATTTCAAGCTTCCGTCACGAAGCAGCCGAGAACTGCGCTCTTCTGGTAATTCCTTACCGACGTTTCGGGACAACATATCTGTCCAATCTCCCTTGAATAGCGAAACGTCGGCAAAGAATTACAACCATTCGCTGCGTAATAGACCAGAACAGCGCAGTTTTCAAGTTAAGAAATGACCTAAAGCGTAACAAATTTGGCTCTTTCACTGTGTTCTGTAGTGCCTAGATTTTAAATTCATTATTATTTTATGAAAAACCCTGAAGATACGTGTATATCACTGCACCTTTCCTCGTTTTACACAACACGCTCCAAGTATTCTCTGTACATCAGCAACAGGTACGCATCCGATCATAATCGATACCTCGAAACCGCCGAGATATTACATTCCTTGTACTAGATTAACAGCTGTGTTTTCGTCTGTTGTGTCTGTTATTTTTGTTTAAATTTAAACGAAGTTAGGAATCATTAGTAAATGTTAGTTAACATTCCAAATACGTAATTTCACGATAATCTCTCGGTTGGTTGTCGCAGTGTTCCATGTAAAAAGACAGACATGACGGGGTTAATAGTTGTTTTTCGGAACTGCATTGCGAAAGCGCCTAGAAAGGTACTAGGCCCGCGCAAGCGCTTGTGCCTTCCTGAAAGTAATGAAGCTCGTACTCGCTTTCGGGTGCCTAGCTTGGTACACCCCCCACTGTAACTGTCGCTACGTAATACGTGCTGATTGCCCTTCACAATGATCTCAAATTGAATCTGTGGTGAAGGCAGCCCGCAGAGGTTCAAACACCCACCACGGCAGCTGGAAACACCCATAAGGTGCTAAGTCATCACACTGGGAGCCGAAATGCCGATTCAGGGGCAGAGTTTCGCCGTGCCCCGCAGAGCATAACAACGCACTTTTTCTGCATGATGGCCGGACGCATAGCCATGAAATAGCCGCGCGAGAGCGGCTTATGTACATACTACGCGATTCGCTCGAGTGAAACACACGCAACTACGCTTTCGTACATGTATCTGTTTGTCATGCTGTCTTATAGCACGGGCCAGATGAAGGCCTGGGGAATCATCAGGACAAAAGATTATCTGAAAATGCACAAGTAGACAGGATAACCACATCAGAGTTTCTTTAAGAGAAATAAATAAGTTGCATCAATGTGGATTGGACTGAACTCTCATTCGCGAAAACGACTCCGTGAAAGACACGTAGGAATCAGACATTTTAAATGTCGTCGGGATGTGCTCGATGCTTGTCCCATGTTTAAGATGAGCGCTCAATTTGTAATATGCAGATAATTGTACCGTAGCAAGGCGAACCAGTCTGCTGGTCCAGACGAACGGGTCCGAGTGTGTTCGATCCGCACTTCACTACCGTGACTTCAGTCTTCATGCTAAAGGCCCCTGTGCGTGACGTAGGCACGCATACGACACACAAGAAGAAACTAATCTCATCCATTATTAGAGGATCCCACACACGGATCGAGACTTTTTGACAATAAGGCATAAATTAACTGCAAGCATCGGTGTTTCAAAATCGTCTCAATATGAATCTAAATCTTCAATGAGTTTATTAAAATTGTATAAGACCCTTTTCCCATACCGGTACTTCCTAGGCAGTTGATGGTCACTCAGCTGTTAAGCAACTTCTTGTAGTTCTCAAATAAGAAACCTCGTCGCTGTAGTCACAAAACACAAGGCTTGGTTACGTCCTGAGCAAGCTAATTGCAATTCACATCATCATGTCCAGATTCACATCCTCCCACCTCTCTCCACGTACTTCGTCTAATAACGTATGAAAAGCCATCAGTGACGCAAGAGAGGCAAGAGGATTTACACCGTGTCACATTATAGTTTGATGGCTCAGACACTACTTGATCACTGGGCAGTTACTGAGTTCAGAAGTACTGCAGAGCAGAAGTAATAATAGAGGAAGGACTGACAAGGGCAGAAATGAGCAAAGGAATAAAATACGAGTACATGTGAAGCCTATAAAAGACATATATTTACAAAGAAAGGAGAGAAGAAAAACGAGAAAGAAACAAGACAAGAAATAGATCAGAAAAAATCAACCCCTGAGAATTACTGGTTGAATACACCAAATTAACGAAGGTATTTTCAGTGGCCCAAAGAAATATGCTTTTTACATTTCTGCTTCTTCCAACCTCCCTGTGACAGCACCTGTGATTCGCAGCCATGACAGCACAATCCTGTGTTCAAGTCCTGCACAGGCAGTGTTCTACAAAAGTGGACGTTATCAATACAAAACATCTTTCATATTCTACTTTCAGTCAAAAACAACAGGGCGAAAGGAATCACTTTCTTTCAAGGAAAAGAGAAGTGACATTCAATGCGGCTTACGTATGAGTACTAAATATTAATCCGTATTCAGGTGATCAAAATACAAACATTTTCTGGGCAACTGGAGAAAATGACACAGCAAGTATCCGTTTTCACATGTACACATATTTACCCGCTCTGAACTGGGTGTGCTGACTTGAAATTGTGTGTACTAGTCTACATTAAACTGTATCGGCAATATTTCACTTCCAGCCATATTGCTTTTTCAGTAATGCCAGTAATTGTGGTTTTCTGTTACCACTCTTGCTTCGTGTTCTGAAGTGCGCCTGTTAGAATCTCGTTTGCAAGTCGATTGTTGGGTATGCCACGGATTTCCTCAGCCTTTCAGTCTGTATAAAAGGCATTTACGCACATGGGTGTCCTGGTCACTGTATATTTGCTTCCGATTATACGACGTAAACTGCAGCAAGGTACTCACCATTTAAAGCATGTTATCTAGCCTGCTAAGAAGCGTAAACCTATTGTTGTGTTTGAAATTCCGCTAAGTGTTTCTTTGCAATTTCGGGCCTTTGCTCATACATTTGTCTAATAGCTGCAACACGGTCACCATGACAGGTTCCTTCTTATTCAACTAACTAATTATGAAATAAATAGGCAAGGTAGAAAAATAATATATATGAAATTCATTAAATTTTAAATTATGCATTTTTTTGCATCTGTGCGCTGAATCTACCCAGTAATACAGAAAACTGTAAGCATACAACTAGGCCTCAAGCGACATTCTAGCCAGCGGTCCCATTAGTCGAGGTGACTACAACCGGGAACGGTCAATGTTATAGACATTAATAAGAAGTTAACACGATTATTTGTAATTCTAGCAGGCAAAACTGTAAAACTTCTTCGTCCCATCTCTCCACCCAGACAACTGATTTAGCGATGCTATGGCATCGTCTTTCATTTGTTTGCTTCTTGCGTTCCCAAGCTGAAAACAAAAGAGTTTCTTAATTACCCTGCTGCACTCTTTTGTTTTATAGAAGAGCAATTATGGCCATACAGATCTCAGTTCCGCAGCGAAAATTTTTAAGAGAGCAATATTAAATTCCAGTGAAGATCAGTGGAACTTTACTGCAAGGAGCTAGGATTTACATTATTTTATTTATAAAGCTTATGAATTGTTACAACAAATTAAGGGAAGTAGGAACTTTGGTTTCTTTAATTTATTTATACCACCGATGTTGTTGAGTAACTGTATAAACGAAACTTTACCCAAACAAGCAAGTGAGATTCGGGGCTATTATTAGCTTCATAATATGTCCTTCCATTTGATGTCTATAAACACAAAGATAAACAAATACATGTAATTTTTACGTTTCTGTTGTCTGTGTGTGTGTGAAACTCGGCCTCTCACATTAAGCGAAGAACAGTGGCGGAGGGTGTTCGAGAATTGGACGTTGATGGTCATATTTGGGCCCATTAGTGAGAAAGAAACACGAGACCAGAGGAAATCGTATAATTAGGAGCTTCAATGTTTGCACTCTTCACAAAATATTACTGAGCGAGTAAGGTCAAGAAGGATAAGTTGGGTGGGGCTCCTGACAGGTAATAGGGAGAAAAGAAATACACAGAGGGATGTGGTAAGTAAATATTAAGAAAAGACCACGTGGAAGACCTAGGCCATAATGTGAGGATGAAGTTAAAAATAAGTCCTAATAGGGTGAATAGTGTGGTCTAAAAATATCTGGCTCGGGAAAGGGACAAGCGGCCAGATGTAAACACGGTAATGAATCTTCACATTTTAAAAGCGGCGGGGAATTGCTGCACTGGTCGAGGAATTAGTCGCTTCCAAAGGAGGACAGAATGCGAAATGACTCTCCAATATTCGAACCTGGTAAGCCTACCCTTAATGCCAAGGCTGAAGTTTTGGACATTTTCATAAGAGGATACAGCCTTCTGTACACCCTGTTACTGACATATACTCATTTGTCTTCTCACCAAACACATTAAGTCACGCCATCTGCTTTTGTTTATAAATTGTTGTCGCTGTTTCACACTCCACTTAATCAGAAATCCGGTGTTGCTTTTCCAGTACTTCGAGAGTTCAGAAATTGAAGACGTTGCAGTGACGATGCTGTACTCCATCGGATAAAATAACCTAGGCCTATTTCAAGGTAGGACCTCGGTATATGCATCTCGTTATGAGGAAAACTAGAAATATACTCGGGATAGTTAAGTGGCGTCTAAAAAGAAAAAGAAGAAAATCTGCGTAGCCCTCTTTCCATCAGGCACACATAGTGTGTGTGTGTGTGTGTATGCGTGTATGTGTTTGTGTGCATGCGTATATGCGTGCGCGTATGGTTTGTATTTAAGTACGCGTGTGAGTATATACATATACGAGTATATGCCTGTGTACGTGTGTGTGTGTGTGTGCGCGCGCGCGTGCGTGTGAGCGTGTGTGTATGCATGCGCGTGTGAAGGGCGTGTGTGCGTGCGTGCGTGTGCGGTCTTCCTCGTCGTACGTTATAACACCTGACATGTGGGAGGTAACCAGTACGTGTACCGTCTCCTAACAGGCCATCACGACCAAAAACATTCCTTGCTCCTCGTGTTCGATTGTTCCTGCATGCCAAGGCTGCAGAAGTACTGCGTAACAGAGCACGCCCGCTTCCTATCACATCCCTTCCATTTCACTGTATGTAACATTCAACCCTAAAAATCCCGTAGGGTTTATCACCGTCGTTACAGGCCGCAAAGTTCGTTCTCATTCCCGTGAATGGTGTTCCAGAGGCTGCTCCAGCTCAGAGCCCCGGCGGTTCATATTTCTGCCACTTGAGCGTCTGACGATGTCTTAAGCCAATATTTATACTGCGAGATGAGACTGAGCGGGGCAATTACTGGGGATTACAGTTTGCAGCATTGCTACTACCACTGCTGCCAGACCAGGTTAACCACACTGTACTTCGCCAGCTGTTAGCGACGAGTATGTTCAAGAGCTCCTCCTTGCTATTAAAACTGACGGTCACCACAAGGCCCGCCATCGAAACATATCTCTAGCCACTCCTTTTGTTCGAGATTCACTGCCACCAAAATTTAGTTAGTAAGAAAAAGTAGAATTATGGCATAACCATAACACGTGTCTATACGCATTGATAGCTTTCATTCATGACTGATAATTTATCAAATGCCTTATTATATCGACGCCACCGGCCTAACCCTCCCATTCGTACGTTCAGATCCGCTACCATCAACATTATCTTGCAGAATGCGCTACCTTCTTCTACAGCACCAGTCTAATTCTAGTTAATATATGCTTCCAAAATCTCTGTGCCAAGGTATCTTCTGTAGTATCACTCATTCTTCTGTAATGCAACAACATGGCAGGTGTATCTTCAACATGAATATCCAAGGGGAGAAGGAATACGAAGAAATTCGTATTCCCCACATAATTACCAAAATGACTGAGACATTTGTCCCAGAGACGTACCACCTGTCCCTTTCCCGCAGAGAACTCAGCAGGAGTCAGTGTTTATATCAACCAGTGTACATCGTCTGCCTTCAGGCGCCGAAATATTTATAAAGTATAATATCGGAATACCGTCACTGTCGCATCCACCACTCAACCAAGATTTTCCACCAAGTGATTTTCACTTTTGTGGATAACAGAAGAAGCGCTTCGAGGGAAACACTTACTACAAGGCGCTGATGAGATGACAGCAGAGTTGCGCCGGCAGCTGTAAACACTGATCCTGTTTCTCCTCCGCTAGTATCTAACACGTCGCGTATCATTTGGACACACCTCTTATATTGTCGGACAATTATGTAAAGAGAGTGTGACAATTCCTTTTTCGTTTGGATCCATGTGACATCACTTGTCCCTGTACATACACATTACTTATATGGTTTCCTTAATTACATACATAATTCGATTTTAAAGTAAATTGGAATGTACGAAGAGAAATGCTTGGGTGTTGTTTTCAGTGACCCACATCACATTATCCATCAGTTGTATCGTTTAATGTATACCGTGATGCAGTGTACTGCGTGGGCTCAACTCTGTCGACGGTTCTCCTGGTTGGAAACTTGAAACTAACGCTGGTATTATGGCTGTTTTTGGACATTAGGAAAATAATGTCCAGAAACCGTATGGCTTGAAATACTTTCTACACCATAACGAAACGTACCATATGGCTGGATACTTTCAGTCTTCCATAACATTCAAATAAATAAATAAGTTAAGTAAGTTTGCATTGGCAGTTTTATGATAGTACCGAGGTAGAGGCTAAGAAGGCCGATCCCGGTTGCAATGTAGTGTGAAGCCGTTTGAATATGGAGATCGCGGGTTCGAATCCCGCTGAAGACAGGGAAGTTGTGTTTGTTATGCGTTGTGTAAGTAGCGGGCTCTGCGACAAGCTGATAACTCGTTCAGAGGAGTCCTTCTTGTTGTGTGTCTAATTGCGTGTGATCTAGAAACCTCGACAATTACACGGCATATGCTCCAGTTGGGCTGTGGCGTCACGGAAAGGTAACGTGCTCAGAAGCACTATTTTCTAAGTTTCGGATTTCGGATTTTCGCCGCAGCAAGGGTTTAAGACACTGTGATAGATGTGGCGTGTAATCACTCGCCCAACTGTGTATTATTGTGTACAATGAGCAGCTTCAGAAAGGAGATTGTTTCAGATATTGCGACCACACAATTCAGTTGCATTTCCATCAGTCCTGGTTGATTAAGGGAGGCGGGAAGCAGTAAAGTTCACCCACTTCTCCTTAGGGTGTATTATGCGTACTTTGTGGCATTGAGTTACAGTGGTAGAACCAGTCCCCAGAAGATGACATATGAGAGGTGACCGCAGCAGTACGATTGGTTATCCCTATATACTGTTATTTGAAGGTTAAGACACTTCAAGTAATCTCTGTTGCGAAGGACATTAATCAATAAAGTGAATAAGTATGTAATCAGAATTCCTATCAACAGCGTCGTAACTTGTTTTCACAGTACCGTGTTTTACGAGGCATTACAACTGCACCTTAATCCCAGAACTGGAAAATCACCCCTCGCCTTGTACCTTGTTTTAATTTTTCCGCGGTCACCATCTACATAGCCTTGCGTTCTTATTTTTGCTCTTCTTGACAACCCTAACATGTGTCCTACTTTTTGACCTGTTCCTGGGCTTGCGTTTTAGGCCCAAGGGCTTTGAAAGCCGAGGTTTTGCGTAACAAATAATAATACATTTCACTGCCGGCACAATGAAGGCCCAGCATGCCCAGCGGCACATCACAGAAATCTGCCATAACTGGAGGCTACTGTATCGATTAGAGCTGAACCATTTGTAGTGAAAATTAATTAGTTTCATTCCACACAGCCAACAGAGGAGCAATTGACCCCTCAAAGTGGCACCCTGGGAGCAAATAAATGACCAGATAAGTTTTATATAAGACGAAGCTGTTTTAACTATAGAGGAATGATACATTAGGTTAATCATGAAGGGAGAGGTTTATGGGCTGATCCTAACATGATGATAGACCAAATGCAGGAGTTTCGAACTGCCCATGAAATCACACAACGGGAGTGCAGACAAGGTTCTGGGGGAACATATAGTAGCTTACTTGAAAATAGTGCCCGGCCTTCACTTTGCCGAACTGAGAAGAACCGCGTATAAAAAGGATTATCAGAGACAAGATAACAAAAAATCTGATGCGGAGAACTGTATTCTTACTTCGATGTACGTAGTATACATGGTACATTGGTAACAGATGGTACACATCTGATTTCCACGTAGTCACCATCGGCATTTAAGCAGGTCACACAGTGGCACCAACGATTTATCGCGCCGTAGAAAAAAACGGTGGTGTGTCTTTATCCATAAGATTACAGCTTGCTTCACGTCGGCATCTCTTGCAAATCGCTTGCCAGCCACGTGTTTCTTAAGAGGCCCAAAGGGATGGGAAGCACTGGGGGCAGGATCGGGATTTAACTCTTAACCTGCCAACGACGACTATAGTCGCTCAGCCATTTAATATTATTAAATGGCAAAGTGAAATTTAATCCGGTAGCCTAAGGGTTAATGGAGGGCGGTCCGTAACTCCTCACATCTAATACTGTAAACGTACAAGTATAATAGTAAGTATAGGCTCAGATATTTCCTATAAGTCAGGGTTAGGCAGTGTTTTCTTACTCACGACCTCATGTTTTGACGAATTTCCTCAGTCTATTTCAGCCTTTTTTCCGTGTTATTGCTTTTCGTTTCCTTGTAAAAATATTTTTTTTCAATATAACAGTTACACAAATTTTTGGCATGTGCATCGCCGACAAAATATAAAATAATTAAATATTTCAGCATAAAATTTAACTCCGATCTTTAATGTTATCATCTTAAACAAAATAACTACAAAACTTTTAAAAAGCGTGCTTTATTTAAATACCTCAGGGAAGAAAAAAAGTTAATCATAAATTAAATGAAGCAGTTCAGCTCCACTCCTGGACATTACGAAAACCATTCTTGAAATCATCCCCACGTACTCCGAAGCACTGTTTTGTCCTAGGCGCACTGAAGACCGAGAAAGAACTTTCAATCAAACAAGCAGAGAATGTGCGGCTCTTTCTACACTTCAGGGCATTAGTTCTCCACACAATTTCAAAATTTTGAAAACCATTTTTTGAATCTCATATGCAGATTGTCATCTGATGACAAAACTCTTTGTTGTTTTCTTTTTTTAGCTTCGGTTATAATCACATTATTTGTTCGTTGAAATCGGGTTTGAATTAAATTTAGTTCATTTTCAGGAAAGTCGGGGCTTGGAGTTAAAAATGCAACGCCACAGCTTCGCGAACTACCCTAAAAGTTTTAGAAGTTTACTTCGTTCCTATTTATGAAATAAGGGAAGAACGGGAGGGAAATTTTCATACTTTCTACTCATAAATTCGTTTTTCCTCAAACCCGTTTACGTGGAAACTTTTACTTGATTGCTGAAGACTAAGATACTGGTGTTACTGTTGTGTATTCATGGAGGTAAGGCAAGGAAGGGCCAATGTGTTTGTGATTTCTTCAGTACTGATTCTTAACTTCGTTCTGAGAACACAGGCAAGACATGTATTTCTTCACTTTTCTAGGTAAAAGATTCGTCTAGCTGCAATGAATAGATTTTGTCACCTTGCAACAAATGTATGCAGAATTAAACAAATAAAGCAAAATATAAATATCAAGAAAATAAATGAAAATTAATCAGTGAAATTTAATTAAATATACAATAACATATAAGAACAAAGTTAATAAAGTGGCCTCACGTAATCATGTTCCATTTCAAGAGCTGATGCTAGTCCTCACCTGAACAACGGAGCTCGCTACTCACATCTTGAAGTAAATCGCAAAGACCTCGTCTTTATTCGGGATTACACTTATAACACAACATTTACCAGTCCGTCAACCAAAGGACGTAATTACGATCATTAAATTTCAAAATAAAAATCAAAAGAAGAAGTGAGCTCTCTCAACAGTATGAGTTTTTGAAATAACAGGACCTCTCCGCAAGGAGTCCTGCTGCAATGAAATGGAAATTGTAACAAAAGCCTTCAGTGGATAATCACGCCCTAAATTCCAAAGCAGATCTTTCTAAAATAGCAAATGATTGATAAAGGCTCATTTTCTTCACACTTCCATACGGCTTTCACGATGATGTGGAAGCTACAGTGCGTGCCTTTTTGTTTACTAGCCCAGTTCCCATTATATATATATATATACACACACACACACACACACACACACACACATGTTTGGAGCGCGCGGTGGCGCAGTGGTTTAGGCACTACGCTACAAACCGGCAGGTTGCAGGTTCGATTCCCGATGGTGTCATTGGAATTTTTCAGTGACATAATCCTTCCGGTCGCATTATGGCCCTGGGGTCGACTCAGCGTCTAACAGATATGAGTACCGGGTGTGTTTCCTGGGCTTATAGGCGGCCGGTGCGTAAGGCTGACAATCTTACCACCATTCTGTGCCGTTGTTATGAAATCTTGGAACCTTAACTTCCTGGAACTCTCTGGGCCACTCTAGGTCTGTAAAGGAATTGCTTTGCCTTTTTTTTACATCTATATGTTTATATATTATATGTCATATCTCTTGAGGTTACGGGAAGTAACGAGCAAGTTACATATCTACAAATTGAAATAAATCACATCAGTTTAATACAAAATCAAATAACGAAATGAGTACAATAAAAAGAGTGGAAATAGTTCAAAGTAATCTCACAACATAGAGACATTACAAGGATATTATATGTTACTACCTCGAAGAGTTTTTTCATGAACAGGATAAAGTTTACTTAGAAGGGGTAAACTGAGGCCACTTAATTTTTCAAAGGCGTCCTTAAGCTAGAGAAGAACAAGCCATTTTGTGTCGTTAAAATACTGTAAAAGCCTGGGATTGTAGTCCGAAGGAAAACAGCAGTTTCGTCCTAAAGATCAAAGATCCAGCAAAACACCTTTCCACATCGCAAACACATTCAGTGCTTGATAGGAAGTTGTTACGCTCGTAATAAATTTTGTTAAACACAGTTTTTCAAAGGCTTACTGTTTGAAGGTAGTGTCTTTCTAAATTACAACACACTCACAGCCTTTCCCAATGCCATTTTGATGTCTGACTGCAGTTTTTCCTGCATATCATGAAATACCGAGAAATTACGTGGGCAGCAGCTCCTCTCACCCTAACTGTGAATCCTTTCTCCCTACCACTTAATGTCTTTACGACATCAGAACAGATTGTTATGTAGTTAGACCACAAAAGACCATTCGTGTCCAGAACCTTACCTACCAAGCCAAAAATTTCACCTCCGGTCCTTCCTCCAAGATATGTTCCGAATGACTCCAATCATCACAATAAAATGGGTGCGTTACATTCGCCATATCTGCAGACTCGTACAAATTCACTGCGAAATCAGTGCTTGGGATCAATCGACCCGGCAGTTACAATTTGATATCTTCTTACAGTGTTGCGATACGCCGATGAAGGAATGGACTTGAGATCATTTCCATATTTTAGCAATGCGTAATTGAAACCACTTTATTGCAGTTGGCAAGGAGATGCCGAAACTGGGGCCTATGCTGTTCATTGATTTCCCTGTCAAAAACCACGTTTCTAACGACGCTCCCAAGACTTCCTGTGGAATTCCATTATGTTACTAAGAACCTTCTTTTTGTGCATCATACACACGTTCATGCCTCTATTACAACTTTCTTGTCTTGTTCACGTATTGATGACGCTCATTTCTAGGCGTCTTGCGCTTCGTGAGTTGCTATTTTCTCCGGTGAATTTGTGTAAATAACCTACACACGTCAGACACTCAACACTGTTAATGAGGCTGTAAGGGAAATCAAACTTAATGAAGGTATCCAAATGTTTGCTTTTAACTTTTAGGCGCAACCGCAAAATTGCGGATAGCGACTATTAGATTCGTCACTTCTGTCTATCAGTTTGCCTGTCTGTTTGCATGGATCAGCTTGGCTCCCACTGGACGGATTTTCATGAATTAGATATACGAGGATTTTTCGAAAATCTGTCAAGCAAATTCAAGTTCATTTAAATCTGACAATAAAAACCGGGTACTTTACATGGAGACCTACGTACATTTAAGGTAATATCTTGCTTTATTCTTCTCAGAATGAAAGACGTTTCTAACAAATTTGTAGAGAAAATTAAAACTCACATTTTATGTCAATTTTTTTTTTCTCTCCAGAAAATCACAACTCGTATCAGATACTGTGGAAAAACATGATAGAGAAGGTCTGGCCACAGATGACATAATATGGTGTAGGAAAGTTATGATTTTCAAACCGGATAATTAAGGCCAGAACACAACACTGCTAGTATATAATACTTCCCGCTTCATAGTCAATTCCTTCTGATCCCATAAAATGCTTTACGGCAACATAAAATCTGAGAAAATGCCCTAAGTCTTATCTGCCTTCACGATCTGTTTAGACAAATTTTTTGTCTAAAGAAGGCCGTTACAAACGAAATTTTTTGTTTCAATGCAGCATCTGCCACTCTACATGAAGACCTACGTAAGTTTTATTGTTGCCGGAGACATAAATAAGTCTCAGAAGCATTCTTGTGCAGCACTCAATATTGTTGTATAATTGACAGTGACATGCAACTCAACAACACACACAGAACACATTGTTGTGTTTACACTGTAACAATGGTTAAGCAAACGTGCCACATTGTTACCTTATACCCATAATGCCTATTTGGTTGAACTGGATGTAGTTGCAGAACATTTTATCATTGTCCGATATTTCTCCCGTTACTACGTTATGGACAAACACAACTGTAACTGTCGCAACCATTATTGAAGGTCGCTTTATTATTCATTTGTCCGTGTTATCAGCTATTTTTAATATGGCTTCTACAACACCAAGTATCCAGAAGCCAAACACATATTAAAGAGAGTAAAAATGCATATTTTACGCGTATATGGTGAGTCAGTGGGAGTAAAAACCGCTACAACTAAAGTAGCATCCCCAACACGCACAGGGATAAATATAATTAACCACTTAAAAGTACTCCTTAGAGATTGTGTCGTGTTTAACAATTAACGACAGATTTCAATTTACTTAATTATTTTATAATTTTCCGTTGATACCGATGTGTTATAATTGATATCAATAACATCGCTTTAAATTAATACAGGATACAATTATGATCTCGAAGCGCCATTCAATTTCTCTGCAGCTTAAAACAAGAGTAAACAAAATTCAGCAACAACAGAAAAAGCAAGCACTGCAGCAGACATTATATGCAACTCGTACTTGTCATTTGAAGAGAGTGATGTGCAAATTTACAAATGATCGGCTTATGTAAAGCAGAAAAATAAATCCCATTCGGTAATCTAATTAATAACAGTCACACGGAAGTCCCCGCTGTGCGCCACATCCATGTCATCTTTGTTGTTGCATCGCCCTTTCAGCTCATTCAACCACGTAGAATAACAGCAAAGACAGACGGGTACTTCCAATGACAAGAACGGTTAATCGTCAGGGCAGAATACAGGATTCCGTCACAAACACTTCGAGCGTTGCTTGGATTCAAGCATTTCTAGGTCAGAAGTTTTATAACTTGATGTAAGGCAACGCGTATAGAAACTGATGAGCCTGAATTCTGAAGCTCTTCCTTTGTAAAGCACAGAATCTCAATCCCCGACACAATTTCTTTTTGAACTCTATCCATCGTCTAAAACGTTTTTACCTGAAGACGGAAGCACAGGCGGCTTCCGAATCTTCGTATTTTTAAAACTTTTTAGACGATAGACTAAGATAAAGAAAGGAGGTTGTGTCAGTGAGTCATACACCATCGTCAAAACCCTATAGTGTTGCATTACACAATATTATTTTTTAAAGTATATTTTAAATTTTCTACAATCTGTCCGACCCAAAAACAGCAGGCACTGGCGATCCCAAACTGATCCCAGATGGGATCAAGATCCTGCAGTTGCATGGCATTGGTTTAAACTACCGCCAGTTTCGTAAAATAAACACGAAACCTGCCCTGATAATATTCTCCCTAATTTGACAGAAAGAGTCTCATACGAGTCATTACTGGTCTCTGAAATCTGTAAGATAAATTCAGGGATGCTATGGAGTGAAATAACGAATGAACCGAGTTTAAATCCATCTGTGATTTGTGCGGCATACAGCGTAGTTGGGAAAGGAGTAGGTTCGGGGTTAGAAGTGAAAAGATAAATATAGGCTTATATCAACAACAGAGGTTATTCATCCTCTAATGTGGCTGGAGGATTTTATGAAAGAATAAGACAAGCGTTTGTTCCACCCTTTTCCGGAATTCGAATGTGGGAACCTCGGTAAATACAGACTGCTCCCCGAGTAACATTCGAACACAATATTCCGACAAAATAATCCAGGCCTATCTCTTGAAATAATATTTGCATTATGCACGTCCTACACAAACATCTGGAGAAAATTCGTATATTTGTAAATATCAGAATGTCAAACGTGAGACGTTAGGAATACTAGTTTTATTAGTCACGTGGGGTGCAATTTTGTTCGCATAGAGTTACCACCTTTCGTATTCTTCGCCTAGTCATTCGGGAAGAGAAAATTTAGGCGTCCAATATAATTGGAAAAAATACTTAAGACGCTGGACATGATTTGGATTAGACTGAAATGGCATAAGATGGAATAGAGTGGGGAAGTTTCGCGAAAATATTTCCATGAAAACAAACGATTTCTTGGCCAGGATTTCCACTGCTTTAGGAAGACCTCGCATAATGCAGAAGACCTGTCAGTAGGTTATAATAAAAACCGTCGATAAGTGACTTCTGTTAAAGGCACGAATAACACAACAACTATCGTGCTCAAACACAGAGGTCTGTCTGATAAACCGCTGTAGACAAGCACGAGAATCTGCTGTGACGACAGACGGCATTCTGTACATACCTACATAATCCGTGTGACACAATGGTGTGTGTTAAATAGACAAATACGACGACAGCTTGCCGGCTAAAACCGACACTACGCTGAATTCAATCGTAGTTAACCGGTACGTCTTCTGTCTTCATGCGACGACCCGTTTAAACGACACATCACTTTGCTTACATGTAACACTGGTCGCGTGTCCGGTCACCAGCAGCAATGGATCAGATCCCCATTCAGCGTGACCTAGCAACCAAATTCACTAAAGTGATTGCCTTGAAAAAATTCTGAACTAGCCCGTTGGCAAACGGTTATCAATATTCCACCTGCCAATATAACATAGTCATTAGAGAAACTTCACAGAATTTTTATAATTACTGTTTGATTGCTCTTTGTTTCCTTTTGTGCTTTCGGTCGTTTGCTGTTTCCACTCTTTAGAGAGCGTCAACTGTCCGTGACAAGTACACGGCAGACTATATGAAAATAAACAGTATATGTGCTGAAGAACTGAGCCAAAAATACTTAAGGAAACATAGTGATAATTCCACGTATTATTGTAATTCAGCATTAGTTAGCACAGAATGGTCAGCTTCACGCTCCGGTCACTATGTCCCTGGAGTAAGAACACCCAGACACATCGAGTGGGCTGGACAGCAGGTGTGATATGGGAGATGTCTGTGAGCCTATCGGGGATCTAACTCCTGTCGTCAACACTGCAGTCACTCTCCTGGTTGAACTACGCAAGCGCGTGCAACGTATTGTGCCGGTACACGCTCGAGACTTAAGTATCCCCGGTTAGGATGCTGAAATTCTTCTCTTTGGCATCCATCGTGACCTCTTCCAGTCCCTTGTCTCTCCCCGGCAGCAAAGCGTCGCAATGTGGGTAGCTGTATCACCACCTGCCCTGCAGTTCGCCTTCAACGAACTTCACCTGTCTCCAAATTCGTCTCAGCCCGGCGCTCCGGAATGAAAAGCAGGCCGAAATCGAACATTTTTGGAACAAGAAATTACGATGAACATATTTGTTAGTTGTTCACCACCCACGACACGCAGAGCGTGGAGGACGGATGCGAACAGACACACTGGCAGTCCCTCTTCCTACCTGCCGCATCGCGTTGCACCCTGTTTGCCATCACCCGAGTCCACTCCTAAACTCGGTGTCCACTACACCGGGATTCAAACCCAGCAGACACGCTCCGGTCGCGTGGAGCAAGGGCGGAGCAACCGACGGCACGCGACCTGACCTTCATCTGCCGCCCCCCCCCCCCCCCCCC
>JGI20166J26741_11712251_pt1 | contig 21838 bp, 16 predicted proteins | sample TergutCu122P5_FD_26741 | JGI IMG/M metagenome (IMG submission 26741)
CCATCTCCCTCTGGGGCAACCCTTTGTGTAGGTGACCTTGGTGGATGTTTCATGTGTTTGTGATTTTCTATGTATCATTGGGTTGGTCTCCTTATCGTCGTGCGTTTCTTGAGGAGTGCACTGGAGTGTCACTGTGCAAGTTTGTGGTGTCATTGGCCTGTTATTATTTGGCGGTTAGCACTTATTTTATAACTTTTAGCCCTGTGTGTCTTGTCACAAAGGAAATATAACTAATATCTTGGTTTTTGGGTACGTCTGTACACTTGTAGTTGTCCCTGCTATTTGGTGTGTGTCTTGTGAAGAATTATAACGGTGTACCGTGTAGTACTGAAACCGGGTCTACTGCTTAGGCGCTGTCTGTCATATTTGGCACGTAGATATATATTGAGTTCAGTATTTTGACCACTATCACTGTCACACTGTTGGTAAATGTTGTGTTCGTGGTACCTATATAGTACCTATATAGTACCACGAATGCAACATTTACCAACAGTGTAACAGTGAAAAGTAGTAGGAAAAGTAGTGGGATGGCAGTACAATGAGCTGTGATTATTAGTGAAGCTTGGTAATTAAACTACCAAATACAGTTTACTGGGAAATGACCCTAACTTTCTACAGTTTGCCTCCTACATGTTACAGACCCTCATGGGCCATTATCAAGGAGCATCAGTTATGTGAATTTACAAAGATACAATGTTTTATATCATAAAAGCAGTTTAGTGGTAGTGAGTACAATATGTTGTTTTAAAAACACTCTTCTTATTAGAGCTGAACATTATTTTATGACTACCTCTCACTATTTCAGTTATGTCACTTATGAAACTCTCTTTGGTTAGGAAGTTGAAGCTGCCTTAAATGAAACTGTGTTGGAGAGTGGAAATACCCTGACACAAGGAACTCGTCTCTGTAACAGCTCTGACTTTGTAGGCCTCCATGAACTTAGAGTGGCAGTGCAGGAGGCTAACCAGCATTGCAGAGAGCTGGGCATCAATTTTGTAAGTGGGCAGTTATGAGTAGATATCAGATTTTTGTGCATTAAAAACTGACAAGAAGTCCATAATTTTACACTTAACTGGTAATATGGGAACACGATACACATACTGAGTTCCTGATTATATATCTGTAGCTTTTTATCTTCACTCTTCTTTCTGCCTGTTATTTGCTTTGCAGTAAGTAGATTACATTGTTTTTTTTTTCTTACATTTCCATATTTTCTGCAGAACATTTGTGGCACCTGTCTGTCAGGATAAGTTTATGTGCTTTTGATGCCGACAGTGGGACAGGACAGTATTTCAGTATGGCTGCAAAAGTTTACGGTCTCTTCCCTATAAGCTGTAAGCCCTCCCCCGTAAACATTTCTTCATGGGAATAACAGTCATGCATACTGGATTTTTTGCATAATATTGCGCCATTTCTTTTACTCACTCACTATGCATGTATCTCATGTGGACACCCTTCATTCCAGCTTCTACCTGTACTTCCAAGATTTCACTTAAGGGTATACCAAATGTTTCTGTCATCCATAGTGACTGGGTTACTGTATTTACCTGAATATAAGGTGACTCCATCTTCACAAACTTCATTTTTCAGGAAAATATCTATATTCACATTAGTCAGGTTTTATGTCAGTGTTTGCATGCTTAATATTTTGAAATTAAACACATTCATCCCCTGGTGTTACGTTGTAGGTGGTTCCAAGACTGGCAATGTTTGTTGAAATGACATTAATCTAAGACAGATTGTCCCATAAATGCAATGTTAAATTGAGGAGGGTGATTTCATATGATGTTTTGACCAAGAAAAAATATGAGATCTGTGCCTATAAAGGCACAGATCTCATATTTTTTCTTTTATGCAGCAAAAAGTAGTAATTCCTTACCAGCAATTTGGGACAACCTATCAGTCCCATCTTCAAGGGTCAAGAAACCCAACATCTCTTTACCCCTGAAGATGGGACCACTAGGTTGTCAGGAAACGTTGGTAAGGAATTACCACTCTACACTGCTTAATATCCCAGAAGAGTGCTGATCGCACGTGCATCACGACAGAAGCCTGAAATCGTGCAAGAAAAAATATATATTTATACTCAGAAAAATTTACAAAACGTGAAGACTGACAAACAAATGACAATTTAACACATTGCCAACCAGATGGCCCTTTAATTCACTACCCTCATTTCCCATACATTTTACACACTTCAAATGTTCAATGCCCGATTATATTCTTACTTACAGTTTGACTGTTTATATGATACTCCTGAACTCAGTATTGAGGAAACTGCATATAGAGAGTCTGGCAGGTCCTAATGGAGAACTATTTCACAAACCTAGACCCTTCGTGAAGCAGAACACAGGATTTACAAATTTATCTAGTTTCACTTCTCTTATGTGCAACATGTACTTCACATGGTCTTGCAGGATACTTCTTCTTGCCCTCCCTACCAGCAAAAATTTTGTCCAGTTTGTGTTTGGTGAAATCCCCGGAGAGTCTGCCTGAGGTGTCCAGGTTAGGCCCCCTTGGTGTTGTTTGCTTCCTTGGCCATTGTAGTTCATCAAAACTGGAATAATTTGGATTCTGGACTTCTAATATCCAGGACCTTGCTACCTTGTTCAGGAAGTTCTTGTACTTTTGTTTGTGTTTATTGTTTTGTACATAAAAATTCATTGAAGAATTTAGCAGATACATTTGGCCATTTGATAGACTTTCTCAAAACTGAGTAATAACTGGGGTACTGGTCTGCCCTTTCTACGCCCTTTATGAATTTATTGTACTGGAAAACAGATTAGACTTTTTATTTCCAGGTTTGTTTTTCTCTCTTTCCTGTCTGTGGTCACTACTGTTGTGTAATTGATTGTGCTTCTCATTCGCACAAGTCTTTTGTCCTTCCACGCTTGGATTATTACATCACCTTTCCTACAGAAATACCCCTTTCTCTCTTTCAGGAATTTTGCCAGCAGCACATTATTGGAGCATCAGGTCTGGAACCAGCAATAAGAGTTCGTGACACTCATAAACATATGGCTGCTTTCTGGAAACCTGCACACTTCATGGAATGGCTGTGTCAATTGCGTGATTATGAATCAGTTAGTTATTTCATATCTGTTAATTATGTACCCTATTTTCATAAAGTACAATATAATTTAAAATGCTCCTTTTTATTGTTTTGAAAATAGAGAAAGCTTCAAGAGAAATAAGTGACTCATGTCTATTAAATAAGAGCAGGCAAAAAAACAAGAGAATTTTAAAATGTTGGTAAACCACACTTTGCTTAAACAAACTAATTAAGTGCTTTTGAACATATTAAGAATAATATGAAGGTATAAAGATGTGGTCTGTGTATCAGTACTGAAACAAAATCCAGAACAGTATGTGTGTACAAGCTATAAAGCACAGCATGCTGTGGCACATGTGCTAAAGGAGCATGGCCAAAAGACTCTGAAAACACTGATCTATCATTTTAGCCTGTTGGAAATTTGGTATATCACCTTACCAGTCTTTCTCAAACAAGCAGGCATGCTCCCTCCCCAACCAATGAACCAGTACTGAAAGACAGTGAATACAGTGACTGAAATTATGTGATTACTAAACCCTTCAGCAAGACAAAGCAAAGAATCCAACACATAAGATCCCCACTTCAGGACAGTAGTGGAGGACCGTTACATTGCACTGAAATATTTATATGCAAGTAATTTCATTGTAGCTGCAGAATTTATTATTAATTTAAAAAAAACTAATTCTAGAGCAGGTTAACTTAAAGGAAATTCAAGTTTTCTACTAGTAATATATTTTGGCATTCTGTCCACCATAAAATTGAACTTTGACTCAAGTCCTAACACTATTTTAATGACATTCTGAGGTGAGGGTGTTGCAGCCATGTTTATGTAAATATTTATGCCTACTGTACCCTTATGCTTTTATGGCGAGTGCTTTTCAGAACATTTTGTTGTGGTTACACCACAATGATATATGTTAGTCACACAAGTTGTACTGCATGGGATACTGAACTGCCCCTATAAGTACTACTTTTTGACTGCATCAGTCTGTTACTTCAGATGGGCACTGACTGCAGGTTGTACAGTGTACTGTTGTATTATAACCCTTCACTGTGGACCTTGGTGCCCTGCGTGGTCAGTACTATAAATTTCAAACCCATTTGTACTCAGCAGCAGTTGGAATTTTAACCCCATCATTGAAGGGTTAGAAATGTTTGTATAATTTCCCTCATTTAGGAAATAATTACACTAACAAGATCGTCTTCCTGTGTCCTCATATGAACTTCTCAATCATTTGACCAATTTTAACAAAATATGTGGACATCATGCCACTAGATGTCATTCCAGCACTGCACTTTTTTTTAAATTTTCTAGTCTGTATTAATGTGGTGGACATACAATTTTTGCGAGTCTTGAAATGGTGTACAGATCTTAGGGAAATGTATGCAAGTTACATTTTTATGGAATGTCCAACGGAATGACATCTGCAAGATATCTGTACATATTTAGCTGCCAATTGGAAGGCAATAACTAGTGCACTACTGGGGACAGGCACATGACATTTGGTATAGATATACATTATAAATTTAGTATATATTATGCAATAGGGGGCTGGAGACAACTGCATGATGAGCTTCATAATTTGTTCTGTTAACCAAATAATATTACGGTAAATGTAAAGTCGTCACTGTACATGCCATGAAGGCATATATGGGGTGCAGAGGTACACTACCACTCACTCTTAACCTCAGCACTCCATAGGCGGAAGTGAGTGGTCAGCGTCATGCCCCAGCCATTGTACTCCTGGGAAAGATCCCTGATACCCATTGAATAGTAGGGTTAGTGGGCCCCAGAGCCAGTCTGCACATTTTGGAGATGACATAAATCTCTTGCCCTTGCTGGGATTTGAACCCCAGATCATCCAGCCCATACCCTAGTCGCTATACTGGGACCACACTATCCTGGCTGCCATCAGGAGGTGATGGACAGGAGGAGGATGAGTTGGGCAGGACATATGGCATGTATGGGGGAGAAATTGATACAGGTATCGGTGGGAAACCTTAAGGAAAGAGACCATTTGAAAGACCTAGGTGTAGACAGGAAACTAGTAAAATGGATCTAGAAATGAGATGGAAAGGCTGGATTTATCCGGCCCATGATAAGACCAAGTGGTGGGCTCTTGAGAACGTAGTAATGAAACTTCAGGTTCACACTAAATGTGAATTTCTTGGCTAACTGTGGCACTCTTAGCTTCTTAAGATGGACTGTGCTCCACAGAGTGAGACTGCAATATATGCAGACAAAATTAACCAGGAAATGTAAAGTTTTTAAAAATTCATAACACATTACATTAATTGCACATTACAACTACTTGGGCAAGTATGTTGTGTAATCCATGGACACTTTCTGAAGTGACAAGACTGATGTTTTACTGCAAGTAAAACATCCACCATATATCACAACCCTGACTGACAACCTGAGCTGCCTGGTCCCACACCAGTGTTTTAATAAGGGGGAAATCCAGTTCAGTACTATCATGTCATGCACCAAAAAAATTTGTAGTTGTAATAAACTACTCTGCTTCAAATTGTATTTCAGTGTATTATTTGAATTGTACTCTCATTTGCAGACTGACAACTTGAATGAATTACTGGACATTGACCTATCATGGCAAGATGATTACTGGAATGGAAACAGTGAAGGTGCTGCAGCACACAACAGCAGCCCAGTGTCTGTCAGCTTAAACCAAAGTAAACAAGAGCTCGATGACAGCATACAACATTTGTCAATGGATTTATCATCACGCGGTGACTGTGCTTTGGAGAGTTCACAGAATAGTTTCTCTTTGTCGGACAACACTGGCACAGCAGGTCTGTGTGGGCTCCTCGTTTTGCAGTGGGTCTTAAAAATTAAAAAGTTCACTGGCTTCTGGATTTTGTGGTATTCCAAACAGAATATTTTTCAAAAACTGGATGTTTCATCTGCAGGTGAAATGTATGGCAGTAATCTATTCAGTTGGATCAGTAACAGTACTTAAAAAAACAGATTCCTTCAATGGGAAATATATATCTTACTACAGAAATTGTGCAGATACCAATGATGACTTAAAATTAAGACAGAAAGGATAATGAAAATAAAGGAATCAAACCAAAGCCCAATCCAGAAACCAATGTGAAAGAAACTCAATATTAACATGGTACACAATAACAACAAACACAATGTGCTTATGTGGGTCAGCAGATATGGGGAATATTGCCTATATGAGTATGGGGTGTCTTATTAGCAAGGGGAAAAAGTGGGTTCTTCATGCTTAGCCCTGTTCTTCCATATGGGGAGACAGTGGGTGGGCATTGTGTACCATGTCAATTTTAAGTTTTGGATTGGGTTCTCAGTTTGGTTTGACAAATTTATTTTCAGTTTATTCTTCTGCCTTACATCATCTTGGGATATCCACAATTCTTACTGTACACTTTCTTTATATCTCCTGTTGATAAAATCCATCCTTAGGGGTATTGTATGGATTTTGTTGGAGGCTTATTAGTTTGTCATTATTTGACGTTAGTTCTTCCATACAGACCCAACTGACTAGACCCCTTCTCTCTTCACCTTAGGAAAGAAAGAAATTTAGTTTGTAAAATGTTGTATTCTATTCAGACTATGATAAAATCCAGCAACACACTAACTCTGTGGGTGATGCAGTAGTGTCAGAACCCTTTATAATTACTCATAAATTAAATTACAGTGTGAGTGGGAATGTAGATGAAGTCACAGTTAATTTGTTTTGCACAATTACATACATTACAGACGATGAAATAAAACTACTGACAGTTTGCAAATTGACGTGTTACAGTAACATAAAGGGCTAATAAAGCACCAAGATACATTTTACAGTTTACTAAAAAAATTAGTTAAACCTATAGACTGCAGCTTAATCATTCATTTAAATTTCACTTACACTACATCTGAATCATCAGCATGTGTGAGACATTATGAAACGGTGAGAATTAATGCTTATAGCATGAAGAGTCATATTACATTCCCTTCAGTAGTAACACCCATTTTTAATCTGTTACAGTAAGTCCCTGACTTGGGTTGACCTGTATACACACACAGAAGTACCCTGTGTTATATTATGATTGTCCATATATTCATACTACTGAAGAAAATGTTGGAATACAAACCTACAAGCCATTATCCACTGAGAAAACCTACGAAAATATGGAGAGAGCAATGTTTAGTAGTCTTAGAGCAAGCCAATAACGTACCATAGCCAGCAATACAAGAAGATATTTATATGTCATATTTCTTTTGAAACTGCTTTCCACACAATTTTCATAATTTCATGCTCCTTTTCTTTGCTTCATCTATCTACTGAATGTCAAATTACATTTTGTCTAAGCAGTGTTAGACTTGCAAAGTTTTCAACTTACATGGAAACCTTTGGAATGAGGTACCCATGTTAAGTCAGTGACTTACTGTATTTATGTACACTTTTATTTTCTTTTGGTGTGCTTCATCTGGACTAATATTTCAGTGATGCTTTGAACATGTGAATTTATATTTCCCTTCTTGTATTTATGGAACAGTAATGTGCCACAGGGTGATTAAAAACATCAATGGCATATATGGGCCTCCATGTGTGTAATTATGTTTAATTTCACTGTCTTCCAGATGGTACAAATTACATTCACCATATAAACAACTGCCTCGAACAAATGGAAACATTGGCCAACAGACTTCGCAAATTGTGCAAGAACAGGAGAGAGCCACAAGAAGTGAATGAAACTTTGGATTCACTGCACAGAAATATTATCCAGCGGCTAAGGTCTGTTTTAGGCATTAGCCATGACCATGAGGTATCACTCATGCATCAGTGTGACTCCTCACGAGATTCGCCCGAACTCTCAGGGAACAGTCCCCAAAAGAGGTATTTTGTTAACCCTCCCTCATATGATCTCCCAAGGAAATCGAACCTCCGATCTCCATGTTCTACCCCATCAGGTAGAACACAGAAAGCAGTCAGATTCTTTCTGACTACAAGCCAGCAGGACCAAAGTTGTGAGTAGTAAAATAACTGCAGTTTGTAAACTGTTTTGTTACAATTTTGTTATTAAATTATGTGTATAGCGTGAGTGACACTTGTCAATATTTTATTGGTAACAGTAAATTATAAACAGCCTTCAATCAAAATAATCCTCAATGTCAATATCTGGGTTTAACAGGTCTTCACCATAGGCACTGAGGTCAAGTTGATTTAAGATCAAATTTTCACACATTTCTTCTAAATCTGTTTCTCCTATGAGAACAGCTCCCTGCATCTTGCCATCTTTCATTACCAACTTGATGTACTCCATGTCTTTTGTGACTCTGAGAAGAACTTCATATTGTCCATCAAGTGTCTGACCATTGTGTAAACCCAACAACACAACTTTGTAACCAAAAAAACGTGTCACATGCGAAAACAGCTCAAAACAGAAATCCTGGAGGACTTCTTCACCCGTTAATGAAGCTGCCATACTCTTTGCTGCATACATCCCCATCTGTCGAGCCTGAGTCCACAGTCTCATCTGAAACCAATGCGGAGCCCGTTCCCAAGATGCAGTACATACATCTCCTGCTGCAAAAATATCTGGTACGGACGTCTCCATCTTCCAATTCACTTTTATTCCTCCATCATCCGCAAGCATTAGTTTGTCATCGGTGGCAATCACAGAGCTGTTTGGTGTCACACCAGTTGCCGATACAATGAAGTCACAGCCGTATATTTTGCCATTTGTAAGATGTACATATATGGGCCATGATTCATCACTTGACTCCGTGGAATCTGCTCTATGACTGACATCTTGTACTTCAGTTTCATATTCCACTGTGACCATGCGGCCAGAATGAATGCCATGAATGTTGAAAGTGGCATGCCAGTCTGGACCAAGGGCTGCTCCTCCAAGCCTATCTTTCGTATCAGAATATCCATGAACAGTGTACTTCAGTCGCTTTACAGGAGAAGACGTTTGACTTGCCACTTTGTCCTCTGTCCTTAGCAGCCGTGTCTGAAAGAATTCTGCAGCTCCTGGATCTACAAATGTGGCTGAAACATGCTTATCCTTAATAGCCCATATTATCTGCACTCCTTGAACCTCATGCACAAGCTCTGTGGCTATGCCCCCATTACCTACAACAACAATCCTACGAGCACCCTTAATTCTGGTCTCAAACTCCTTCACAGACTCAGTGTCACGTATTCCAAGAACAAATGGGCTATCTTCCACTATTAACTTTGGGCTTCCACCTGTACAGATACAAATCTTTTCATATTTGATACACTTTCCACCTACTGTATAAACTGTATGCATTTTGGTGTTTATGGATGTCACTGAATCTTGCATTACAGATACAGTAGGTAGGGAATCAGCAAATTGTTCAGTTTTGAGTTCTTTAACATCAAATTCACACAATGTCTTGGTTAAGTGAGTGATATTGCTAACAGCCTTAACAACAGGTGACGCTGTAATTAGGAGAATTTGCTTATCAGGACACAAAAATGCTAATCCTTCTGCACAGGAGACTCCAGCTATACCACCTCCCACAATAACAAATGAATAGGTCTCCATTATAGGTCCTTTTATTGCAAATTCACTGTATCAGATAGTTAGGGTTTGTAATATAACGAGTAGTCATATTCGCGAAATGGAACATCAAAAGTTATGAAGCCATAGTCCTTTGCCTTTTCAATTGCCACCAGCAGCTCCATGTGACGTTTCTGGCACAATCCAGTTTTCCTGTAAAATAAATTTGGTGAATCATTTTGCAGCAATACTGTATCTGCCATATTGTTACTAAGTACCTGCAACAGTTTTACTCACGAATAGCTTAGTACTTCTCCAGTATGTGGTGAAATGAACTGATTTAGTAAGCCCACATTCTCATGATGCAGTACCAAGTATTCATCTCTGCAGATTGGACATGGGTTGCCTGCTGAAATTCTACCACCCCTCTAAAAACAAATCAAAATTATCGCACAGTTTAATGAACAAGCCACTGTATTTCAATGTTTCACAAAAAACAAATACATGAAGTGGAAGCAGATTCTGATGTATGTAGGTGTATGATTTAAATCTGTGTTAGTGTAGTCTCTATAGTTACTAGGATACAGGCTAGATGATCTTGGTTCTATTCCCAGCAGTGGCAACAAATTTTTGTTTTCTCCAAACCACCGAACATCCTATTTATTGGGGACTGGGGCGTAAAGCAGCCAGGCCACAAGACTGACCACTCACCCCCCTCTAATGCTGTGGTTAAGAATGAGTAGAACTATACCTCTTTCTCCCCTCTGTGCTTGCACTGGCACATCATGGGCTGACCTTTACCTTACCTTTTATATTCATAACAGTATTTACACAGTGTAATATTTATTTAGAAAACAGGGTGCACAATGAAGTTAAATCAATGACAATTGTCTAAGGATGGTATCACCAACTCATAAAAAATTACAGTGTGACCTGCTTCAGTCTAGAATATGAGTGAAAGCATTTTGGCTTTGGAAGAAACTGACAAACCTTTCTGAAAGGGGCAGGTGTGGTGTATCTGTACCTGTTAGGTTTTACTATAATCTCTCTTCACAGGCACAGTTATGACACACTTATCAAATGCCTCTGAACAAGAAGTGCCATATTTACCTGAACATAATTTGATGCCCCCCCCCCCACACTCTTCACTTTTCAAAACATGCCTATAATCTTTTTAGTGTTTATTCCATGCATTATGATGAAGTATATAACTCATATAATGTCAACAAATGCAATTTTCTATGATTTATGCATATAATCTTTTACATAGCTCCTGCATGTTTCAGTACTATTATCTTACCCTATTCAGAGAGATGATACCAAAATATCTTTAAAACATACTGCAATAAAGTAGGACACAATAAACATACATATGTTGTAGTATCAACAGTACAGAATCTTACAGGTTTTGATTAAAATTATGTGCCAAAATGTAATATACTGTTGGTAAAACAGTACTAATATGGTTTGTTTAAAATGGTACATGTCTACATTGTACAGGCAGGTCTCGCTTTATGCCACGGATACATCCCTGTAAAAGTTGCACAAATGGGACACAAAATTCCCATTTAAGACAGTGTATTTCCTACGGGTTAGGGGATTGAAAACTTAATCCCATATAATGTATGACTATACCACTAGTGGACATATGGATCTGTAGGGTATGTATCTACTGTGTATTCAGTATATATACATTATGTTTTATTTATTTGTAATGCGATAAAAATGTAAGAGATTCACATCCATGGTATGGTTCATTCTGATAGGACTGTGGTAATTTTGCTACACGAACGCTTTAGTTCCTGACTTAGCACTTTCTGTAAAGCTATTAGCATTATCACGAACTGTGCATGCGTTAATGTGAGTGAATCTAACATTATGGCACATGTAAAAAATTCATTCATCTTTTTCATGTTTGATTTATTATGTCTAATTTCTCTTCAATACTGAATGTCTTTAGCCAATTTTTCATTAGACTGGACTAGATGATGTAGATTTACATTTCTCATTCATTTTGGTAATGGATGCAGAGGCTGTTGTGTAATTATATCACCAATGTAATCAATCCATACACATGACTGATGGTGTGACTGTGATGTCACCTCTGCTAGCCTCCTAAGTTAAACTGAAAATTATCATGTAAATGTGAAAAGTAGTGTCAATTTTCAAGTCATATTACAGGGAAATCACAGAAAAAGGTAGCATGTAAAACAAGACCTGCCTGTAATTGTTTGTGTACACACATCTATTTTTCCTTGATCCAAATGGATCCCATCCCTGTATGGCATATACTGTACAGTGTGTGGTGTTAAAATATTACTGTATTATTTTAGGTAGTCAGTGGAAAGAAAGTAATATGGAACTACATGTGAGTGCATAACAATATATTTGTGTAAGTATGGATGTTGGTGATGGCTAGTGGGCGCAATGCTTTTCATAGTGATTACTTTGCAATTATAATAGGAATTTTTGTTTCTTGGCTTCAGTGGATGTAATGTGAGGGTGGTTTTTTATAGTTGGACACTAATGGGGTTTGACCACAATGTGTACAACAAACTGCCGACACAAACTTTTAATATTTTAAGTACTATGTCCAACTGAAACCCTTTTCCCAAGCATGAAGAGGTGGTTAGAAAAAGAAGCCTTGAAAATAGGTAAATACTGAGATTTTGAACAAAAGGAAATACTGCAACACCATGAATACGATGGATGTTCTAGCTGTTATCAGTGTGCAGTTTGCCTATATGATGTCCTTTGTGCACTCAACAAACATTGCCCTGACCTCTTTGTTGTTAGGTCTGAATTTCATAATTCTTGCAGTGAATTTCCGGAATCAAATCATTCATAAGAAGGAAAACTTCACACAGAGGTTCTCTCATAATTACCCAGAAGAATGATTTCGCACAAAGCCCTCAGCATGAAAGTTCGTCAAGAAGTGGCATACCACATGTTTAATTTTACACAGAAAATACTAGAAATATATGTTATGTCCCAAGACATTTTGGGATGGTTGGAAATCTATCTTTGCAAGTTGTGAAAATGAGAAGAAACTGGTGTTTTGCGAGAATCTGCATTCTCAGTCACAAGACATACAGTTGCTTTCCTGTAAAATAATTCTCCAATATTCACAATATACAAATATGAAACAAAGAAACCCCATGTTATTTAACAGTGTACAATAGGATTGCGATCTGCAAGTGCATGGCCAATCAACAGTCCAACACTTTTTTCTGTAAAATGTGAATTCAGATTGGTTATACATTGAGTCCCTTCTTCAACCAAGATGATATTTCCAGTAAAATTATGCCATAACACCCTGTTGACAAGTCCTTGGCTTACGTATAAAAGGTGCAAAAGACCAGAATATCAGCACAGGACTCTTGAAGAGTGAAGTGTATAAGAATAACTTGTTTATGTACTCTGAAGCATGTTTGAAGGTGTGCAGAGGTAATTTCCAACAATTCATATAAAATATGCTATGTCACTTTTTAGAGGAATGATTCATGATGTTCTGTGTAAGCACAGACTGGTAGGACGGTGAATGTCTCTTGTGTGAAAACCCCCTGTACAAATTGTTATGGTCACATGAAAAGTCACCACCACCCTAATGTAAGCAGCATGTGTGTCTGAACTGAGGACTCTCTGTAATTCTTATTGTGTTTTAAAGTAACAAATCTACAATAAGTTTACTCACAATACATGTTTTTCTTGTCTTTCTGGGAGGAAAAGGACCCTTGTGATTTCTTCTATACTGACTCCACACTGGGTTGTTCCCGTACGTTTCTTTGTATGCTGAAAGAACAGAGTATACATACATCAGGGCGGCACACATTTTTCAGAAATCTTGGAGTAACCTCCCAATTCCTTACACCAGAAGAGCAGCAGGGAGCAGGTCCCATACTGAGGACTCCCAAGTCTGGTATGACCTCTGAACCTCACTGTTATCCTATGCTTTCTGCCTGGTACATTTGAACACATTTTGTATGTAAGAAAAAAAGTGCAACAATTACGCAGAAAATATCAGGTACCACCATACATCCAGAATTTGTGAATCCCTAACATACTTGTACACAAACACACACACACACACATACGTAATAAAATATTTCAGTAATGAGTGACAAGGTGTACTTTTGTGAGGACATTTTGCAACTGGTAACTACCATTGCCCCCACTCCCCCAACTTCACACAACTGGTTTTGATGCATTTACTATTACTTAAAAGCAAGGAAACACCAAAGATTTTGCAGTGATTATGACCATCAATTACCATATCTAATAACTATACATAACACTGAAAAACAGTTAAAAATATTTTACATGTGTTAGACTTCAGCGATGTCTATTAAGCAGTGGGTGCTATCCGGACTTGTACTCTCTACACTGCACAGCAAAGAGTCTAATATCTTCATTTACAGTACAAAAATTAATACCATTATGTCATCTCTGAATTGCAAATAATCATCCACACTAAACATTCACAACACAAACATGCAGGGCATACCGAAACACCCTTTATTGTGATTTATGTATAAAGATATTTCCCATCTTCACAGCTGCATTCCCAAGGCTCAGTGTATAATTAAGTATTACGTAACTTAAAATTTATTTTCCTTATAATCTTCACTGAAAGATATGTAAATACAGAGGATTAATACAATTAATTTTTGTCATTTACATATCCTGGTTTTTATTTACTTTTATTTTACAATCTTCAGTGAAAAATTAAACTGAAAATTTGCATAAGAAATAATAACATTATATTTGTGTAAGTCTGGGGAAACCTGTCTGCAGCAAAGAAAGTTGTAGGTGATTTAATTACTGAAATTGCAGTGCATAATATATATATATGACAAACGGAAAGGAAACAGCTGCTAGCTGTAAAAAAATTTGTACATTTATATACTACCTAGAATCTGAATTGACTGGGAAGGAATACTGTGTAATATAACCCCTACATTTGGTTTGGTATTTGTGTAATCTGGTAGTTAAGTTGGGTCAATATGAATGAAAATTGTGTGTCCAGCAACAAAATGTGACATGCATAATGTCTAAGATGACCTCTTCTTTATCCATTCATTTTATGCATATTACATATGAAATTCTCCAAACATAGCATCTTCTTTGAAAGGCCCCCTTTTGTAAGTGTTCCTTCCCTTCTCAGCAGTTGTGAACAAAATTCTGAATTAGGTGCATCATTTTTGTTATAAATGATCATGTAAACATAAAATATAAATACACTTCACATTTAATACATCCTATAACAGCAATGTTGCTCCCCTTAAGGATATGGAAATTTGATACAAACTTCACATAATACTTTCCATTTATATCTATCTGTAAGATATGTAACACATACCTTCACTCTTCAAATACTTCTTACTAGTCTCTACAGAAATAACAGTGGTACGATCTATTGAAGGATCATGCTTTTTGTCATCCTTGGCATCCACATGTGATTCTGCTTCACTATATAGTTGTTGACCAACTGCTAAAGAACGTGTGAACAGAACCTGCAAATATATTTTTAAAACAATCTGGATAATGAAGTCCAACAGAGCTACGATCATTCTATACTATTTTACATGCAAAATTTATGCCTTAGTAAAATGAGTCAGTTGTCTGATGACAACTTATTTGCTCCTAGGGGCTAATGGAGCAAATTAATGGTACGAGATGACAAAGTCAGTAATGAAACTTCTCTTCAAACATCTATCCAGTTTTATGAGACTATGACACTGGCTTTTACTTCAAATGGCTCTTTACAGGGATTTTATAGTGTACTTCTTTTTCTTGCTTCTCTCCTGACATCATGCCTTGGAAGAATGTATCTATGCATGGGAAAGTTAGAGATGTGCAATTTTCACATTGGTGCCGATGAAGATTCCAGTCTTCTGGGATATGATACTGTCAGTTGGTAAATAATTATAAATGTTTCATAGGGCCTTAATGTATCCATTTTTAGGGTCTAGAAAATAACAAGGTGAAAGTTCCAAAAGTGTCATACAATGCCTACATTTCCCAGTTCCACTGCTATGGTACGAAATGGTATGATAACCCATGAATCCCTAAGAACTTGACAGTAAGCAGTCGTAGCATAATTGATCTAACCTTGTATCAGCGTGGAGCACCTTGGAAATGCTACGATATAAAACTGAGGCTTCGTTACAGTCTCAGTTCCAAATGGAATGGTACCTCCAGAATACAATGGTAGACAAATCTCATCAGATACATTCCATTCTGTTTGTACACAATACCAGTATAAAAGCCATAGAAATCTTGACAGAAAAATTTAACAACTTCCACTTCCAGTCACAATTTTGAAGTGAGCCCTTTTATACAAAATACTAGTATTCAGGCCATAAAAATTTCAACAGGAAAATGAAACAACTTTCATCTCCAGTCAGAATTTCAAAGACAGACCACTGATCCACATTTATGCAATACAGCCCTTATAAAAGGCCTTGAAATCACATTTTCACTCAATATGTACAGAAGGTTTCTGGAAAATGTGAGTTATAACAGTGGCCTATACTGCATGCCTCTAGTAGGCAGTTCAGAAAAAAACTTATTGAGGTACTGTAATATGTTCCATATAACATGGATTAATTAATTTGTAATATGTACGAAAAACCAACAAATGCACTTAAATTTTATGACATACATTTATTTATATGTTCACCAACATGTTTCGGCCAGTAAACCTGCCATCTTCGGGGTGATGATACAATTGTAGTTAAATGTGTCACCATCACTCCATATTAAAATTATATATAATTTCGATAAAAGCTTTACTTTTAAATAATACTCTTAAGGGATAAACGTGGCGAATTATAAAGTAGTGGAAAACAAAATTTAGTGTTTGTGGAGTGATGTACGCAGCAATTACATGGCGATTTCTAACCCACGGCATAGGTGAAGTGCTGTCTGTGTAGTGCACTGCTTTTAACCGACATTATATATATTTTCAATATTATGGAGTGATGGTGACACATTTAACTATAATTGTATTCTTGTATCATAACCCTGAAAATGGCCGGATTACCGGCCGAAAAGCTGGGTGAACTTATCATCAACAAAAATACATCATAACACTGACGTGCATTTGTTGGTTGTTTATACATTTTACTCTTTACTGAAGTACGTTTACCTGAAGCAAGCCACTAGTAATTGGACGTTTATTTAGCGGTATGCGTGTAGGTTTGGTCTTCCAATAATTTACTGCATGTCGCACATACGAGCAAAACGCCATATTGCATCAGACATATTTGATCACAGATTATCTTATTTGATCATGGATTAGTGGCATTCGACAACGTTCCAAAAGAAGTGTAATTGTGTCGTTACACAGAGGCAATTGTAAGAATGAAATTTCTGAAAGCATCTGCTCAGAACTGAATTATGTGAATTATTGAAGTTCATTTATATGACAATTGATTGATGGAAGTAAATGCAATTTAAAAAAAATATTGAATCCAAAATGTGCTTTTTCAATTATTCTACCAGTAATTCAGTTATTCGTTTGTTGTGCTAGTTTTCACCCTGTTTGGTACGGGGCGCGGGGGGTTAAAGCGGGGAACTGTGACGTGGTGACGTATAATTTCCAGAAGAAGCTAGTATCACAGTTGATGAGGTTTGGGTGAGTTTTTGTAGTTGGTTTCTTGGTTCGAATATTTCGTTTATGCATTGTTTAAGTAGTATTTTTGTGGAATGACGTAATTTGTACATGTACATGTTATTTATTTACAGATGCCGAATGAGAAGTACGATTGATGAGAATTTGCACCCCAAGCAGTCCAACCAGATCGCTTGTTCAGTCCGTATACATAGTGCACAATAAATTCCCCATTTCATCACTTGTATTTCATTTCATGGGAAAATGCCTAACTTGGAGTAAGTGACAAATGGGTCCGTTCTATGTTGAAGCATCCAATGTAGTATTTAATTGCAATATATGTCAAGGTATCACGTTTTAGTAACGTGGCTGCGGTCGGTATGGAAGCTTAGATGTAGGTAGGGAAATATGACCCAAACTTTTTTGGGACAGTGACGTTACATGTTTATATAAGAATTTGAGTAAATTGAATGAAAATAGTAATGTTTGGTTCGGAAAGTTGGATGTAGGTTACCTGGTTTGTAGTAGCGGTGTGACGTAGTTGGGTGGGGTCATGCGCACAATGTTTGCGCAGAGTTCTGCCAGGTCGTTATCGAGGGATGGCCATTGTTCGCGTTGTATGCTTGGGGTATTATGGAACTTAACTTGGAAATAGTATTTGTTAGTATAGCCATATTCATACCTCTTTGTATTTTTTGATGATAGAAAACGTTTCGTAAATAGCCCTTCTTGTACACACCAATGGCAAAATAGCTGTACGAGACAAACTTTTTTCTTCGATACGAAGGTTGCATGTTGTAGGTAGTACAGTTTAATTGCGATATATTAAAAATTCATTATTCCATTATGTTATTGTGCATACAAATAGTGACTTAATGATATTGTGGAGATAGTGATGGTGGTACCCTCGTTACGTTTTTGTGTAGTTGCTGTGAGCTTATACTGTCGCGAATTCTTCCATTTCGGTATAGAAGGTAATACGTAACTTCTGTGGTTTCAGATTCTGAACAGTTACAAAAAAGAATGTCATGAAGAATTGTGGTGTAATGTGAATTTGGCGTGATAATATTCGGAGCAATGGTAAGTTTATAGTGCATCCATTCTAAAAGTCCAATATGGCCTCCAAGGTGAAATGAAGGGTATGACGTGGGTAAGCGACGCGTGGTTGGTTGCAAGGTGAATGCATTAATGGTGCGTGATAGGTGGTTGGATGTGGGACTGTACTTTCGCATATTTTGTGCAAATCTTGTTATGTTGTAAATAAAGTGTCATTGATTCCTGTCCTGCGAGTGTATGAAAGTGGGTAGTCAGGAATGTGAAGAATTGTAATATTGCATGTCCGAATAAGACAGGCTGACTGTTGCACGTAATATATTAAGTAGTTTTAATGAGTAGGTTTCTTTATCACGTGTAATTTGGTCATAGAAGAAGTAGGGTGGGTCTGGTCGGTGTAGTGAATGGGCCTGGTCTACCTTGGAATCCTTGATTACCGACAGGGGCGAGATGCTTTTTCTTAGGTATGCATATCGTCTGTGACCCACTATATTACCTGTTGAATATGTGCAGTACTGGTGTGAGAGGCTGACCAAAGTCATTGGAACCATGCCTTCACTGTATGCAAGTTCATGAAGGTGCAGACAGGGAGTAGAGGTATAGCATTCTTTTTCTTTAATGTCCGTGCTAGATGCAGATGAGTGTAACACCATGTCCTGGCCGATTTACCCCTGCTGGGAATGACTTGTTACCCATTGTGCAGGAGGCTGTTTGGGTCCCAGGGCCAGTCTGGACAGGTGTGGAAAATCTACCATCCACTGGGATTCGATCCCTAGACCGTTCGGAGAGTAGCTGTTACAGGCTACACTATACTGGCCAAAACCTGCCATGCCATTTTTAATTAAAAGCAGTGAGAACTTTACCATTAAGGAAATTGGACACTCACCATGTCCTGGTACTCAATTCTGGTGCTCTGGAAGGGGGACAGTAGCAAGCATCGTGGAATTTGTCATTCTTAATGTCATTTTTCCCTCTGCTGCTAATTGCTGCACATCCCTGAACACAATCATGGTTTGGTGGATGACTGGTTTTGAACATGTTAAGTTATTTCATACACTTTTGTTATTGTTTGGAGAACCCCACATTGTTAATGCCTGTGGAGATTTTTACAAGTAGGCAGCCGCAGAAGCAGAGTGCAGTTGTCACTATTCTGTTAAGAAAGTTGGTCATAACATTCTATGCAGACTCTTGGACCCAAGTTTTAGGTTAGTGCATTGTACTTTGCACATTTTAATTTAAGAAGAGAGTTTAGTATAATGAAATTGGCAAGATGACATTGATATTTGTTGCAGTATGATCGAAAGTGCTGAATTATAGATGCGGTGAGACTGAGTGTTAATGACTTAATATCATATTGATGTTCAGTTGCACTTCTTATGAATGTGGGGCAGACATTGTGCTATACCTTATATATACTTTGCGTTTCACGTTGGATGCCATTTTGTAATAGTTGTGTTTTTAATTTTAATTGATGTGTAGCAGAATTTCTTCCTTGGTTATATTGTTTTACTATAACTGGGCTATAGTAGTATGCTTGCACACTTAACTGAGACTATTGGTGAATATGAAAATGTGAATCTGTGTTGAATTCGTTTGCTAACTGGCTAGTGAATTCAGATAATGATTCTACCAGACTACATAACATCACTTCCCAGAAGTTTGTGGTCTTCATGCGTATAATAAGGGGGTGCAAAAGTCTTGGGCACATACATTTTGTGCAGTAGTGGATATTATTTTCAGCGTAATGGCTGCACTTTTTTGCCTTTGCATTAAAAAATGTTTATCAATTTACTTGCACTGAGCTGACAGTGTGCCATAACAGTGAGGGTCACAAGTCACTCCAGAATTTTAGGTGGTTTCTACAGAACTCACAGTTCTGGCATATTCATATTCCTAACGGAGAGTTTCTCAATATATGTGTTGTTAAGGTTTGAAGTTTTGTTCAGTGTTCAGGAGTACATACGTTGATGATGTGCATTGACGTAAACAAGAGGCTTGTGATATGTAGCTATCTTGCAGAGTTTGTCTATGCTGTTTCTTGTGAGCATTCATTGTGTTTATGTTGAACCAACATTGTGTATGTTGTTGAGAATTATGTTAGAAGGAAGTAGTCTTACACGCATCATCATAAATTTTTCTGTCAGTCTCTCTATTTACCTCCACTCTGCAAACTGTATATGTTTTATTTTGGCATGGTAACAAACTATGTTGCTTGTAGGAAGATATGTGAACTCCAGGAACTGACAAGTACAATGAAATGAGATTCACCTGAGTCATCAAAGTTCTTTACTGAAGGGGCCAGGATATCATTGTGTTTAGACTTTGATCTTCATGTTTAGTGTGTGCAAGCTTACAGTGATGATTAATAAAACACCATCTTAACTCAGTTGTGTCGTGTACAGAGATCACTTTTTATAAATTAACTGGGTGTCCAGTGCTCATTCGTAGATGCGTGAACTATGAGTGAGTTCGTTCCATATAAGACAGCTGTAACCTGCTAGCTCAGTTTTGACACACTTTTTGCAACCGACTTCTTACAAAAGTATTTATGTTGATGTAGGGAGTCGGGATAGCTCAGTTGTTGGAGTGATGGGGAGGAATTTTAGTTTGAGAAAATTTTCCCTGCTAAGCAACTCTGCCAGCTCTGGGGCTCAACAACCCTTGCTCCATTGATACTGGGGGCTCCTTTCTCTATATCTGAAGTTGCAGTGACATGAAGCTGATTGCTTACCTCCTTTTCCGGAAAAGTGTAAATGTGCCGTCGTGGTGTGTTTGAAGTATGGGGATACATTTCTTTACTTTCATGGAAGTGTACTTGGCTCTCACCTTCTTTTAATGATTGATTTTGTAGTGCTTTCACTTCATGAATTATCATAAAACATACCATTGCTTATTTTGAATGCGCATGTTATTCAGCAGGTCCCATTACATGACCAGGAATTGGCATTGTGCTGTAAATGCTACAGGAATCATAGCCCCATTTTATTTCGTGATGGCTCTTTCAGAACAATATGTGAATGAAATTTTTGGAGATGTTTTAAGAATTAACCAAATGTGAAAGAAATTTTTGGAGATGTTTTAAGAATTAACCAAATGTGAAATGATAATGCATATTTCCGGTAATGCACACATATATGCTACAGAAGATTCTTGGGGCACTAGAGATGTTGTTTGTGACTGAATAATCAGTAGAGGACTGTGGTGTTCATGTCTGTGGAGAAACTTGGAAAGTTTTCAGAATCAGCCTACACACTTGGGATCTTGCCGATGGAATTGATAATGTTCTAGAAATCATGCATCACTATGTGTCATGGAGTTGGGTATGTTGATGTGAAATGTGCATCTAATGCAGTGTAGTAGGAAACTGTTATGTGCTACGGATAGATGGTTTCACTTATGACAGGTTTTCAAGCGTGGTCATAACCTGTGATTTGATTGTGCATTTGAAATCCATTGTCTTACTAGAAGTCAACATCAGCTAGCATCTTGTTCTTATTAACCCATTGGCATACTGGTTTTTTAAACATGGCATACTAGTTTTTTAAACATGGCGCACCCATAAATACTAATTTTGTACATTTATATTTTATTTATGCAAATTAATTTTTATTGAC